>Ga0180431_10004360_pt1 | contig 17729 bp, 22 predicted proteins | sample SS_ome_11_FD_132459 | JGI IMG/M metagenome (GOLD analysis project Ga0180431, IMG submission 132459) | Hypersaline lake sediment archaeal communities from the Salton Sea, California, USA - SS_1_MS_1 metaG | ecosystem: Environmental > Aquatic > Non-marine Saline and Alkaline > Hypersaline >... | reverse complement strand
CCGCTCGATGGCCTGGATGGCCGCCTGGTTGATGTGGGCCGGTGTGCCGGACGTGGGTTTGGCCCAAGAGAGAAATGCCACGTCGTCGATCTCTCTCGACAAGCGCGTCATTTCGTGGATGGCCGATTTCTCTATCTGCTGTACGCGTTGGGAAAACAAAGCCTTCATAGTCGCCATGACCTCCTTCTGGTCAGCTCTGACCCGTTTCTGCGGGGAACGCTTGGGATTTGAGAACGCCGTTGTCACGTGATGATGCTGTCACGCACGGGTAGTATAGGCCTCAGCCAATGTCCTGTCAAGATCTGCTGCCACGGCAGAGACAACACACCCTAACTACCCAACGCCATCTCCTCCACCTGCCGTCCGGTCATTTTTCCCCCCAATCCTCTCCCTCTCAGGGGAAAACTGCGGGTACTCTTCCCGTCGACATTCACTCACTCTCCGGCTCTCGTTTTGACGGCGGTGTCCAACAAGTCATGACCGGCTCTCCAACCCCAAACCGATGTAATTGGTTTCACCGCAATTGGGGTCATTGTATCTGAAAGAGCTATAGTTTGCAAATCCTAATTCTTCTTCGCTAAAGATTGACGGTTCTTTCCAGCAAGCCCAGTGGGTAAGGGAGAGGGGTTGCCTCTCCCTCCCCGTTGTCGCAATGGGGTCAATTTCCCATATTTACCAGCGTGTGGCTTTCCCACAACTGGGCGACCCCCGATGTATTGCCCACATAAGGGAAATCGGCCTACGCTATTGAGTGAAGCTGTACAAAGACACCAAGCTCATACGGGCGATGTTCTTGTTAGGAAGCCGTCTATTGTCGCCTCGGTTGATACGCTTGTACTTCATACAGCGAAGGCGCAAACGAGTCCAAGCGTCAAGGAGATGAAACTGGTCCTTGACGGTACTAAAGGGCGTAGCGAAGTAATTGGCATACCCCGTGATAACCCTGTTGAGTCTACCAATGACCTCCTGGTCGAGGTTGTGGGAGCGTTTGGTAAGAAAGCGAATCTTGTCTTTGAATTTCTCCACCGACTTTTGACGAACAGAGACAGTCTGCATAGCGATGTGAAACCCCAGGAAGTCGAAACCCTTCCGAAAGAGTGTCACCAGAGTCTTCTCCGGTGAAGCCACCAAGCACGCCACAGGTAGGAAACCTCTTTCCGCATCTCGAGGCTCCTGACGGTGGGTTATTCCGTCAATACTTCAGGCTTAGGCGCACCTTGGTATACCTGTACCCGCCGAATCGTGACTCCCCCTTAGCCCCTCGGCTTGCCCACTTCGTGACCATCCCTCGCGGGATGCGTCCTGGGTGCTTACCCTCTCCGAAGAGAGGTTCGGGCCTATGGTTCTGCACCCTCGCGGAAGAGCACAGACTGGATTTTCACCAATTTGGTAACGAACTTTTCGATTCACGCACCTAACCGCCTGGGTGACTGGAAGCGGCATTGGCGATAACAAAAAGATAATAAAAACTAACGGGCCTCTTTGAGGCCCGTTTTGTTTTTCTCTTTAAAAAATACTACCCAGAGTACCACGTATGGGGTATGACACTAGTACCACCTTGCGGATATACTTTTTGTGCAAGTGGCAGCATAGGTTAGCATCCTCTGGGCAGACTGCTATGACCGGCCACAACAGGTTTATCAAGTCCGGTCAATAAAGCTTGTCAATAGCGTTCAAAAAAAGGAGATTAATGATGAATAATTCACAAATGATGGAACAGGAAAAAAGCGTTCTGCGATGGGGTGGTCTGGCCGGTATGCTGGGTGGCCTCCTCTTCATTCTCGCCTTGGTCGTAGTAATCGTGGGTCCCGTGGGAATGGAGGACCCTGCCGACCTCGCAGAGTGGGTAACGAGGTTCCCCGACATCCAAGCGGCCCGCGTAGTAGAGAATGGCATATACCTGGTGGCTCTCATCTTGGGAGTCATCCTCTTTCTGGCCATGTATCAGGCTCTGCGGAGGACGAGCCTCGCGTCCGCTCTCTTTGGGAGTGCCCTGGGCATTCTGGGTCTCGTCGCGATGGTGGTTTCAGCAACCCCGCATGTCGCTCACGCCCCGCTCTCCGATCTTTATCACGCTCCTGGGGCGACCCCCGCGGATCAGGCGACAATTGCCCTCTTGTGGCAGGCGACCTTGGGCATATTCAATGCAATGCTCTACGTCGGGTTCTTTGTCGTGCCGCTAGGTCTCATTGTCCTCGGGGTGGGCATGATCGGGGATCCGGCCTTTGGCAAACGCTTTGGCGGGGTGAGCGTGGCGCTCGGGGTGGTTGGTCTCGTAGCGGCAGTTTTCCAAATGGCCGATCCCGCCTCCATGATCGGCGTCCTCACCTATTTTGCAATCATCATCTTCCATTTCGTCTTGGGATACAAGGTCTACAGTGTATCGAGGGCCTCGTAGGGGGTCTTGAAGATAAGGGAATGACGCGGGTGCGCTGAAGGCAATGGAGGAAGGAAGAGTGGACGTGCCTGTGGAAAAGTCCACTCTTGTTGGCAACTCGTAAAAAAATGAATACATACAGAAAGACTGCGATAATTGTAGGCGTATTATTCATCATTGGGACGGTTTCGGGCGTCCTGAGCCTTGGTTTTCTAGGATCTTTGGACGGTCCGGATTACCTCGTTCAAGTTTCTGCAAATGAAAACCAAACCGTTCGCTTTTCCCAAGAATTATCACGACGTACTCGACGAGAATGGCGACAAGGATAATGAAAAGTCCCAGGAGAATTGGGTGTCGTTCAAATTCATCAAACCCTTTGCGGATGGCTATGGCTATCAATGGTGGCTGGATAAGAACGGTGCCTATACCGCCCTCGGTACCGCCGGGCAATACATCATGGTTGCGCCTGAGGAGAACCTGGTTGTAGTCGTTACCAGCCAGTCCAGCGGTTTGGGAACGTTCAAACCGGCCAAGCTGTTCGATGACTATATCCGGAAGGCAATCGTATCCGATGAGGCCATCGCGGCTAACGAGGAGGCTCAGAACAAGCTCGCCGCGGCAGCGGGACCACCTGAGCTGCGCCTTGAGCCTCAGATTGTCCCCGAACTTGCCGGGATCGCGATGCACGTTTCCGGCGAAACCTATTCGTTGGAAGAGAATAACTGAAAGTATGACCATTTCCAGTTGGTGTTTAATCCGGAAACAGACTATGCCGAGTTCAGCTATACCGCCAAAGAGTCGGATGTCGTTTCTTATCGTATTGGGCTAGATGGTGTCTATCGATTTACCGAGACCGAGATCGGTACTTTTGCGGCGGTCGGAACCTGGATCGCGCCGGATACCTTTGAGATCTTTTATCAACAAATCGGTTACTCGAATCCGGGCAAATGGTCCTTGACCTTTAGGCAGGATGGAATAGATGTGGTAGAGGAAGGCATGACCGGAGTTTACGAGTATTCGGGGACAAAACAATAGTTCGAAATCAGTGTAGGAGACAATTGGTGAAAAAAATCACAAAGCTTACTCTGGATCGACCGGCAGCCTACCAAATCAAAGTGCCGGGACATCTCCCCACGAGTTGGTCAGACTGGGCTGAAGGGATGACGATGACGGTTGAAAGTGAGGGCGATGCATCCCCGAGCACCACCCTGACCATCACCGTCGACCAGGCCGCGTTGCAGGGTCTGCTGCGGCGGCTCTACTCCCTGGGCTTGCCTTTGATTTCGGTCAATTGTGTCGAGTGTGACCCAAAAGATAGATGATAAACAACAATCAACTTTAGAAAGGACTTGTAACGATGCTAGAAAACCACAACCTCAAAACATATGAAAGAAGAATAACGCCTTTGGAGCGCCTGTTCAGGCGATCCCCTTATTCTATCGTCACTATGGTCGCTCGGATCAAGGGAAATGTGTCTGAAAGTATGCTGGTGAACGCCGTTTCCAAGTTCAGCAGAGACATCCCAACCTCAGGGTTCGGATTGTGGAGGATGACGATCACGTTCCGTGGTTTACATCGGAAGGCGTTCAAGAAATCCCAATAGAAATAGTCCCTCGGGAATCCGATGACCATTGGATCCGGGTACACCAGGAGGCAAGTCAGATTCCCTTTGAATTCGATGCGCGGCCAGCTATACGGTTCATTATGGACAGGGACTTTTGTGGGTATGCCAAGGTGGATAAAAGTGGTCAACCTCCTGATTTCTAATCAAGGGGTATTGGAAGTGAATTATCGGAAAAGATATCTCCTTGGCATGGGTGATCTATTTGGCGAAACGCTTATCTACAATAAAGGTCCCGAGGTCATTCAGTCGGCAAATACACCTTATGGAAGAATTGGCGTGTCCATTTGTAGAGACATGTCCTTTGCCTCCTATGCCCGACAGGCAGGAGAACAGCAGGTCGATATTATGCTTGATCCTTCCTACGATGTGCCGAAAAGCGGTGGGCCAATTTACGCTTTGCGGGCCATAGAAAATGGTTTTTCAATGGTTCGCCCGGTCTATAATGGCTATTCATATGCGGTGGATTACAATGGCAAATTACTGGCCGATATGGATTCTGATAGCACAGATACTGGCATCATGTATGCAGATGTTCCAATCAAGGGAGTTAATACAATCTACTCAAAGATTGGAGATCTTTTTGGGTGGATTTGTGTCTTTGGGTTGTTCGGATTCATTCCGCTTTCAATCATCCTATCTACAAGACAGAAGAAGCGGATGCGTAAAGATCGGAGCAGAGCAGACCAGGAAGCCGTTTTGCCATCCGCCTAACTGCAGTAGCCTTTGCTGAAAGGGAGAATTACAAACGCGTCTTTTCATAACTATAAAAACTTGCAGGGACAAAAACGCGGTAGCAAATTAACCCCCTGACTAACACGTTCGGGGGATGACACTAGTACCATTTTGCGAGTATGATATAGGTGTTGAAAGCAAGCACGGATGACAATACCAAATCTTGGAGGATCAAGGTGTATAACAACCTGAATTTTGAATTACTTGTCGCACAAGCAAGGCGACGCGATCTGCTGCACCAGGCAGCGAAAAATCGGCTGCTCTGTCCAACAAAAGTGAGGAGCGAGTCAAGCACCAGAGCTGATCGCCGGACACAGAGTTGGCTAAAGGTTCGAACGATGTGGTGCAGGGCCATCACACTGCTGGTATTGACCGTAATGCTGGCAGCGTGTGCGACTGCGGAACCAGCCTCACCGTCAGGGGAGGGAAACGGGCTTATGGACAGCGAGTGGGTGCTCGTCTCGTTGAATGGCGGCGACCTCATCGAGGGCAAAGCAGTCACGCTGCGCTTTGCTGAAGGCTCTATCGAGGGCTCCGGGGGATGCAACACCTATGGCGGGAGCTATACGGTGTCTGGTGAAGGCTTGAACCTGAGCGATCTGTACTGGACAGAGATGGCATGCATGGAACCCGGCGGCATTATGGCGCAGGAACAAGCTTACTTTGGGGTGCTCAATGCTGCTGCCCGCTACCGTGTGGGCGGCGATCGGCTGGAACTGTACGATGAGGCCGGCATACAGGTCCTGATGTTCATCGCGGCGACCTCAGATGCTTTCGCCGCGCAAGAGATGCCCACGAGAACAGCAACTGAACTCTCGCTGGATTGCACCCTCGAAATGGACGAGACCTATACAGTGGGCGAGCCGGTAACCCTCCGGTTCGAGCTATACAATCCAACCGACCGCCCACTGTACGTGCTCACCTGGTACACGCCCCTGGAGGGCATAGCCGGAGACATTTTCCAGGTCGCGCGAGATGGCGTCAAACTGCCTTACCTGGGTGTGCTCGCCAAGCGGGGCGACCCGACTCGAAAAGAGTACGTCGTTATCGAGCCCGGCGAGACTGCGTCCGCGCAAGTTGATTTGGGGATGGGCTATGACTTGTCCACACCAGGATCCTACCAGGTCCAATTCACAGCGGGATTGCCAGACGTGACCGATGACGCATCGCTGATCCCTCAGAAACGAGATGACCACCGGCCGCAATCGCTATCGTGCAACACGATTGATTTCAGCATAGTGCCGGCACCCGAACCGCCCACCGCAACGCCAGTTGTGGCGGCGACGCCGACTCTTGAACCGCCGGCAGGGTTCAAACGCTATGTGAATGGTGTATCCGGCGTTTCCCTCTGGGTGCCGGAGAGCTGGACGATCATCGAGCCCGGGCCACACGGTGGACCGATTATCCTGCAGTCCTACCCGCAGGACAAGTACGTCGGTGGAGAGGCGCGTCAACCGGGTGACACCAAGTGTGACTTGACAGTCCATCCGTCTGGCATCAACGTTGCGGACGTGGTGCCGCAGAATAGATCCGATCCTCCCATCACCGTTGTTTCAATGCAAGAGATCGTCCTGCGGTCCGGCCAATTGGGCAGACGGTTTGAGGTGGAGAGTATGGGGCGTTCCCTCTCTCTGATCACGACGCTGCAAACAGCGACGGGCAACGAGCGAGTCGTCGTGCTGACCTGCTTTGGAGACCTCGCGCCATTTGACGAGATCGCCATCACCCTGGGGGCAAGCTGAAGACTGTTCAGGACACAAACATCCTCTCGGATCGACTCATTTCCTATCTGAGAGCCAGACTCGAAAATCCCACCATGGCTTTTGCTTCGCCGTTGACACGGTTGCAAGGTGGGTTTGAAACGGCAACGTATCGTTTTGAACTCGATGGTGCGCCAGCGAACCTGTCCGGTCCCATAGTGCTGCGCCTCTACCCACAGTTCTATGGGACACGGAACGCCATCTGGGAGAGCACGGTACAGAATGTCCTCGCCGGAGAAGGATATCCTGTTGCCCGGGCGCACATTCTCTGCACCGACGTGTCCGTTCTGGACGGCGCGTTTTTCATCATGGATTACCTGCCGGGACGGCCATTGGCTGCGGCGCCGCCGGAAAGCGTGCCACGGTTGTTGGGCGAAACACACGCCGACCTGCACAACATCGCCCCCCCGAACCGGAGCGTCTGTCCGTATGCCACGGCGACTTTTATCCATTCAACCTCATGTTCGACGATGGCCAAGTCACCGGTGTCCTCGATTGGCCCGGTTTTGCGAACACAGATCCCGCCTATGATGTTGGTAATACGCTGGTGCTGATCACGATCGCATCCAAGCATCTGACCGCATCGATGGACGCGTTTTCATATGTCGACTGGGACCTGATGGCCAGGCTGTACCTGTCGGCCTATCGCACCCGAAAGCCGCTGGATGATGCCAACCTGGATTATTACCGGGTCAGGCGCTGCGTGATGGCGCTTGTTCAGGGCGTTGAGGGTCAAAAAGTGTGGCAGCATCCGTTGATCGTGCGAGATCTGCTGGCGGCCATCCACGATATCACCGGCATCCAGATTTCAATGCCTGCCGCAGGCAACCCATAAAAAGCAGGACTAGATTAACCCCCTGACTACCCCGTTTGGGTGATGACACTAGTACCATCCTGCGGCTATACTTGTGATATAAGGTTCATTCAATCTCGATACAAACAAAAAGAGGAAACGCAATGAAATCGTTGATCAAAAAACACCAAATTCCTATTTTCTTTGTTCTGACCTTGCTCATCGGCTGGTTCCCCTGGTACACTGGCCAGGGCAGCATCATTATCGTTGCGCCAACATTGGCCGGCCTGATCGTCGCCTTTCTTGCCGGGGGCAAAGACGGCCTCCTGGGGATGCTACGGCGAATCGTGCGCTGGCGAGCAGGAGCGCGCTGGTATCTGCTCATCCTGTTCTTGCCAGTGCTCACCAGCCTGGCTGCGGTGGCCATCTACGTCCTCTTTGGCGGTACGGCACCCCAGTTCCCCTTGTTGAAAAAGAACCAGCATATGATCTTGTTGACCTTTGTCTTTTACCTGCTGCCCTGGCAGTCGAGCGCCTTCCTGGAAGAGGTCGGCCTACGCGGCTATGCACAGGAAGCGTCCCAGAAAAAGTGGGGGCCACTGGTTGGCACGCTCGTCTTGGGCACCTTTTTCGGTGCCTGGCTACTGCCCGAGTTTTTACGTCCCGACTCAAATCAGGCCGCGATGGGCGGTATCGGATTTTACCCCTGGTTCATCCTGACCGAGATCGGTTGGTCGTTGATCATGGCCTGGGTCTATAACAAGACCGGCAAAAGCGCCTTGATCGCCGGTTACCTGTTCCACACTGCGTTCAACGTCTGGCCCTTTATTCTCTTGACCAACGCGATCCCTGGCGAGCCACTCCCGGCGTTCGACACCACGCTCTTTATCGTCAATGCACTGGTCGTTGCTTTGGCCGGCGTCATCGTTGCCGTCACCACCAAGGGGCAGCTTGGCTATACAGCAGATGCCAGGGAATAGCCATCTATCTGTTTTCATAATAAGAAGGTACAAGATGCACAACAACTTGAATTTCGAATGGATCGTCGCACGAGAAAGACGGCGCGACCTGCTGCATCGAGCAGCGCAAAACTAGCTGATCCGCCTGGCAAAGACGAAGAGCGAGTCAAGCGCCAGGACTGATCGCCGGACACAGGGTGAGTCAAAGGTTCGAATGATGTGGCGCAAAGCCATCCCGTAGACCTGACCAAGGAGTTGGCGAATGAGAAATCCAAATGCTCAGCAACACACCCTTTTGAAATCGCTCGGGCTGCACGTTTTGCCGGGGGCATTGACGACGGCGGCCTTTGTGACACTCAAGCCGCTGCTCGACTCAGGTGGCTACCCGCCTCTGCTGGCCTTTTTGCTGGCGGTTGCCCTGGTCGACCTGCCGGTGCTGTTGGGCGTGATGCTGGTCGCCGGCAAAAAGCGGAACGGGTGCATCAGCCTAGAGGGTGTCGTGCTGTACCGTGACAAGGTGTCCTGGAGGACATTCGCGCTGGTCTTTGTAGGTGCTTTTGTGGCGGTGTACGCCCTGATGATGTTGGTTGGCCCGCTCAGCAACGTGTTGGCGGAGAGCGTCTTTTCCTGGCTGCCGGAGTGGATGTTCCTGGAGGAACAGGTGCAGTACCAGTCCTACGCCAGAAACGCGCTGCTGGTGACCTTTAGCCTGCAACTGGTCTTGACCGGGCTGGTCCTGCCGTGGGTGGAAGAGCTGTACTTTCGTGGTTATCTGCTGCCACGCATCTCGCGCTACGGCAGGTGGGCGCCGCTCCTGGGCGGGCTGTTCTTTGGGCTGTACCACGTCTGGCAGTTGTTCAGCTTTCCCACACTGTTCCTGCTGGGAACGGCGCTGGCGGCCGTCGTGTGGTGGAAGCGCGACATCCGGATCAGCATCGCTTTGCATGTATTCGCCAACGCCTTGATGCGATTGATGTTCCTGATGGCAGCATTGGCAATGTAGAAGGAAAGGAAAACGGCAATGAAAATCACAACGGTAACCCTCAAGCGTTCTGCAGTGACCCTCATCGTCCTTACCATGCTGGCGGCCTGTAGTGGCAAAGAAGCCCCGATCGCAGTGCCCGCAGGGGCGCAGGCCGGGGACCTAGTGGGCCTGGAGCCCTGCACCTACGAGGCGAACAAGGTCGAGTACGAGGCCGACTGCGGCACCCTTGTCGTTCCCGAGAATCGCAGCGACCCTGACTCACGCCTGATTGCCCTGCCCGTGACCCGCGTTCGCGCCACGGGCGACGATCCCGCTGAACCCATCTTTTACTTTAGCGGCGGACCCGGTCATTCCAACCTGCATTTTCAGCGTCTGGAGGACGTGATCGAAAACCATGACTTTGTGCAGGTGGGCTACCGAGGTGTGGACGGTTCGGTCGTGCTGGATTGTCCAGAGATCAGCGACGCAGTTCGCAGTGCGCGTGATCAGTTGAGTGATAGCGCTCTAGAGAGCTATACCGCGGCTGGCGCGAACTGTGCCCGGCGGTTGCAGGCCGAAGGCGTAGATTTGGCAGGATACACCCTCGCAGAAACCATTGACGACAATGAGGATGCGCGTGTCGCCTTGGGCTATGAGCGCATCAACCTGCTCGGAGGCAGCTATGGCACGCGCCTTGAGTTGATCTATGAGTGGATGTATCCCGATAGCCTGCATCGTGTGGTGATGCTCGCCGTTAACCCGCCCGGGCATCTTGTGTGGGATGCAGCGGTCATCGACGAGCAGATTGAGGATTATGCCAGGCTGTGTGCTCGGGATCCAGAGTGCGGCTCCCGTGCCGAGGACCTCGCCGCGTCAATGCGCCGTGTGTCCAAAGATATGCCCGACCGCTGGCTCTTTTTCCCGATTGACCAGGGCGCCGTCAAGCTTCTCACGCATGTCATGCTCTTTGAGTCGATTCAGCCCCCGGACATGCCGGTACCGCTGTCCGGCCCGGCGGCAGTCGATATGTGGTTGGCTGCCGAAGGTGGTGATGCCAGTGGGATGGCGCTGGCATCGATGAGTCGCAATCTGTTCCTGCCGACCCTCTGGACATGGGGTGAGGGCCTCTCACTTGCGGCCAGCGTCGACGACTACTATGATCCTGCCCGCGACTACCGGAACGAGTTTGCGGCGCCGGACACGATCCTCGGCTCGCCGACATCGCTTATGCTATGGAGTATGGGCCGAGAGTGGCCGACGCACCCTATCGCAAAAGAATACCGCCAGGTGCAGCCCACGGACGTTGAGACACTGCTGATCAGCGGGAGCATTGACTTTTCAACGCCGCCGCAGTTTGCCACCGAGGAGCTGCTACCGTACCTGAGCAACGGCGAACAGGTCATCCTCAAAGACTTGGGTCATACGGACAGCTTTTGGGACAGCCAGCCGGAGGCGCGGGTGCATATGCTGAATAGATTTTTTGACACGGGTCAAGTCGACGCTTCCCTCTATACCTACCAGCCGCTGGATTTCGACGTGGGACTTGGGTGGCCGGGGTTGGCCAAGCGCCTGGTCGCCGTTGTGGTACTGGTTCCTACTGTCTTGTTAGTATTGGTCTGGTTGATCATCCGTTGGGCAAAGCGGCGCAGAGCCAGCCAGGTCTCAAACCGACAAACGCGCGAGTCCAGCGGAGAGACTGATTGCCCCAGCCAGCCGGCAGTCAAAGACAAGAAGGATATTTTGAGATGAAAGCTCGAGACAGAAAACACACTAAACGGAATCTGATCATATTTGGCCTGGCGGTTCTGGGATCAGCCGTTCTGGCAAGGGCCGTCGAACCGTTCACCGTTCCTCCCGGCACTGAACCCGGCACGCCCGGTCTGGGCCAACTACTGTGGCTCGTCACGCCGCTGGCGGTTATGCTGCTGCTGCGAACCTTGGGCGGGGACGGTTGGGGCGATTTCGGTTTGCGACCGAATTTCAAGGGGAACGGCTTTTGGTGGCTTGCCAGTGTCTTGATTTTTCCTGTGGTGATCGCAGTATCCGTGTTGATTGGTGCGTCGTTGGGTGGCCTAGAACTGGACGGGGATAGACTTGCCGCTTTTGGAGCCGCGCTCTTGCCCGCGCTGATTTCAGCTGCGATCAAGAATATCTTTGAAGAGTTTGCCTGGCGCGGTTACCTTGCGCCAAAGGTGTACGCACTCCAGGTGAATCCCTGGCTGTCACATGCACTTGTTGGTGTGGTCTGGGGTGCCTGGCACGTGCCATTTGTTCTTGTCCTATGGCCCTACCTCACTCCGGCTATGTTGTGGACCTTTGTTCCGCTGCTATTGGCGGGCACTATCTGCCAAAGCATAGTTTACGGCGAAATTCGCCTGGCGACGGCCTCGGTGTGGCCAGCATGGGTCATGCACACCATTGGGAACGCCTTCGGGAATATACTTCTTTTGAGCGGTTTCATCCGACTGAGCCCCGGGCGGGAACTGGTTTTTTCTCCCGGTGCAGAAGGTGTAATCAGTATGATTCTGATGTTCGCCGCCGGAACCTGGCTGCATCAGCGACGGAAGAATATGGAGCAACTCACGCGATGATCAAGAGTCAAAAGCTTACATTGAATCGACCGGTAACCTACGAAATCAAGGTCCCGGGACAGATCGACGCCGGCTGGTCGGATTGGGCCGGCGGGATGACGATTACAGTGGCAAGCGAGGGCGATGGTCCCCGGTCACAACCCTGACCGCACCCTCGATCAGGCTGCTTTGCAGGGTCTGTTGCGCAGGCTCTATTCCCTGGGCTTGCCGTTGATTTCGGTCGTTTGTGTTGAGGGAGACCGGGACTGACCATGTTTTGTTGTCCTTGGAGTGAGTTTATAGTATACTTGCGGCATGGAAACGCCGCTGTTGCAAACAAAACTCTATATTCCGTCTCCACGGCCCGAACTGGTGCCGCGTCCGCGCTTGATCGAGCGACTGAATGCGGGTGTCCGTGCGGGACGCAAGCTCACTCTCATCTCTGCCCCAGCCGGCTTTGGCAAGACGACGCTGGTCAGCGAATGGGTCCATGCATTGGGCGATAAAGCTTCGCCCAATGCCGCAATGGAAGGAAAGGCTCCAGCCATTGCATGGCTCTCGCTGGACGAGAGCGACAGCGACCTGACTCGTTTCTTGACCTACTTGATTGCCGCCTTACAGACCATTGAAGTTGATGTCGGAAAAGGCGCATCAAGCGCACTGCAATCCCCACAGCCGCCGCAGGTCGAGGCTATCCTGACCGCCTTGATCAACGAGATCGCCACTGTCTCCGACCAGATGGTTCTCGTGCTTGACGATTATCACCTGATTGACACTCAAGCTATCCACGATGCACTTGTCTTCCTACTCCAGCACCTGCCGCCAAACATGTACTTGATCATCGCCACGCGTGAGGATCCGCCTCTATCCCTGGCCCGCCTGCGCGCCCGGAGCCAATTGACTGAACTGCGCGCCACAGACTTGCGCTTTACCGTCTCCGAAGCCGCCGCATTTCTCAACCATGTAATGGGCTTGGATCTTTCGGCAGAGGATGTCGTCGCGCTAGAGACCCGTACCGAGGGATGGATTGCCGGTCTGCAACTGGCTGCGGTCTCGATGCAGGGACGCAGCGATGCACACAGCTTTGCCAAGTCCTTTACGGGCAGCCATCGATATGTGTTGGATTACCTGATCGAAGAAGTCCTGCAACAACAGACTGAGGGCATACAGAGGTTCTTGTTGTACACATCCATCCTTGACCGAATGACCGGTTCTTTGTGCGATGCTCTCACCGGACAGGAGGACGGACAACAGACCCTGGAAGCGCTAGAACGTGCCAATTTGTTCATCGTGCCCTTGGACGACGAGCGGCGTTGGTATCGCTATCACCATCTCTTTGCCGATCTATTGCGGCAGCGATCGAAACACACTCACCCCAGTCTGATCAACGATCTGCATGCAAAAGCCGCGGCCTGGTACGAGACGAATGGGGATTTGTCAGAAGCGATCCACCACGCATTTGCCGGCGATGATCTCAAAATAGCGACTCGATTGATCGAAAAAGGCGCACTCAGAGCACTGGAACGCAGCAACTTTGCCTTCATTTTCAGCGCTGTGGATCGTCTTCCAGAACCTGTCCTGGCAAGCTCACCATGGTTATTTGTCTACCATTGCTGGGCATTGGTTTTGACGGGGCAGATCCAGGTAGTTGGTCCAAGACTTGAGAGTACCGAGTGGTTGTTGGATGCCGTCTCCAAGAGCGATCAAGCCCGAGAGCAAGAGATGCGGGGATATGTCGCTGGATTGAAAGCATTTTTGGCGGTTTGGCAGTGGGACTATACGAGCGCGATCGATCTTGCCAATCAAGCTGATGCACATCTGCCCAAAGGCCATTGGATCCGTGGATACTGTGCAATGGCCAAGGGCGTCGCCTTTTGGGAAAAGGGCGATCTGGGCGGCGCAAAAGAGGCCTTTGCTGAAGCCTCGGACATCGGCCAGGCTTCCGTCAATACAAGGGTGGCCGTGACCGCTGCCTGCTATGTTGGTCATACGCTGGAACTTGAGGGACATCTTGAGCAAGCAGTCGAGCTGTATCAGGATTCGTTCCGGCTTGCGGAACAAGATGGAAGAGAGTTGCCCGTCGCAAGTTACATCCACGTCCATCTGGCTACGGTGTTGTACGAGTTGGATGAATTGGATCGTGCAAGCCAGCACTTGTCGGAGGGCATCAAACTGTGTCAGCAGCTTGCAGATGACCGCCTCGAAAAGATCGGTCACTGTCATTTGGCACGGGTCTATTTGGCCAGGGGAGATTTCGCCAACGCCGTCGATGCGATCCACAATGCCGACCAGACACACCCTGTTACAGAGATCCCTCTCGACATGCGTGGAGGGGAATATCCCCAGATACGGTTATGGCTAAAGCAAAGCAAGCTCAAAGAGGTGGAGACGTGGCTAGATAAAAGTGTGGTGAACGTGCATACTATTCCGCACGTCAAGACAAAGCTCATCTATACTATGCACGCGCGGGCCTATATCGCCCTGGGGCGAGAGTACCAAGATGGCACACATCTCAACAATGCGCTGGACCTTTTGGGAGAGCTTTTGGAAATGGCCGAACGCAGTGGTTGGGGCAGCAAGGTGGTCGAGATCCTTGCGCTCCAGGCCTTGGCCCTGGAGAGGAATGGAGACGCTACTCGGGCCATGTCCAAGCTGGAGAGAGCCCTCACCCTCGCCGAGCCAAGACGCTTTGTCCGCACTTTTGTGGACGAAGGGCCGCCGATGGCACGCTTGCTTTACAGAGCGGCCACTCGCGGGATTGCGCCAGGTTATGCTCGCTGGCTGCTGGCAGCATTTCCGACCACCGAGCCGGAACGACCCAAGGATCGGCAGGACCAAGCCCCCCAAGCAGAACTGGTTGAGCCGTTGAGCGAACGCGAGCTCGAAGTGGTGCGCCTCCTTGCTGAAGGATTGACCAACCCAGAGATCGCTTCCAGGCTTTTCCTCTCAGTGAGCACGGTCAAGGTCCACACCCGCAACATCTATGGCAAACTCGGGGTCAACAATCGGACGCTGGCGGTTGCCAGGGCTCAAGTCCTGGGGATCCTGCCCTCACCGTATTCGTTCTAGCCATCCACCTATGGCCACATGTGTGGCAAGTCTGATAAAGAGGCGTCATGGCCTGTAAGCTAGAAGCGCTTTCCCAGAACGACCTGCCCACTGTATACAAGACCTATATGACAGCCTTTGCAGACTATGTGCGCGATGTTAGCCAAGTGACCAAAACCGTCTTTGCCAACCGGATGATCAAGAACGGGATCGACTTTGGCACCTCTGTAGGTGCCTTTGACCAAGGTGAAATGGTTGGGTTCACCTTGGTCGGGCTGGGTGATTTCGACAGTTGCTTTGCAGCTTTTGATGCAGGGACCGGAATCGTCAAACCATATCGCGGTCAGGGTTTGGCCAAAGCCATGTTTGGTTTTGTCGAACCGGCATTGAGGGCAAAAGATCACAATTCATACCCTTTCTCAATCCGATCTAGGGATGGTTGCTGGTTTCTTTGATTGGCACCCATCCTGGGAAAACAGCATCGCCAGCATTCGCAGAATCTCCGACTCAGTATTGCTTTTGGGTGCTCTTGTTCAAGGCCAATTGGTAGGATTCCTGGCCTATTATCCAACACTGAACTGGATCCTGAGTCTTGCAGTGCACAGATCCTTCCGGCGGCAGAGAATCGGGACCGCCCTGCTCGCCTACCTAAGAACCGAAATCCACGCTCAAGTCCTATCGATCAACATCATCAATGTGGAACACACTGACAAAGGGATGATTGCGTTTCTACAAGCGGTAGGGTTTGAGTTCGCTTTCAATCAATTCGAGATGGCACTGGATCTATGCCCCCGAAATCACAGGCTCTGATCGTTAACTTCGCTATCGCCCACTCAGCCAGGTCCTAATTTCATTATCTAATCGCCTCGATGCCTGTGGCAGGCATCAACGGCATTCCAAGGCGGCAAATTCTAGCGGGATCGCCACATGCGACCCGCTTTTTCTGTCGCCCCCCAGAGATCCCCCAAGTATTCCAAGCCCACAATTAACCCCCTGACTACCACGTTTGGGTGATGACACTAATACCATCTTGAGGCTATAGTAAAGATACAAGATTCAATCCATCTTGATACCGATATGAATAGGAGGAGAAACCAATGACCAACAAGGCAAAACTCATAAAAGCGATGGTATACACCGAATACGGGCCACCGGACGTGCTTGAACTACAGGACGTCGAAAAACCTGCTCCCAAGGACGATCAAGTCCTGGTAAAGGTATATGCGGCATCCGTGAATTTCTCTGACTGGACTTTTTTGAGAGGCAAGCCGTTTATGATGCGTCTGATGTCCGGGCTTTTGAAACCAAAAAACACGATTTGCTTTCGCTGGGACTGGGAATCCTCGCTTTGATTTACGTTGTCGTCGCTTTTTCCACTGCGCTTTGGTCGGGAAGGGCCGGCTTTATCGGGCTTTCGATTATCGGGGTGCTTTATTGAATAATTATCGAAGGCCATACCGCCATGCGGTTCGCGTGGCTCAAGAAAAACTCTGCCAACTATGCTTCGGTCAAACAAGGGTGTACGCACCCACTCGCCTTGATTAGAATGGCTTATAATATTGTCTTTTGGGTTTTTTTGCTGCCCTTTTTTACGACAATGGAATACAGTACGGGCTTTGTAACGTTTGCCATAATCATTCTTGTAAGGCTCGGTGCTAATCTGTACGTCAACTTGCTCAATCTCAAGCCGGAGCAGTTTGAAAGTTTTCCCTTCCGAATTTCATAAAATTAGACGTAAAAGCAAGGAGAATTGTATGGAAAGCAAAAAGGCAAACAGGTACTACACTTGTTGATGGACAAAGGTCTACGAGAAAAATTAAGGAGAACCTGTTATGAAATCCCTGATCAAACGATACCAAATTCCCATTTTCTTTGTGCTGACATTGCTCATCGGCTGGTTCCCTTGTACACCGGCAAAGGCAGTATCATTATCGTCGCGCCAACGCTGGCCGGGTTGATCGTGGCCGCCCTCGCCGAGGGCAAGGATGGTATCCTGGCCGTGCTGCGGCGGATGGTGCGCTGGCGAGCACCCGTGCGTTGGTACGTTATCATTTTGCTCTTTCCAGTGCTCACCAGCCTGGGAGCGGTTGGCGTCCACGTCCTGTTTGGAGGAACAGCGCCCCAATTCCCCCTGCTCAAGCAGAATCAACACATGATATTGCTGACCTTTATATTCTACCTGCTCCTCTGGCAATCAAGCGCCTTCCTGGAAGAGGTTGGCTTGCGAGGCTATGCCCAGGAAGAATCTCAAAATAAATGGGGGCCTTTGGCCGGCACGCTCATCCTGGGGGCATTTTTTGGCGCGTGGCTGCTGCGAGTTTTTACAGCCTGACTCGAACCAGTACGCGATGGGGGGCTTGAGTTTCTATCCCTGGTTCATCCTGACCGAGATCGGCTGGTCGGTGGTGATGGCCTGGGTGTACAACAAGACGGGCAAAAGCGCCTTGATCGCCGGTTACCTGTTCCACACCGCGTTCAACGTCTGGCCCTTTATTCCCTTGACCAACGCGATCCCCGGCGAGCCCCTCCCGACGTTCGACACGGCCTTGTTCATCGTCAATGCCGTGATCGTCGCTTTGGCCGGCGTCATCGTTGTCGTTGCCACCAAGGGGCGGCTTGGTTATACGGCAGATGTCAGGGAATAGCCATCTATGCCCTGTTTAGACGGATTGCGTGAGAATCATTTAACAAGAAGAGCCCACCTGACCGGCCTGGATGTCCGGTCAGTATCCCTGGAATACCACTTGTTGACAAATATATCAGCAATTCTCAATATGACCTGTCGCCATCAGGACCGTGGAACTACCGAGGCCAAAACAGGCCCTTTACGGCCGATCTTGCCTCGTTCTTGGTCAGAAGTTGGCGAAAAGACTGGCCCCCTTGTCCAAATTCAGAATTGCTG
>Ga0180431_10004359_pt1 | contig 17734 bp, 12 predicted proteins | sample SS_ome_11_FD_132459 | JGI IMG/M metagenome (GOLD analysis project Ga0180431, IMG submission 132459) | Hypersaline lake sediment archaeal communities from the Salton Sea, California, USA - SS_1_MS_1 metaG | ecosystem: Environmental > Aquatic > Non-marine Saline and Alkaline > Hypersaline >... | reverse complement strand
CGCGAACTGTTGATGCTCGAGGATGAACTTCGCGCGCGCCTGGGCGATCTCTCCGAGCGGCGGGAGCGAGGTGAGGTGCAGCAGCGTCGCCTCGCCCCGGCCGTGGGCAATCTTGATGGTGTGACGGCCGGGGCGGGAGAAGGTCAGGCTATAGACGTGAGCATTCTCGCTGATTTTCTCGACGTGCGTGTGCTTGTCCGCCACGACGTTGCCGATGTCGGCGGCGCAGCGCAGCCGCAAAGTGGCGGGCATGTTCGCCGGTATGACGTAGCCGGGCGACAGGTGGGTGATGAGCTTGCCGTGGCTGTAGAGGATTTTGTCAATGTCGCCCGCGCTCCATGCCCAGAATAGGCGCAGCGTAAAGGTGCGCGACTCTCCCGAGCCGAGCGTGAACGAGTGGTGGCCGTTAAACCAGCCGCCCCAGTTCTCGATTTCTTTCGAGGCCTTGCTGAAGATGTAGAGGTAGGGGAGGCCTTCCCAGTCGCGGCCGGCGGACTTGTTGGCTTTCTGGTCGTGGGCGAGGCATTCGATCGGCGTGCCGGGCGCGGCCACGAGCACGAGGAACGGCGGGTCGCCCGAGCGCGGCTGGAACACGACGGACGAGGACGCGCCGCAGATGTCCGGCCGCATGATCAGGCGCTGGAACACGTCGCGCGGTGCGCCCACGAACTCTTTGTACGAGGTGTTGAATCCGAGCGGCACGTGCACGTCGCCGACCTCGACCGAGGTGCCGCCGGCGTTGTTGACGGTGATCCGCCACTCGAGGCAGTTGAGCTCTTGGTTGAGGCCGAGGCTCGAGACGCAGCGGACGTTGTTGAAGCCGCCAAGCTTGCTCGACGGCTCGAGGAACTTAGTGACGAGCCGGTCGTTCTCGATGGCCACCGTGCGCACGTCGGTCGAGTGCGTGCTCCCTTCTTCGAGCCACGGGGCGCGGGGCTTGCGCGAGGTGACGAAGAAATCCCCGAGCAGCACCGGGCTCTTCGATCCGGCGAGGCTGGAGTTGAATTCGTTCGCGGCGAAGTTGGTCGCCGGCCGGCGCTTGTTGGTGAGGCCTTTGATGGCGCCGGTAACCTTCTCGAGCTCGACGAGCCACTCGCCCGTCTCGATGGTGTAGACAAGCGCCCGGTCGGAGAGGGTCGCGCCTTCCTCGGTCGGGCGCAGGACGTAGACCCGCTGGGCGTAATCCGGGCGGGTGCTGGTCACCCCGCCGTGGCTGATCTGGACGACGACGTAGTAGAGGCCCGGCTTCATGGCGGTGCCGAAGCGACCCTTCTCGCGGACTTCCCGGCCCGGCTTGAACGTGAACTCCTTTTGAAGGATCTGTTCCTCCGCCACGTACATGCTCTTCTCTTCATCCACCGAGCAGAGCGAGACGTCAACTTGGACGGTCTCGCGCTGGCGAGGCATGCAGGCGATCTCGACCTCGACAGTTGTCCCCCGCTCGACGAAAAGGGTGTTGGCGGCGCAGATCTTGCTCAGATAGCCGATATGCGCGGTGGCGACCTCCTTGCCCTTGGGCCGGAGCGTGACGTGAAAGGTCGCGGGCGACAGGAGGTACTTGGTCACACTGTGAGGGAAATGCAGGTTGACGGCGCCCGCGTTGTCCTTCGGGCCGGTGAAACGAAACCCGTACTCGCCGATGGCGAGCACCCGGCCTTTGTCCACGTACCACTCGTAGATCGAGCGGTAGGTCTCTTCGTCCTTGTTGCCAATGACGGCGTGGGCGAGGAGCCGCCCGTTTTTCGGTTCCCTGTGGACCCAGCGCGCGTAGGTGGCCGGCTCGAGCGTGCCGGCCTCGCAGAGCAGAAAGCGCTCGGGCAGCGTCCCGAAAATCGAATGGGTCTGCGTCGAGTGCAGGCCGACCTGCTTCACTTCCGCCTGGGCCTTCCAGACGATCTGATCGGGCCCCACGTCAATGCCGAGCGGGGCGACGTACTGGCAGGCCTGAAGGCTCAGCAGAAGGTTGCCGCCGCTGCGCACGTAGCGGTCAAACGCCTCGAGCACGGGCTTGGCGAGCGCCGCCTCGGGGAGCTTCGCGTCGCGCGCGTAGTGCCACCAGACGAGGTCGAACTTCGCGAGTTTGACCTTGCCCTGGGCGATCTCGTCGAGGGTGATGAGCTTGACGGGCGTTTTGAGCTCTGTGCGACAGAAGGTGAGGGCCGCTTGCTCCTCGGGCAGAAGCGCGTCTCGGTTTGGCGCGTAGCTGAGGAAGCCGATGCGTTTGGACTTGGCACCTGCCGCCGCGGCGGGGCACGAGACCCCGATGACAAGCAAGAGAACAAGGCCGATGCGAATCGTTCGTTTCATGGGCGGCGCTCCTCCAACCTGCTTACACGGGCTTAATCATAGCATGGGGAAGGGGGTCCGAAAAAGGGAGGTCCCACCTCCTCCCCGGCGCGTCAACATGTGAGGATGGCGTCTCTCTGGAACCGGATGGCTGCTGGATGGTATCCTCTCGGGCAGGCCACGGGAGTAGAAATGACACGGGAAGGAGCTGGAGAGATGTTGCGCGCGCAGCACGAGGCCACGCCTGAGTCGAGCGGCGCGGGGAGTGACCGCGTGCTCAGGCGAGCGCTCGGCGCGGGGCTGGTGATCGGCCTCGTCCTGGTGGCGGCGAAGGTCGCGGCGTTCTGGATCACCAACTCGACGGCGATCCTTGCGGACATGTCGGAATCGCTGGTGCACAACGCCGCGGTGGCCTTCGCGCTCTACTGCCTCACCGTGAGCCGCCGGCCGGCGGACCGCCGCCACCCCTACGGCCACGGCCAGATCGAGAACATCTCCGCCCTGGCCGAGGGGAGCCTCGTGCTCGGCACGGGGGTTCTCGTCGCTGTCCGCGGCGTGCAGAGTCTCGTCAAGCCGGGCACCCTGCACATGAGCCATCTCGGGATGTGGCTCGTGATCGTCGCGGGCGCCGTGAACATAGTGCTTGGCGTCGTGCTTTGGAGGCTCGGGCGGCGTCACCGGACGATTATTCTCGAGGCGAGCGGGCGCCATATGCTGGCCGACTCCTACACGAGCATCGGCGCCGTGCTCGGCTTCGGCCTGGCCATCCTCACCCGGTGGCAACCGATTGACGCGATCGCGGCGCTCGCGATTGCCGCGGCGATTCTTGTCTCCGGCGCGACGCTGGTGCGGCGTGCCGTGGCGGGGCTCATGCTGGAGCTCGATCCGAAGATTGACATCGAGGTCCAGCGCGTGCTGCGTGACGAGGGCGTCGAGCACGGGGTGGACTTTCACTCCGTGCGGCACCGCCGGCTCGGGCGGCGTGTGTACATCGAGCTCAATCTGCACTTCCGCCCCGGCATCACCCTCGAGCAGGCTCACCGCGAAGCGTCGCACATCGAGGAGCGTCTGAACGAGGCGCTTCCATTTCCCACCACGGTGGTAACCCACCTCGAGCCGAAGGGCCACGCCCCGGCCGATGACGGGGTCGAATAAGCAGGGACATGTCGAACACGAAGCTTGCCGCGACAGTCTCCCTCGCCTAGGCGGCTTTGAATTTCTTAGCTTCGCTGGAGATTTCCCGCACTTCCCTCAAGGCGTTCTTTGCGCTCTCGACTAAAACGTGGGGCTTGAACTGGTTGATGCGCTTGGCGAGGGATTCGTCGTCCAGGTTGTGGTGTTTCTGCTTCATGTAGAAAGCTGTTCCGAGACGCTCGAGCGCCGTTGCGCCCTTCTCCCCAAGCTTGTCCGCCACAAAGCTAATGGGTTTATTAAATCTGCCGAGCGTCTTGGGATACCGATCGCGAAGCTCCTTGCTGCGCGGGGTTGGGACAAGCTTCGGCCCGTAGGGCTCTTCCTGTGGCTCCAGTTCCAGAAGGCCATCGGCCCGCATTGCGGCAAGCTCTTCCCGGAGATCGAATGAGAACGGCCCGTGCTTGTAGAGAACGAAGTCAAAGTCAAGAGAGACGCCGAGCAAATCCTGCAGGAAATACGCCGCCTTCTGCAAATGCGTTTCCCCACACCAACTCCCCCTCTCTCTCATCCGGTCAGCAAGCTCTGTGAGAACCGCCACTTTTTGCAGCCTATCCATCGCTCTCCCCCTCCGCCGTGATTATCTGCCGCTGGTTCTTTTTGAGCCACTTCCTTGCTTCGTCAATCCTGTCTGGGGCAACAAAGACATAATCCACCTTTGCATTCGGCAACTTGCGAAGCACCTCAGAACGTGCCCTCGAGTCTACGACGCGCTCGTCCATCATTCTCACAGGGAATGAGAGAATGCTGGCAGGTTCTGCGAACCAGTCTTGGCGAACGCTTTCTTCACCGAATTGCTGGATTGCGCTGTCGTAGACTTTCTGTCTGGCTTCTGGGGTGACCCTGATGTCATCGGGGTTGCGTTCGTAAAGTAACTTGAAGTGCTCGCGCTTCGCAAGACGTTTAGCTGCGTCTATGCCCTGCCGCGCACGTTGGCGGATTGCCGCCATGACTACGTCGTCCGTAAATGTGAGAAACTCGTCCACGTTCGTCGGGAACTGGCTGTCGGGCAGCCAGTGTATCAGGAAGTCGGCCAGATGCCTATCGTAAATCCGTCTGACATGGTGAAGGTAAACCTGCATATACATGAAGTATCTGGCAAGAAGGAGGCCCTCCGCAGCGTGAATGCCGCCTTCCTCCACGCCGAGCTCAGGTTCGCCAGAATCCCTGTCTCCTTTTTCGTCATCTTTGTCATCCTTCGCAGTGGAAGGGAGGATCCGCAGCGTGTCGATGAGGCGATGAAGATCGTATCTCCCATACGCTACGCCCGCGTGTAGCGAATCCCTCAGCAGGTAGTCCATTCGATCAGCGCCAAAGACATCGCCAACGATCATCTCCGACAGTAAAAGGTCCCAGATGTTGAAGTCCTCTCCCTTGGCATTCTCGGGTCCAACGGCAAGTTTCGCTACTTCCTCCGCGCGTATCGGAGGAGTAAGTGAGTTCAGGAGCGCTCGGATGTCCTCGCTTAGGATGAATTCGTATGTGATGCGCTCGTGGTTCCACCCAGCCGGGAGAAGCTTCTTCTCTGTTGCGTGCGAAAAAGGGAGATGTCCAATGTCGTGCAAAAGGGCTGCCGCCCTTAGGGTTCTTCTCCAGTGATCAAGCTTCTCTTGGCTCGCCGGAACGAACTGTCTCACTTCGTCACACAAAATCTTGGAATGAGTGACGACGTCGAAAATGCGCGCTGCAAGTTCCATTGCCCCGAGCGAGTGCTCAAAACGCCGGTGCGTGGCTCCGGGATACACGAAGAACGTCAGCGCCAGCTGATGAATGTGGCGGAGCCTCTGAACAGGCGCACTGTCTAGAATTCTCCTTTCGTCGTCCGTGATCTTGATGAAGCCGTGGATCGGATCCCTGATCTCGTGAGTGTTCTTCCTCGGCATGCGCTTCTCGACCCTATTTCAGCTTGTGTTACGCGATGGAAGTTTGTACATAGCACCAATTGGTGCCACGCGACGCTGAAAGCCACCTACACCGGGGTGCACAGACGATAGCTGTTCTCACTGCTGAGAGTCACTATGTAAGCCACGGCATTGAGCGAATGTCAAGCGAAAACTTCTTGCCATTGTGGTCTTGGCATGGTACCGTGACTAAGAAACCTCACCTGGGGGAAGAACTGTCGAGGCGGACTATCATGAAGCCGCACATTGATGGGACGGCGTTTGGCCGGATCACGATTGATGGGCGCGAGTACAGGTATGACGTGGTGCTCACACCGGCCGGCGAGGTCGCGGAGAGACAAAAGGAACTCTCGAAGCGGGTGACGGGAACCTCGCACGTGGTCTCGGAGGCCGAGGCGAAGCACCTTGTCGAGCAGGGCGCCTCGACTCTCCTCATCGGCACCGGTCAGTATGGAGCGCTGAAGCTCAGTGACGAGGCGGCGGCGTACCTGCGGGAGCAAGGGTGTGCCGTGACGCTCGCGCCCACGCCGGAGGCAGTGAAACTTTATAACGCGGCCACCGAACCCGTGACCGCCATGTTCCACCTCACGTGCTGAATTCTGCATCTGTGCGCGGCAAGACGGGGCGAGCAAGTACTGGTTTGTGGATGTCTGGCCCTTTTTCATTATTCTGTTGAGCAAAATTAACCCCCCTAAAGAGAATTTTCCTCCTTGACAAGTGTTTGAAAATTATGGGATAATAAAAGGTCAACAATTGGGGGTCTTACCTAAAGAAGCTACCCGCAACATGCGCCGGAAGGCGGTGGGCGTATTACGTTTGCCCTGAAGGGGTTCGGGCAATGCGGGCGGCAGGGGAGGCAGCATGATGGTTCCGAGAGCACTCTTACTGGTCTTCGTTTGTGTCTTGGCATTGGCGTGGGCGGAGGTGGCGACGGCTCAACCGGGCTCGGCGGCGGTTGATCCGCCGGTCGGTCCATCTGAGATGGCGAAAGGTTTTGCCTACGGCCCACGGTTCGCGGATCTTCCCATCCGTGGCCCCGTGTTCGTGGGGCCTCCGCCGCATGGGCGCGAGCTCATTCGGGATGCTCGGTTCATGCGGGCCGTCATGATTGACGGGCGTGTCGAGGTTGTTCCCTTCGAGGAAGTGGTCGAGGAGGAAGAGCCTGCGGAAGATGAGGCTGCCGGCTCGTTAGGCGGCAGCGGCGCCTGGAACGGCTGGGGAGCCACGAGCGAGATTCCCGAGCCGGCGACGCTGAGCCTTGTGGGCCTGGGCCTGTTGGGCCTGTTTCTGCTGAAGCGGAAACGCTAGGCCGGCCGTTACATCGAATCGCGAACACAAAGCCTCCAGCCATGGCTGGAGGCTTTCCTTTCTGTTGCGCAGGGGCGCGCTATTCCTCCTCGAGTTCCTCGATGCGTTCCTCGACGTCGGGATCCTCGCCGACGAGCTCGAGGTAGCGCTTGTAGTAGGCGAGCGCGTCGGCGGGGCGCGCCATGTCTTCGTCGTACATAGTGGCGAGCTGGTAGACGGCGAAGACGTACTCGGGCGTGATCTCGAGGGTGCGCTTGAAGTAGCCTTCCGCCTCGGCGAACCGGCCGAGCTTGCGGTTGGCCGTGCCGAGGTTCACGGTGGCGTAGAGGTGGTTCTCGTCCACCTCGAGCGCTTTCTCGTAGTAGGGGATGGCCTCTTCGGGCTTGTCGCCGTTGAGCCGCAGGTTGCCGAGCACGTTGTAGGCTTCCGGGCTGTCCGGGTTGAGCTCGATGGCCTCGAGGAGATGCTTTTCGGCGGTGGCCGCGTACCTTTCGGCGATGCGTGTCTTGCCTTCGTTGCGTTTTGCCGAGGCTTTCTCGTCGTAGGCGTAGCCGAGGTAGTAGTGCCAGAAGGGGTTGCTCGGCGTGAGCTTGCGGCCCCGCATGAGCCACGAGATCGCGTCGTCCCAGTGTTCGCGGCGGATCTCGACGAGCGAGATCTCGACGAGCGCGTCGGTGTATTCCGGGTCAACCTGGTAGGCCTTTTCGTAGTACGTGGCGGCGGTGTCCTGGTCGTTGCGCGCGTAGGCGTTGAGGTAGCCGAGGTTGTAGTAGGCGTACTTGAAGTCGGCGTCGGCCTCGAGCGCGGCGAGGTAGAGCTGCTCGGCGCGCTCGTAGTCCTCTTCGTTGTAGTAGAGGTTGGCGAGCTCGTTCAACGCGTTCGGCTCGTCGTCCCGCAGCTTGATCGCCGCCTCGAAGGTTTCCTTGGCGTCCTTGGTCTTGCCGAGCTGGACGTAGGCCCGCGCCAGGCCGAGGTAGCCGTCGAAGTCCTTCGGCTCAAGCCTGAGGTAGGCGATGTAGTCAATGGTGGCTTTGAGGGGGTCGTTGAGCGTGAGGCGATAGAGCTCGGCCCGCCGGTAATACGGGAACGAGTAGTCCGGCTTGATCTCGAGCGACTGGCCGTAGAAGCTGAGCGCCTTATCGGTGTTGCCGAGATCCACGTAGCAGTTGGCGATATTGTAGTAGGCGTAGTGGGCCTCGGCGTCGAGCTCGATGACCTGCTGGTATTTTTCGATGGCTTCCTCGTAGCGCTCCTGGCCGTAGAGGCCGTTGCCCCAGAGGTTGTGGCCCTGCGGGTTGCTCGGGTCGAGCTCGACCACGCCGCGGGCGTACTCGATGGCGTGCCGGTAGTCGCCCTGGCCGTAGTAGACTTCGGACAGGGCAAGATAGGCGTTGAGGTAGTTCGGGTTGTACTCGATGGCGCGCTTGAACGCCTTGGTGCTGTCGTCGTAGCGGCCGAGCTGGTTGTAGCAGACGCCGAGGTTGAAGTAGGGGAGGAAGTAGGCGGGGTCCACGGCGACCGCCTGGTCCAGGAGCTCGATGGCCGCCTCATACTCGTCCCGGTCCATGTAGACGACGGCGAGGTCGTTGTAGGCCTCCTTGTATTGCGGGTCGGCCTCGATCGCCTGCTTGAACAACGCGATCTGCGTTGCTTCGTCCTCGGCTTTGAGCGCCTTGCTGTAGAGCTCGAGCGCGCTCAGGCTGGTTGTGGGTTTCTCGACGACCGCCTCGCGCTCGCGGCGGGTCGTCTGGATGCCCATGCTCTCGATGAGCTTGAGGGCGAGCTGGTCCTGCAGGTCGAAGATGTTGTCCATCTTGCCCTTGATGTCCACCGCTTCGAGCACCTCGCCGGTGCTCACGTCAACGAAACGGGCGGTGATGCGAATCGCGTTGCCGTAGTGCTGGAAGCCGCCGACGAGCAGCACGTCCACCTTGAGGAATTTGGCGAGCTGCTCGGATTTCTCGACGTCGAAGAAGTCGGTGGTGGTGAATTCGAGCTCCTCCATCGCCTTGAGGATCTGCTTGCGCTCGATCAGGCGCATGTCCTTGACCTGGCGCAGCTTGGTAATGAGCGTCTCGGCCATGCCGGCGCAGAGCCAGTCGTCCGCTTGGTTTGCCTTGTCGGCATTCTCGAAGTCGAGGATGGCGACGCTCCGGGTGGTGATCTCGGTGGCGGCTGGCGCCGGGGCGCTCAGGCCGGCGAGCCCGCCGCAGAGGAGCAGGATCAGAACTCGACGCATCGGTTTTCTCCTTGCATGCGACGTCGTTGGAGGTGTCTCCATTTAGTCGGGCCGGGGCAGCGGCGTCAAGCCCGGATTTCTCACAAGCCCAAAGCGGCTTGCTCGAAATCCGCTACCGCCGCAAGACCTTTCGGCGGTAGCTTCGACGCGGTGCATGAGCACCTTGCTCCCTTCGACTTCGCTCAGGGCTAACCCTGAGCGACAGCGACGCCAGGTCGCTGGAGTCGAAGCCCGAAGGGCGCATTTCGAACACCCCGTGTGAGAAATGCGGGTCAAGCGATTTCCCCCGGCGAACCGCGCCGTCATTTTGCTTGCCGCGACGGGAAATGCGCCGTATGCTCACGGATCGGGCAGGAGGTGGTCGCGCATGTTGTCGGACGAGGACAAGCGGTTCTTGCTCCGGCTCGCCAGAGACTCGATGGAGGCGTTCGCCTCGGGTCGGACGTTCCAGCCGCCTGCCGAGGTGCCCGAAAGCGTGCGGCCGGTGCAGGGGGCGTTCGTCTCGCTGCACAAGGCGGGGCAGCTCCGGGGCTGCATCGGCTACGTCGAGGGGGTCCGGCCGCTGTGGGAGGCGGTGCGAGACCTCGCCGTCGAGGCCGCGGCGCACGACCCGCGCTTCCCGCCGGTCCGGCCGCGCGAGACCGAGGAGGTGGACATCGAGATCTCGGCGCTCGAGCCGCTCGAGCGGATCAAGGGGCCCGGCGACTTTGAGATCGGCAAACATGGGCTCTACATTCGCGTGGCCGGGCGCTCGGGGCTTCTCCTGCCGCAGGTGGCGACTGAGCATAATTGGGACGCACCGAAGTTTCTCGAGCAGACCTGCTGGAAAGCGGGCCTGCCGCCGGACGCGTGGCGAGACCCGGCGGCGGAGCTCTGCCGGTTCGGTGCCGCGATTTTTGGAGAGAAAGCGATGGGCCTCTGGCCGCCTGAGTGAGAAGCCCAATGCCCCAACAAACGTTCAGTCGAAGGAAGAAGAATCACTCCGGAGGACAGCAGCACCAGAAAATGGACGAGTACACGCCGAGCGAGATCGAGCCGAAGTGGCAACAGACCTGGCGCGATGAGCGGCTGTTCAACACCGACACGAGCGACGCCGACAAGTACTACGTGCTCGTGATGTTCCCGTACCCGTCGGGCGCGCTGCACGTCGGGCACGCGAAGAACTACATCATCGGCGACGTGGTGGCGCGCTACAAGATGATGCACGGCCACACCGTGCTCAACCCGATGGGGTGGGACGCCTTCGGGCTGCCGGCCGAGCAGGCCGCCACGCAGAAAGGGGTCCACCCGCGCGAGGGCACGCTTGCCAACATCGAGGCGGGCAAACGGCAGCTCCTCACGTGGGGCACGGAGTTCGACTGGGAGCGCGAGGTCACCTCGTGCGAGCCCGACTACTACCGCTGGACGCAGTGGCTTTTTCGGGAGTTCTACAAGCACGGGCTGGCCTACCGGAAAAAGGCGCCGGTCAACTGGTGCCCGGAGTGCCGGAGCGTGCTCGCGAACGAGCAGGTCATTGACGGGCGCTGCTGGCGGCACGCGAACGCGGTGGTCGAGACGCGCGAGCTCGAGCAGTGGTTCTTCGCGATTACGAAGTACGCCGACCGGCTGCTTGAAGACCTCAAGAAACTCGACGGGTGGCCCGAGCGGGTGCGCGCGATGCAGGCGAACTGGATCGGCCGCTCGCCGGGCGTCGAGATGGATTTTGTGGAGGGCCGCACCGGGACGGTCATCCCGTGCTGGACCACCCGCGTGGATACGCTCTTCGGCGCGACCTACATGGTGATGGCCCCCGAGCACCCGCTGGTGCCCGAGCTCGTCAAGGGCACGCCAAAGGAAGCCGAGACGCTCGCGTTCGTCGAGCGGATGCGCAAGGCGGACCTCGCTTCGCGCACCGACGAGACGGCCGAGAAGATCGGGTTCGACACGGGGCTCAAGGCGACGAACCCGATCAACGGCGAGCCGGTGCCGATCTTTTTGGCCAACTACGTCCTCATGGGCTACGGCACGGGCGCGATCATGGCGGTGCCCGCGCACGACCAGCGCGACTTCGAGTTCGCCAAGCAGTACGGCCTGCCGATCCGGGTCGTCATCCAACCTCCGGACGGCCCGAAGCTCGACGGCGCGACGATGGCCGAGGCGTACGTCGAGGACGGCATCATGGGCAATTCGGGCGAGTTTGACGGCCTGCCGAACCGCGAGGCGTGGGACAAGATGGCGGAGTGGCTCGCCGAGCGCGGCACGGGCCGACGCGTGGTGCAGTACCGGCTGCGCGACTGGCTCATCAGCCGTCAGCGCTACTGGGGCGCGCCGATCCCGATCGTCTATTGCGACGCGTGCGGCATCGTGCCGGTGCCGGAAGACGAGCTGCCGGTGCTCCTGCCGCAGGAGGTGACGTTCGGCGGCGGCAACCCGCTCGTCGAGTGCCGCGAGTTCGTCGAGACGGCCTGCCCCTCGTGCGGCAAGCCGGCGCGGCGCGAGACGGACACGATGGACACGTTTGTGGACTCGAGCTGGTACTACCTGCGCTACCTCAGCCCGCACGACGGCGCGCGCGCGTGGGATCCGTCCGTCGCGAACCGCTGGCTGCCGGTGGACCAGTACATCGGCGGGATCGAGCACGCGATCCTGCACCTGCTCTACTCGCGCTTCTTCACCAAGGCGCTCTACGACATGGGGCACGTCGGGTTCGACGAGCCGTTTGCGCGGCTCTTCACGCAGGGGATGGTCTGCAAGCAGTCGTACCACTCGACGCGCGGCTTCATCCCGCCCGACGAGGTCGAGGAACGCGACGGCAAGCTCGTGGACAAGACAACGGGCCTGCTCGTCGAGACGACGCTCGAGAAGATGAGCAAGTCGAAGTTCAACGTCGTGCCGCCCGACGCGCTCATCGCGCGCTACGGCGCCGACACGATACGGCTCTACACGCTCTTTATCGGCCCGCCCGAGAAGGACAGCGAGTGGAACGACGCCGGCGTCGAGGGGGGCTTCCGTTTTCTCAAGCGGCTTTGGACCGTGGTCGTGCGCCACATGGATCTTCTCAAAAAGTTCAATCAGGCACCGACGGTCGCGAGTGATGGGCTTGAGGGCGCGGCGCGAGAGCTCCACCGCGCGACGCACGAGACAATCGAAAAATTCACGCGCGACATGGAAGGCGATTTCCATTTCAACACGGCGATCGCCGCCTCGATGGAGCTCGTGAACGAGATCTACAGGCACGAGGCGGCCCTTCGACAAGCTCAGGGCAGGCCCTCCGAGACGGCCCAGGGCGCCGGCGAGGCCGTGCTCGCCGAGGCGCTGCGCACGGTGGTCGTGCTGCTGTCGCCGATCGTGCCGCACATCTGCGAGGAGCTGTGGTCGCGGATGGGCAACGCGGAGAGCATCCTGCGCACGTCGTGGCCGGTAGCCGATCCGGCGGCGCTCGTGCGCGAGACGATCGAGCTTGTCGTGCAGGTCAACGGCAAGGTGCGGGCCCGGGTGACCGTCGCCGCCGACGCGTCGGAAGAGGCCGTCAAGGCGGCCGTTTTCGCCGATGAGAACGTCAAGCGCCACACCGACGGCAAGCAGGTCCTCAAGACCGTGATCGTCCCCGGCCGTTTGGTGAATATCGTCGTGAAGTAGCCCTGGGGGAGACATGTTCGGGCTGACGAAGCAGGAGTCGTTCGCGATCGGGGCGCTGGTGCTCGTGGTGGCGGCGGTGATCGTCGGGGTGACGGTCGCGCGCGGGCCGCACGAGCCCGGCGTGCCCGTTGATCTCGATGTGAACACGGGCGCTCGTGGGGCCGTCCAAGGCAATGAGACAGGCGGCACGGGTGGCCCGACGATCGCGGTGCACGTGGCGGGCGAGGTCGAGGCGCCGGGCGTGTACCGGCTCGCGTTCGGCTCGCGCGTCCATGACGCGGTCAAGCAGGCGAAGCCGACGAGCCAGGCCGACCCGGACGCGTTGAACCTCGCGGCACGGCTCAGCGACGGCGACAAGGTCGTCGTGCCTGCGCGCGGCGGCCCCTCGGGCGGCGTGTCGTCGGGTACGGGGGCCGGCGACGGCCTGGTGGATCTGAACGCCGCGACGCAGGCCGAGCTGGAGACGCTGCCCGGCATCGGCCCGGCCCGGGCCGAGAGCATCATTGACTACCGGGCGGAGCATCGGTTCAGTTGTATCGAGGATGTGATGAAGGTGCCGGGGATCGGCCCGGGCATCTTCGAGAGGATTAAGGGCAAGATTGTCGTGTACTAAACGAGCGAGGGACGCATGCGAACTGCTGTGGCGGTCGTGATCGGCGTGGTGCTCGGGGCGGCGTGGCTTGGTACGTCGCCGCCGGCGTACGCCGCAACCGGGGACAGCCTCAAGCCGTTCCTCGACCAGCTTCGGTTCGACCGGTATCTCGACACCGACCATCCAGCCCAGGACGTGCGGCGTCAGTTCATCGTGTATGGGGGGGACGAGAAGAGGGCGAAGCAGGTGCTGGATGTGGCGCTCCGGTGCCGGGCCAAGGCCCAGCGGTTCTTCAGCACCTCGATCCTTTGGAAGCAGCCCGCGGTCCTCCTCATCTATCCCGACGAGGAGTCCTATCTCAAGACGTGGATGCTGTTCGGCACGGGCGGCGTGCAGATTCAGTGTCGCTACAAGGGGCGGAAGATCAAGCTCGTGATCTCGTACGAGGATGAGGATCTGCTCACAAGCACGCTGCCGCACGAGCTGATGCACCTGCTCATTACCGACATGTCGAACCGGCAGTACTTCGAAGGCCGACGGGGCGATCTCGTCCCCACCCCCGTGTGGATTCAGGAGGGGCTGGCCGAGTACATGACCGCGAACGCTGAGCGCCGGGAAGACTTCGAGAAGTTCTTGTTCTGGTCGCTCCACGAGAAGAAGCAGATCTCGCTGGAGAAGCTGCTCACCAAGATGAAGTACGACGAGCAGGTTTTGCTCCACTATGCCGAGTCGTACAGCTTTATCGCGTTCATCGCGGCGACGGTGCCCAACGGCCGGCAGCGGCTGCGAAACTACATCATGTCGTACAACGAACGCGACCTGGCCAAGGACCCCCTCAAGGCATTCGATCTGACGTTCCAGGGCGTGGCCCCCTCGGTCGAAGTGCTCGAGCAGCGGTGGCACGCGTGGGTCGGCAAGCACTACGGCCGCCATTTCTCGCCGGTGGTGGTGCGGACGCATCCGCCCAACAACTTCGAAGAGGCCGCGCTCGACGGGCGGATCTGGGTACGATTCGACAAGCCGATTGATCCCGCCACGGTCAGCCACACGACCATGGCCCTGCGCAAAGGCAACTCCACCAAGCTCGGCGACGACGGACAAAACCTGTTGCGCCGGGCCTCGTTTCTCTTTGACCCGACCGGCTGTGTGCTCCTCATCAAGGTGCCGGGCGGGATGGAGGCGCGATGCACGTACACGCTGACGCTCTCGGACCACGTCGCGGACAAGGCGAAGCACGGGCTGGCCGTGGATAAATTCGAGGAGATGAGAAAGGATGACTGGTGGACGAGGAAAGAGGTTGAGCCGGGGTCCGGGGGAAAACAGACGAGAGGCCGGGCGAAGAAGAAGCCACCGAAGCGTGTGACCTCGATCGTGTTTACAACGAAGACGAAAGGGCGCGACGATGCGGGCGCTGCTCAATAGGGTATTTCTGGCGGCGGTCGTGCTCGTCGCCGTGCCCGGCGCCTGTGTCGCCTGTGGCGGCGAGGGCGAGGCGGGCGAATCGGAAAGCACGGAAGCGGCGACGGACACGCACGGCGACGCGAGCGCTGCAGCTGATGAGGCGCCGCCGACGTGCATGCTCGACGTCTTCCGCCGGCTCGAGGTGGGAGACTGGGTGCTCACCCGCTGGACGAACAAGGAGGCGCATACGCTGCTTGTGGCGGCCAAGACCGACGAGATGATCACGATCGAGGAGATCGTTGAGGACCGGGGATTCCGGAAGGCCTGGACGCAGCTCGACGTGTCGCTCGCCGACGGCGCGCTGCTCGCGCTTCGCGAGCGGCTCGCCGACGGCACGATCGAGGCGCGTGAGCCGGCCGCCGAGGCGCAGCGCGGCACGAGCGACCTCTTGCTCGAGCCGTTCCGGCCCGACGGCGAGGAGCGAATCCGGCTCAAGCGCATTGAGGTCCACGCCGCGGGCCGCGAGGCGCCCGAGATCCTCCGGGGCCAATTCTTCTGCCGGCGCTACAAGATCACCGTCGAGAAGGGGCGCTACGCGCACGTGTGGTTTTCCCGCGTCAAGCTCCCGAATTACCCGGTCAAGATCCATTACTACGAAGAGAACCTGACGGTCGCGCTCGAGGCGTTCGGCACGGGCCGGGAGTCGGTGTTTGCGAAGCCATCGCCGCCGCGCCGCGGGGGCAACACGACGGCGAACTAATCCTATGGCCGGCATCCGGATCACGAACCTCACGAAGACCTACTTCAAGGACGACGAGCGCATTGACGTGCTCGGCGGGATTGATCTGGAGATGCCTCGCGGCTCGTTCGTCATGGTGCTCGGCGAGTCCGGCTCGGGCAAGACGACGCTGCTCAACATGCTCGGCGCGCTCGACCGGCCCGACGCCGGCGCGATGGAGGTCGAGGGCGTCGGCGACATCTGCCGGATTGACGATCGGGCGCTGTCGGATTACCGGAACAAGGTCGTCGGGCATATCTTCCAGACGTTCAATCTCAAGGGGATCTACACGGCGTTCGAGAACGTGCGTATCCCGCTTATTTTCACCTCGGTCTCGCGCAGCGAGGCGCGGCGGCGCATCACGGCGGCGCTCGAGGCGGTGGGGCTCGCCGACCGGATGCACTTCAAACCGATCCAGCTCTCCGAGGGGCAATGCCAGCGTGTGGCGATCGCCCGGGCGATCGTCAACGAGCCGGAGGTGCTGCTCGCTGACGAGCCGACGGGCAATCTCGACCCAAAAACCGCGCGCCACATCATGGCCCTCCTCGTGCGCCTGAACAAGGAGCGTGGGATTACGCTCGTGATGGTCACCCACGATATGACGTTGCTCGAGTACGCGGACCGTGTGGTAACGCTCGAGGGCGGGCGCGTGCGCGAGAACACGCCCGAGGACATCGAGGCGATTCGCCGCAGCGTGACCGCGCTGCGCGGCGCAGAAGGGCGCTGAACGATGCGTGCAGCATTGCAGAGAAATCTCGTGATCATGGCGGTGCGCGACTTGCTCAGCAAGAAGGTGCGGCTCGTTCTGAATCTTTTGGGGATCGTTATCGGCGTGAGCGCGCTGCTCTTCTTGCTCTCGCTCACCGAGGGGATGCGCAAGACGATCCTCAAGGAGCTCGTCGGCTCGATCCCGATCACCGAGATGACCGCGACGCCGGCCGAGACCGAGGAACCCTTGGGGTGGCTCGAGCGAGAAGCGGCCAAGAGGGTCGGTGTTCGCCGCGTGGAGAACCTGGTCGTCAAGAAGCCATTGCGGGGAGACTTCACGGACGAGACGATCGAGCAGGTCGAGCAAATCCCCGGCGTGGCGCGGGTCTACGGCGTCAAGACGCTCAAGCGGATCCCGACGCGGGTCGAGGGGTGGATCCTCGGGATCGGGAAGGCGCACTTTTTCACCGAGGCGGTCGTGTACGGCTATCCGGCGGCGCTGCTCGAGGGGGACGTCAAGGACGTCTCGGAATACGTCTTCCGCCCGGAAGGAGCGTACGACACCCTGCCGATTTCCGAAGGCCTCGACAAGGAGATCAACAAGGCGCTGTTGCGGGCGCGGATGGACATCGCGGACGTGGACGGCCGGTTCGTGCCGGCCGTGCTCTCGCGCAAGCTCGTGCACGCCTACAACGTCTCGTACGCGGGCTCGGGGGAACGCGGCCTCTCGCCGCGGATCGGCGAGGACAGCCTCGTCGGCCAGTACATGTATATGCGCATGGGCGTGGACACCGACTTCGCCCAGGGGCAGGACGAGACGAAAGCCAAGGGCGCGCTCATCAAGGTGGTCGGGATGTCGGACCGGGTCGAGATGCTTGGGCTGTCGGTGCCGCCGAAGTACCTCGAGCTGTGGGAGGAGGTCTATTTCAGGGACCCGGTGCCGGTCGTGTACCAGGAGCTCATCGTGCAGGCGCGCACGGTCGCCGACGTTGAGCCGGTGCGCGAGGTGCTCCTTCCCGTCGGCGAGCGGCTTCGGACCTTGCGCGAAGCGAAGAAGCTTACCGTCGAGGAGGTCGCGGCGGCGACCGAACTCGCGGCGAAGACGATCGGCGCCATCGAGACGGGTGCGATCCGCCGCACGGCGTCCGAGGCGGACGCCCACAAGGTTATCCGAACCTATGCGGCTTATCTCGGCGCCGATGCCGACGAAATGGTGGCCAGCTTCGACCGGGCGTTTGACATGCACGTGGTCTCGCAGAAGGAGACGATTGACAAGATCAATTCGGTGACCACGTTCGTGCGTTTCGCGTTCGTGCTCGTCGTGGCCATCATCTTGGGGATCACCGCCGTCGGCATCCTCAACGTGCTGACGATGAGCGTCTACGAGGAGCGGGTGGACATCGGCATCCTGCGCTCGGTCGGCGCGCGGCAGGCCCACGTGCGGTTCATCTACCTGCTCAAGGCGTTCATGATCGGGCTCATCGGGAGCGTGGCGGGATTAGCGCTCGGATGGGTGGCCATGGTTGGCGCCGACGCGCTGGCGCACGCGGCGCTCCGGCAGATGGCGTACGCGCCGGAGACGTTCTTCATCGCGCAGTGGGAGTTCGTGGCGTTGAGCCTGGCGATGGGGATCGGCTTCGCGCTTTTTGCGGGGATCAGCCCCGCCAATCACGCCGCGAAACTCAATCCTTCCGAAGTGCTCCGCAGCGCCT
>Ga0180431_10004358_pt1 | contig 17734 bp, 14 predicted proteins | sample SS_ome_11_FD_132459 | JGI IMG/M metagenome (GOLD analysis project Ga0180431, IMG submission 132459) | Hypersaline lake sediment archaeal communities from the Salton Sea, California, USA - SS_1_MS_1 metaG | ecosystem: Environmental > Aquatic > Non-marine Saline and Alkaline > Hypersaline >... | reverse complement strand
TAAGGAGTGGTAATTGCCGCCCAGTTTACCCCAATCGGGATTGGTATCAACCTTTTGCTGGATGCCGTGGATCGCCATTTGAGATACTGGAGCGCCGGAAGTTGGATTTCCGAAGGAGACCGGATACTACTTTTTTGAGTCGTTCCACACTGTTACCCTTTTTTTCTACAAAAGCGGTCGTGCTCAGGAGAGCCGGATGGTGCGCGTAATCAGAGAGAAAGGTGTGAACCACCACAGGCAGGGTGGGTATGCGGTCCTCAATTTTCTCCAATATCGCCGTTTCATTGGAATCCGCCGAGTCGGGCAGATCCAGATCCAGGATGACAAGATCAAGAGGCTCAGGACCATAGACCCATCTGAGGACTTCCTGACCGTTTTTGGCCAGCCGGACCTCATAGCCCTCAGCCATCATTTCGCGCCTTAAGAACTCTCTTACATTCCGGTTTCGATCCGCTATCAAGATGGTGAATGCCTTGTCCACGTCTTAGGTGTCCTTCTATATAGAACTTGATAGAGAAAAGCAAACGCTTATAGAGGACCAAGCAGGGCTTTTATGCCGTTTAAAAGCCATGTCTCTTGCCTTTAAGTTCTTGAACCTTCTCCTCGGCTTTGGGAGTCAGTCAGTTCCAGGTTCAATTGGTATTGGCCTCCCGCCTCGGGGATCCTGGAGACGGTAAAGCCCAACCTTTTGGCCAAAGCCAGCATGTGGGTGTTTTCCGCCAAGACCAGGCCCCACAAAGATTTAAGGCCCCTCTCTCCGGCAATGCCCACTAGCCGTTCCATGAGGGCCGCCCCGATTCCCTTGCCTTGCCATGGGTCCCCCACCAGGACGGCGAATTCAGCCTTCTTTCCGCCGGGATCACTCATAAGCCTGGCCACAGCCAGTAGTTTCTCCTCCTTTTGGGTGGTATCCAATGCCACCAGGGCCACATCCCGGTCATAGTCGATCTGTGTGAAGAGGGCCAGCATCTTGGGGGGAATTTCTTTCATGGGCCTAAAGAACCGGTAGTAAATAGTCCGTGAAGACAGGGCATGAAAGAGCTCTCTGAGCAGTGGGGCATCCTCCGGCTTGATGGGCCGCAAAAAGATGTTAACGCCTCCCGTGGTGGTGATGGTCATTTCGTACTGGTTCGGATAAGGGCTGATGACCAGGTGAAGGGGTGCCGGAAGGGTCGAAGGGGTTATCAGCACACGGGCGTCCACAGCCCAGGCCTTGTCCCCTGCCAGGATCATGGGATTGATATCCAGTTCGGAGACCTCAGAAAAATCGCTTACCAGCTGGGAGAGCCTGATAAGGAGTTCTTCCAGAAGCTCCATTCTGGCAGGTGGGTGGTTTCGATACCCTTTCAGGATCCCGTAGATCCGGGTGCTCTGGATGAGCCTCCTGGCCAGAAGTCGGTTCAGAGGGGGTAGGGCCAGGGCCCGGTCTTTCAGAATCTCCGTCATGATTCCCCCCAGGCCGAAAAGGATGACAGGGCCGAAGTCGGGGTCTCTCTTGCTTCCCATGATCAGCTCGTAATCGGGGGTGCTCACCATAGGCTGCACAGTGACGCCCAGGAGTTCGGCCTTTGGATCATAGGTCCGGCACCTCTCCATGATCCCGGAGAAGGCCTCCTCCACATCTTTATCACTTCGGAGGTTCAGCTGGATCCCTCCGGCGTCGGTTTTATGGGTGATCTGCCGGGAGTAGATCTTCATGACCACAGGATAGCCCATCTGTCTTGCCAGGGCCACGGCCTCTCCCCGGGAACCGGCCACCACGGTGTCGGTCACCGGAATTCCGTAAGCCTTCAGTAGGGCTTTCGACTCCACCTCGGTAAGGATGGCTGTATCCTTTTCCAGGGCGGTTTTGATGATCCTCTCCGCCCCGGATCGGTCAAATTGAAGGGCCTTGGGCAGCTTGGGCGGGATCTCCTGGAGCATTTCCAGGCTCCGCGAATAGGTATACATGTACATAAAGGCGGAGACCGCCCTTTCCGGGGTCTCGTAGGTGGGGATGCCGGAATCATTCAGGATCTGGCGACCCCGTTCAACGCTTTTACCTCCCATCCACACGGCGAAGACCGGGAGGTGGGGCCTCTTTTCGAGGAGTTCTACAATGACCTGGGCCACGGTGAGTCCGTAACTCAGAGACTGAGGGACAAAGATAATGACCAAGGCCTTGATTTCAGGGGCTGAAAGGCATACTTCCACCGCCTGGCGCCACCGCCCGGGAGTGGCATCCCCCAAAATATCAATGGGATTCCCCCGACTCCAGAAAGGGGGGAGAAGGGTGTCGAGTTTTTCAAGGGTTTCGGGGGTCAGCAGGGCCGGTTCAAGGCCGTAGGTGGAAAGGGCATCCGCAGCCATGACCCCAGGCCCTCCGCCGTTGGTGATGATGCCCAGGCCGGGTCCTTTGGGAGGGGGTTGCTTGGCCATGAGTTCGGCGCAGTCAAAGAGCTCCTCGATGGTCTCTACACGGACAATGCCCGCCCTTTTAAAGGCTGTGTCATAAACCGCGTCTTCCCCTGTCAGGGCCCCGGTGTGGGAGGAAGCGGCCAGGGCCCCGGCCCGGGACTTCCCGGCCTTTAGCACCACAATGGGCTTTACCCGCGACACGGCACGGGCTGCACTCATGAATTTCCTCGTGTGGGTGAGGTGCTCAATATAGAGAACGATGCTGCCGACCTGAGGATCATGGCCCAGGTAATTGATTAGGTCCCCGAAGTCCACGTCCAGCATGGAGCCGATACTGACGAAATGCCGGAACCCGATACCTTCTCTCAGGGAAAGATCCAGTATGGCCGCACAGATGGCCCCACTCTGGGAAATAAAGGCCAATTTCCCGGGCAGGGGCATGGTGCTGGCAAAGCTGGCATTGAGGTGCTCTCCGGTGCAAAGGATGCCCATGCAGTTGGGACCGATAATCCTGAATTCCCCTTGTTCGGCCTCGTGTTTGATCTCCGCCTCAAGCCGCTCTCCATGGGCCCCGATCTCTTTCCCCCCGGCGGATATAATAATCCCCCCGCCAATCCCCGCCTCAACGCATTGACGGACAACGGCCGGGGCCGTAGCAATGGGTGTGGCCACCACCGCCAGATCAATAGGCTTTCCCACGTGGGAGACGGATGGATAGGAGGATAGGCCCTGTATGGAACTGTAACGGGGGTTGACAGGGAAGATCATCCCCTGATAACCGGCCTTCAAAAGATTTTTAACCAGGGAATACCCTATGGTGCCCTCTTTTTCACTCGCCCCTATGACCGCGATAGAGGCCGGTTTGAAGATCTTATCCAGGTTATGAATGCTCATTGCTTTCCAGCGCCTTAGAGATGGTCATGCAGAACGTGGCCCCCCTGCGGGTGCCTTTTTCCAGCCACACCCGGCCCTGGTGCCTTTCAATGATTTCCTTCACGATGGTGAGCCCCAGGCCTGATCCACTTATGCCTCTTGCACTCCTGTCCCTGTGAAAGGCATTAAACACCTTGTCCGCATCGTCTGCTGTGACGCCCACCCCGTCATCCGAAAAAGAGATGATATGAAATTGGGGATCTTCGTGATAACCGATCGTGATTTTCTGCAGATCCTGCCCCCCATAATTGAGGGCGTTGTCAAGGAGGTTTCGAAAGACCCTCAACAAGGCCAGCCTGTCCCCCACAAGATTGGGAAGCTTTTCCGGTTCTGACCATTTTATGCGCCTTTTCCTGAGCTCAAGCCGGAATTCATCCACAATTTCCCGGGTGATCTCTTTGACATTAATCCTCTCACGATTCAGGGGTGCTTCTTTGGCCGCTATATAGGCATTGAGGTTTTCCACAAGGGCCACCATCTGCTGAGCCGTCTTGAGGATCCGGTTGCAGTATTCCTTGCCCCTGTTGTTCAGCAGATAACCCTCTTTTTCCACCAGCCGTTTGACCAGACCGTAAATCCCCACGGCCGGGCTCTTGAGGTCGTGGGACATGGAGTAGGCAAAGAATTTTATGGTCTCTTTTTTGTTTTCCAGGGCCTTGATCTTTTCCTCCAGATCCTCATAAAGCCTGGCGTTGACGGCGGCCACTGCGATTTGATTGCCCAGGGTGGTGAGGAGATCAATCTTGTTTTCATCAATCCTGACCATCCTGCTTGTGGCAAGGTTCATCACCCCTATTACCTTGTCCAGAGCGATAAGGGGGACGCAGATAATGATCTTGAGGCCCTTTCCCGCAAGGAGGGCCGCCCTTTTCTTGTCTTCCAGTTCTGAAACATGTTGGGCGATAAAGGACTTGGTCCGGGCGGCCTTGCCTGAAAAGCCTTCATTGAGATGGACCACCTCCAGACCCCTTGACTCCAATCCCTTATGAGCCGCGAGGGAGAGGCACCGGGCTGTTTCATCCATGAGGTAAATCCTGCCCGCTTCCACCTCAAAATATTCTGTGACTTTGTCCAGTGCCCCGGTGAGCAAGGTGTCAAGGTCCATGGAAGTGCCCAGGAAATTGCTCATCTCCAGGAGAATGGCCAACTCCCTGTTCCGTTCTTTAAAACGAAGCTCATCAAATCTGACAGAAATATATTTCTGGTTGACCAACATGGCCTCTTTCCACTGCCCTGCCCCCCGACCCTGCGGCGGCCCCGGACAAGTTTTTCGGGCAGAGGGATGCGGTGGCTCTTCAGTAAATCTCTCGCTTGTTTTCCCGTTGATCTACCATGTAAACCAATGTTGCCTTTTCTTTGAGTTCCTCTTTGAGTTGAAGAAGCTTGGCCCGTTCAATGCCGTACATGCGGATATATACTTTACGGTATCCCTTGGGCACATTCTCATAGGTGCTGAGAATACTGACCATCCGTCCGCCGTATTTTCGGATGATGTCGGCTACATCCTTGATAGATCCGGGGCGGTCCTCCACCTGAAAGGCGAACTGGATGCCTCTTTTGCCCACACCGGTCAATGAGATCAAGACCTTGAACAGGTCTGATTTGGTGATGGTTCCCACGAGTTCTCCCTCTCCGTCCACCACAGGGGCGCCGGAGATCTTATTGCTCAACAGCACATCGGCGGCCTCCTCCACAGTGTAATTCAGAGGGATTGTAACCGGGTCTTTGGTCATGATGTCCTTTACCTTGATCTTTGAGACCAGGTAAAGCAGTTCATGGACCTCCAGGGTGGTGGCATCCGATGCCGAAGCCCTTTTTAGATCCCGGTCTGTAATGATCCCCACCAGTTTCCCTTTTTGCATGACCGGAAGCATACTGATATGATGGTCTTTCAGCAGTTTCATGGCGTCTTGCATGGAATCGTTTACATCGGCCGTAACCACCGTTTTGCTCATCCAATTCTTTACTAACATGTTGATACCTCCTTTATCGTCAAGCGTCTCTGGGAGGGCTAACCCCTCCCTCAATATATTCCGCGATCACCCGGAGCCGAGGACCCTTGTTGATCTATCTATGAAGCAACCCCTGTGCCAACAGGGAAAGGCCGGGGGAAGGCGACTAAGTCATTGAAATGAAATGTCTTAAACCATGAGGAGATCCGGGGCCTGGGCCGGGACTTTAAGACTCTTTGTCGGCTTTTTTTACAATTTGTAAAAGTTGCGGGATTGATTTATGACTGGACTGGGACCTTCTAGTCCAGTATAGATAGGCCAACACCTTGGAAGACAAAAAAAGCTGAACAATATGTCTCTTTCCCTTTCCAAGAAGCTCTTTCCCCTGGCCGCACTCCTCCTATTCGGGGGCATAACCTTAGGGTTATGGCAGCATAACAATCACCATTTGCGAAAGGCCCTCTTCCATCAGGCTCAGACCTCGGCGGAGCAAATAAGGATCCGGGTGGAGGGTCTCATGAATGCACGCCTGGCTTCCCTGAAAATCCTGGCCGAGAGGTGGGTGGAGAGAAGGCCTCCTGACTTCAGCCGAAAGCGCTTCCTTGAGTTTGCCCAGGCCATCTATGACTATTACCCCGGGTTTACGGCGATTAACTGGATCGATCCTCAAGGCCGCATTCAATGGGTATTTCCCGAGTGGAACACCGGCACCAGGCATCGGTCGGTCTTTGAGCACGGAAACACCGGGTACACGAGGGCTTTTGAGAAGGCCCGACAGACCCTTGAGCCTACCTATAGCCCGTGTTTGACCCTCTTTACCGGGGGTCTCGGGTTCGAGACGTTTTGGCCCCTGGTCTACGAGGGAAGGGTGCAGGGCTATTTGAACGGGGTATTCGAGGTGGGAAGGATCATGGATGCATGCCTGGCCAAAGATATGCTGGAAGATTTTTGGGTGGGCCTCTATGAAGAAGGGCGACTTATCTACTCAAGTCCCCGACCCATTAAGGCAGGGCACAATGAGGATCGGGTGTCTGCCTCTTGCGCCATTCGTCTTCCGGGGCGCACCTGGCAATTAATCCTTCAACCCAGACCGCCCATTTGCCCCCCAGGTGCGATCTGGAACCTTCCCTTTCTGGTGTTCGGGCTGCTTATTTCCATGGCCCTTTCCCTCCTCCTCTATCTTCTCCTCCACAGGATGGCCCTGTTTCGTGAGGCCACGGACCATGCCCTCTTTCAGGTAAATGAACGGAAAAAGGCCGAGGAGGCCCTGCGAGAGAACGAGATAAGGCTCCAGTCACTGGTCAAGGAGCTGGAAGGGAAGAATGCAGAGCTTGAAACCTTTGTGTATTCAGTGTCCCATGATCTGAAGACTCCGATTGTCACCATTGAGGGCTTTATCGGGGCCTTTGAGGAGGATTTTGGGGACAGGCTCCCTCAAGATGGACGCAGATATCTCCAGTATATGAGTGACGCAGCCCGCAAGATGGACCTGTTGATCAACGATCTTCTGGAACTCTCCCGCATCGGCCGCTTGAGCGAGAAGAAGGCAGCCTTTCCCCTCCAGGATGTAGTGAAGGAGGTGGTCTCAGGTCTGACCCGGCAAATAGGAGAGAAAGGCATCACTCTGGATGTCCAAGAAACGCTTCCCTTCGTGTACGGTGAGAGAAAGCGGATTGCCCAGGTCCTGGAAAATCTGCTTTCGAACGCCATCAAGTATATGGGGAAGGACAATCCCTCCCCCCGTATTGAAGTGGGCGTTAAAAGGGAGAAGGGCCAGGAAGTCATCTTTGTTCGGGACAACGGTATCGGCATTGAGAAGGATTATTTCGAGAAGATATTCGATGTCTTCCAGAGACTACCCCCGGCAAAAGGGCTGGACCAGGGAACGGGCGTGGGGCTCACTATTGTAAAGCGTATTGTTGAACAGCACGGGGGGAGTATCTGGCTAACTTCAAATCCTCAACAGGGAACCACCTTCTTTTTTACCTTGAAGGACAAGGAGTAATGAACATGGACTACGTGCCCTCGGATATTCTGCTGGTGGAAGATGAGGAGGCCCATGCGGAGTTGACCAAACGGGCCATCCGGAAGGCCGGAAATGCAAACCGGGTTGATGTGGTTTCCGACGGAGAAGAGGCCCTGGACTATCTTTTCGCCCGAGGGAAATATGAGAACAGGGCCAATTATCCCTTGCCAGGCCTTATCCTCCTGGATATCAAACTCCCCGGTATGGACGGGATTGAGGTGCTCAGGCGAATCAAAGAAGATCCCCATTTAAAGAAGATCCCTGTGATCATGCTCACCACATCGGACCGGGAAGAGGATGTGGCACGCTCTTACAGCTATTACGCCAACAGCTATTTGACCAAGCCTGTGGGTTTTAAACAATTTGAAGAAAAAGTGCGCCAACTCGACTTCTACTGGATGCTGCTCAACCGGCCTGCAAAGGAATAGGAGCACCTTCTTATAGAGGATTCCCTTCTCGGAGGATAGGGCTTATGGCGTCATTGAGGTTTGTCATCGTCGAGGATGAAGAGGCCCACTTCACGCTCATGGAACGAGCCCTTTTGAGGCGTTTCCCCGGGGCCCTGGTGCATTATTTCAGGGAAGCGGAGGCCTGCCTCGACGTTCTGGACGAGATTGATCCTGATGTGATCATCACGGATTATCTTTTGCCAGGCCTGACCGGGATTGGTTTTCTGGAGGCATTGAGTCGGCGACCAAAGGATATTCCGGTGATTATGATCACCGGCCAGGGGGATGAAAAGATCGCAGTCCAGGCCATGAAACTGGGGGCCTGGGATTATCTGGTCAAGACGTCGCATTTCTCTGCCTTGATTCCCGGGGTGGTGGAAAAGGTCATCAGGGAGCAGTCGCTCAAGGAATCCTTGGAGCGATCGGAGAGGCGTTTTCAGGACCTGGCGGAAAGGACATGCGACTGGATATGGGAAATTGATCCCCAGGGCAAGTATACCTATTCCAATCCCATGGTGGAAGGGATCCTGGGGTACTGCCCGGATGAGGTCATGGGCCGGCACTATCATGATTTCTTTTCGGATCAGGATGCAAAAGGGGGCAGGGCCCTTGAATTCATGGTTGAAGGTCGCCCCGTTCAGGGTTTGGAAGGCCGCCTTCTCCACAAGGACGGCCATGAAACGGTGGTGGAAACCAACGCGGTTCCTTTCTTTGACAAAAGGGGGAGACTGGCGGGCTACAGGGGCATCCACCGGGATATCAGTGAGCGAAAACGGGCCGAGGAGGCCTTGAGATGGAGCGAGGAGAAGTTCAGGCGGATATTTGAGGAATCGCCCATTGGCATCGCCCTCTTTGGCCCGGAAGGCCGATTGATTGATGCAAACCATTCCTGTAAGGAGACATTCGGCATCAGGAATGTCCAGGGCGTCGAGGCCTCTGCATTTTTGGAGAACTCGCACCTGACTGCGGTTGATCGGGAAAGGCTTTCCAAGGGGGAGCGCGTAAGATATGAGACGACCTATGATTCTGAAAAGCGTGTACTGACAAGCTCTTCTGAGGACACAGGGTCAGACTCCCTTCTGGTTGACGTGCTCATCACCCCCTTGGCCCGGGAACCGGGGGGTGGTCTTAGCGGGTATCTGGTCCAGGTGCAGGATATTACCAAGCGCAAACATGCGGAGGCCCATATTCGCAGCCTCTCTCAACAACTCCTCAGGATACAGGAGAGAGAACGGCTGAATATCTCCCGCGACCTTCACGATCATCTGGCCCAGGACCTCTCCACCCTAAAGATCAGCCTGGACACCCTTTATAGCGATGAGCCGGACGTATCGGAAGACAGAAAAAGGAGGGTAAGGGAGCTGTCCAAGACGGTCCAGAGGAGTATCAGCGGGGTTCGGGACCTGGTCTATGGGCTCAGGCCCCCCAGCCTGGACCAACTGGGATTGGTCCAGACGATTCTTCAACACTGTGAGGAAACGTCACAGAAGAGCGGGCTCAAGATCGATTTTTTCTCGGCAGGGATGGACGGGATAGAACTGGATCCGGATATGGAGATCGCCCTGTACCGCCTGATCCAGGAAGGACTCAATAACATTATCAATCACGCTCAGGCCGACTGTGCAACGGTAAGGCTTGTGGAATCCTTTCCGCATATTATCTTGCGTATAGAGGACAATGGGAAGGGTTTTGATGTGGCAGACAGGCTGGAACAGGCCACCAAGGAAAGGCGCCTCGGCATCCGCAGCATGCAGGAGAGGGTGGCCCTTTTACGGGGAAAAATGCAGATCGGCTCCCGACCCTTGAGAGGAACAAGCATCGTGGTGGAGATCCCTTATCAGGAGGAGGACCTTGGCTGAGAAGAAAAGGGTTCTCATTGTGGACGATCATCCCCTATTCAGAGAGGGGCTGAAGGCACTCCTGGCCCAACAAGACGGTTTTGAGGTGGTGGGAGAGGCCGGTGACGGAAGGGAAGGGCTGAAACAGGCCGAGAAACTCCAACCGGATTTGGTGCTCATGGATATCTCCCTGCCGGATCAAAGCGGCCTGGAGGTGACCCGGGATATCCGGACCCGCTTGCCCCATGCGCGAGTGGCCATTATCAGTATGCACGCCAAGATCGACTACATCACGGAGGCCTTCCGGGCCGGGGCAACCGGATACGTGGTCAAGGAGTCTGCCACGGAAAGGCTCCTGGAATGCCTGAGAACCGTGTCCAAGGGTGAGTATTTTATCGATGCGGCCCTCTCCCACAGGGTTGTGGAAAGCCTGGTAAAAGCCGAGGAAAAAGAGGCCAAGATCACCGATTCAGGTTATGCCAGTTTGAGCTCCAGGGAACGGCAGGTGATGCGGCTTCTGGCAGAGGGCCTTCCCAAGAAGGAGATTGCAGAAAAGCTTTTCATCAGCCCCAAGACCGTTGAAAACCACCGGGCCAATATTATGAACAAACTGGACATACACAGTAATATGGATCTCGTCCGGTATGCCGCCAAGCTCGGCCTGATCGACGTTGACCTCTGGAAGGGCTGATATTTTTATTTTCCCGCCTTCCTCGCCCGGGGTATATTCCCATGTCTTTGGGTGTTTTTCCTATCAAATTGAACACCTCCCCCTATGGACAAATCCAGAAAAACCGGAAATAGTTATCGTCAAAGGCAAGGATCTTTACGCTAAAAACAGATTCAATAGAATTAACGGAGACGGCCATTGAAAGGGAGTTTTCTGGATTTAAACCAACTGGTTAGGAGCATTCAGCGGGCCGAAGGAAACCCTGATTGTTTCGGGAGGTCCAACGGTTTCTGCGACCGGACCGAGTGTGCATGGCGCCCATACTGTTTGGGGGGGCGTGAAAAAGAGCCGGAAGGGGGGCTTGGCCCTGGAGGGGATTCCATGAATGCCCAGCCCTTTGATGGCCCGGGCGGGGAGAAAACATGAACAAAATTCTCGTGGTGGATGATGATAGTACGATCCGGCTCCTCTACCATGAGGAGCTCACCTGGGAGGGCTATGATGTGGTGACGAGTCATGACAGGGGCGATCTCCTTGAACTTATTGAAAGAAGCAGGCCGGATCTGGTGATTATGGAGGTCAACCTGCAGAATCATAACGGCCTGGATCTGCTTCTGGATATCCGGAATACCTACTACAACCTCCCGGTGATCCTTTGCAGTGCTTACGGCGATTTCAGGTTTGATTTGAGGGCCATTGCCGCGGATTTTTTTGTCATAAAACGCTCGGACCTAAGGGAGTTGAAACTCAAAATCAAAATGGCCATGGAAAGCGGCCAGGAGGGCTTTAACCAAGGGGGAGCGGAAGAATTCCCCTTTTTCTGTCCCCCGGGGGGGACAGGAGAACCGGTGAGAAATAGTCCTCAAGGTTGGTTCGGCCATTAGGAGAAGTGAGGTGATTGGGCCATGGCAAAGAATTTCAAGATTGCCTTTCATCGGAACAGCGACAACTTACATTTTAAGCTGGTGGGGGATTTTGACGGGAGTTCCGCCCAGGAACTGGTCAATGCCCTCAAAAAATACGGCGCTCATGCCTCAAGGGTCTTTATCCATACAAGCTGTCTGAGAAATATCCACCCCTTTGGGCGGAATGTGTTCAGGAGTGAGCTCGGGGGCTTGAACAGCAAATCGGTGGCCTTTGTCTTTACAGGGGAGAATGCATCCCAGCTGGCCCCTGAGAAGACACGGGTCTTTCAGAATTGCCATACCTACCATCCTGCGCCCTAGGCCTGCTTCTTCCCAGTCACGGGGCTTGCGCCCGGGCAAGCCCCTGCCCGGCAAAGGGGAAGATTGTGGTCAAAGACAATGTCCCTCCCGTGTTTTATTTTGACACTCTCCCTTAATTAACCCTATACTTTCCTAATTATACCCCGTTATTCCATAAAAGGCGCTTAAGCATTCTGCCTTTTATGGCTTCAAAGGCCACTTTTAACGCTCCAAATTTGGAATGCAGCAATAGTGATATCCAAACCCTGGATGTAAAATAGAATAAGTTTCTGTTATTGGTGTGTTTATATGTCTAAGAACTGAATGCGTTTGCAATAACGGGGTATACTTTGGATAATAAAGGGCCGTATTCCTGGAAAAGGGAAAGAGGGCGGCCATCATACCTTGAAAGGACAAGGGGTGGATTTTTTATGCAGGCCAAATTCAAGTACAACGTAATCCCCAAGCTCCCATCTCAACTTGAGATTTTGAGACAATTGGCCCATAACCTGTGCTTTACATGGAAGGGGGAAATCTGGGAACTCTTCCGGCGCATAGATCCAAAGCTGTGGCGGGATTGCGGGCACAATCCCGTGCTGATGCTGGGATTGGTCAGCCAGGAACGGCTGGATGAACTGGCCCAGGATCAGGCCTTTGTGGCCCAGCTGGAACGGCAGAGTGAGGATTTTGAACGGTACCTGTCTCAGCCCCGGATCCATGCCAGGGATTACTGCCCTGAGGTCCCCTTCCGCATTGCCTATTTTTCCGCCGAGTTCGGCCTGGCCGAGTGTCTGCCCATTTATTCAGGGGGGCTGGGGGTCCTTTCCGGGGATCACGTGAAATCTGCAAGTGACCTGAATGTGCCCCTGGTAGGAGTAGGGCTTCTTTACCAGGAAGGATATTTCCGGCAATACCTCAGTTCAGACGGATGGCAAATGGAAACCTACCCGGTCAATGATTTTCAGAACATGCCCGTGTCCCTGGTTCGGGAACCGGGTGGAAAACCCCTGACCGTGAGGGTGGAGTTCAAGGGTGCCCCGGTGGAGGTCCTGATCTGGTGCCTCAATGTAGGGAGGGTGCCCCTGTACATGCTGGATACGAACAGCGGAAATAATCCTCCCGAGTTTCGAAGTATCACCGCCCAGCTCTACGGCGGGGACCGGGAGATGCGCCTCAGGCAGGAGATTGTTCTGGGCATCGGCGGGGTCCGGGCCCTCAAGGCCCTGGGGATTGAACCCACGGTGATCCATATGAACGAAGGGCATTCGGCCTTTTCCGCCCTGGAGCGGATCAATATCCTGAGAAGAGAAAAGGGCCTGTCCTTTGACGAGGCCCGGGAGATCGTGCTGGCCAGTACCGTGTTCACTACACATACACCGGTTCCCGCCGGCAACGATGTCTTTGATCCAGACCTGGTCAAGGCCTACTTTGAAGACTATACAAAAGAGATGGGGATCAATTTCAAGGTACTCCTGGGGTATGGAAGGCTGGACCCCAGGGACGAAGGCGAGCCCTTCGGCATGACCACCCTTGCCCTGAGACTCTCCGCCCACACCAACGGCGTCAGCCGTCTTCACGGCCGGGTATCCCGTTCCATGTGGCAGAAGGTCTGGAACCATCATCCCGTGGAGGACGTGCCCATAGATTATATCACCAACGGCGTCCATGTCCCCACCTGGATTTCTCAGGAGATGGCCGCACTTTTTGATCGGTACCTCGGACCCAACTGGTCCGAGGATCCTGACAACGAAAGGGTTTGGGAACAGGTTGAGAATATCCCTGACACCGAGCTGTGGCTGGCCCACGAAAGGTGCAGGGAGCATCTGGTGGGTTTCGCCCGCAACCGGCTCGCCGATCAGTGCAAGAGCAGGGGGGCTTCGTCATCAGAGGTCCTGTCCGCCAGTGAGGTCCTCAATCCGCAGGTACTGACCATCGGTTTTGCCCGCCGATTTGCCACCTATAAGAGGGCGACCCTGATTTTCAGGGATCCTGAGCGGCTGGACCGTATCATCAACCACCCGAAACGGCCTGTCCAGATCGTCATCGCGGGCAAGGCCCACCCTCAGGATAATGAGGGCAAGGCCTTCATCAAGACGGTGGTCCATTTGGCAAGGCAGGATCGCTTTCGACATCGTATCGTCTTTCTGGAGGGCTATAATCTTTATGTGGCCCAGCATCTGGTGTCCGGGAGCGACATCTGGCTGAATACCCCCAGGCGTCCCTTGGAGGCCTGCGGCACAAGCGGAATGAAGGCCCTCGCAAACGGATCACTAAACCTCAGCGTGCTGGATGGCTGGTGGGATGAGGGATATCACCGGGATTTCGGATGGGCCTTGGGCCAGGGAGAGGTCTACCAGGACCATGAAGCCCAAGACGAGATCGAAAGCCGGGACCTCTATAACCTGCTGGAAAAGGAGATTGTCCCCCTCTTCTATCAGCGCGGGGCCAATGGTATTCCCCGGGCATGGATAGAGATCATGCGGTCCGGGTTGAGGCGTCTGGTTCCCGTATTCAACTCCCACCGCATGGTGCAGGAGTATACCCGAAGATACTACCTGCCGTGCTCAAGAAGGTACAACGCCCTGTGCACCAATAATTTCGAGGGGGCCAAAGATTTGGCCGCCTGGAGACAACAATTGTTGACGGGCTGGCATGAAGTCCAGGTGGAGGAAGTCAGCTCCACGGACGGCCTGGAAAGGCCGGTAGGGGAGAAGGTGGAGGTTACGGCCCGGGTCAAGCTTGGATCCTTGACGCCGGAAGATGTCACCGTGGAAGCCTATTACGGCCTCCTGGACCATAACGGGGATTTTGCCGAACGGGAGACCGTGGCCATGGATGTGGTGGAGTCAAAGGACGGCATCTTTACCTTTCAGGGGGCCATTCCCTGCAAAAAAACGGGCCGTTTTGGATACACGGTCCGGGTTATGCCAAGCCACGACAGGCTGGAAAACCGTTTTGTGCTAGGGTTGGTGACCTGGGGATAAGGGCGATCTGGAATGGATGGAAGGGAGAGCGGTGAGAAAAAGAGCGACCATAGGAGAAGAGGAAAAAGCAAGGCTCATGGCGGGTGAGGTGGCGGATCCTTTCACCCTCCTGGGCCCTCACGAAACGGTCCTGGACGAGAGGCCTGTGGTGGCGGTTCGCACGCTGCTGCCGGGGGCCAAACGCGTGACCGTGCTGGACCTTTCTCCAAAAGGGGAAGTGGAGGCCCGGCCGCTGAACAAAGAAGGTCTGTTCGAGGCGCTCCTAAGCGGGGTGGAGGAACTCTTCCCTTATCGGCTGAGGGCGGATTTTGGGGCGGGCGCTGTTTCCACCTTTTACGACTGTTATGCCTTCTGGCCTGTATTGACCGAATATGATCTTTATCTCTTCAACCAGGGAAGGCATGACCATATCTATGAAAAACTGGGGGCCCACCCCTGGCATCACCAGGGGGTATCCGGTGTCCTTTTCGGCGTGTGGGCACCCTCCGCCACGCGGGTCAGTGTGGTGGGGGAATTCAACCAGTGGGACGGCCGCAGGCACCAGATGCGTTGTCGCGGGGAATCCGGTGTGTGGGAGATCTTTGTCCCCCATCTCAGAGAGGGGCTTTTATACAAATTTGAGATCCGCACCGGGGATGGGACCATCCTCATGAAGGCCGACCCTTTTGCCTTCCGTTTTGAAAGGTCCCCAAAGACCGCAGCCCTTGTTCATAATCTCAAGGGTTTTTCCTGGACCGATCAGGATTGGATGGCGTCCCGGGCGAAAGAGGACCCCCTGAGCCGGCCGGTTGCGGTCTATGAGGTCCATCTGGGGTCGTGGAAGCGGAGACCCGACGAAGACAACCGGTGGCTCAGTTACAGGGAAGCGGCAGAGGAACTCATCCCCTATGTAAAAGAAATGGGATTTAACGCGATTCAATTTCTTCCCCTGGCGGAACATCCCTTTGACGGTTCATGGGGATACCAGGTCACGGGTTATTATGCCCCCACCTCCCGGTACGGTTCCCCGGAGGACTTCATGTATCTTGTGGACCGGTGCCACCGGGCGGGGCTGGGGGTGATCCTGGACTGGGTGCCGGCCCATTTCCCGCGGGACGCATACGCCCTGGAGTTTTTTGACGGTACCCATCTCTATGAACACGCTGATCCCCGTCAGGGACGGCATCGGGAATGGGATACCCTCATTTTCAATTACGGGAGAAACGAGGTATGCAACTTTCTCCTGGCCAACGCCCTTTTTTGGCTGGACAAGTTCCACGTGGACGGCTTGAGGGTGGATGCCGTGGCCTCCATGCTCTACCTGGACTACTCCCGGGAGGAAGGGGACTGGGTCCCCAATCGCTACGGAGGCCGGGAAAACCTGGAGGCCATTGATTTCATAAAGGCCCTAAACAGCAAAGTCTACCAGTACTTTCCCGGCGTGTGCACCATTGCCGAAGAATCCACGGCATGGCCCGGAGTGACGCAGCCCGTCCATCTGGGGGGTCTGGGTTTTTTGTTTAAATGGAACATGGGATGGATGCATGATATGCTGAATTTTATGTCCAAGGATTGTATCCATCGTCGGTTTCATGTGGACAAATTGACCTTTGCCCTGCTCTACGCCTTCCACGAAAATTTCATTCTCCCCCTGTCCCATGACGAGGTGGTTCACGGCAAGGCCTCCTTGCTCTCCAAGATGCCCGGCCACGACTGGGAGAAGTTTGCCAACCTCAGACTGCTTTTGGGGTATATGTACGCGGAGCCTGGCAAGAAGACCCTGTTTATGGGTGGTGAGTTCGGCCAGAGGTCCGAATGGAACCATGACGCGGGCCTTGAGTGGGAACTCCTTCAGTATGGGCCTCATCAGGGGCTTCAGCGGTATGTAAGAGACCTAAACCGGCTCTATCTCTCAGAACCGGCCATGTATGAGAGGGACTTTGATGCCGGGGGATTTGAGTGGATTGATTTCCGGGATGCGGATGCCACGGTGGTGGCTTTTATGCGAAAAGGGCGGGACAAGGACGAGGTGCTTGTCTTTGTCTTTAATTTCACGCCGGTTCCCAGGATCGGATACCGGGTAGGGGCACCCGGGCCGGGCTTTTACAGGGAACTCATGAACTCCGATGCCGTCTGCTACGGCGGCTCCAACGTGGGCAACGGCGGCGGTATCGAGGCGGAACCACAACCCTGGCACGGTCAGCCCGGTTGTCTTAATTTGAACCTCCCTCCCCTGGGTATGCTGATATTGAAACGGGTCAGACCCTCCCCGCAAGGGGCACCCAGGAGGGAGAATTAAGAGAGGTCAAAGGCTAGAACGGATCTTTTTCCCGGAATCTTTGCCGGCCAGTGCCCATTGGAGGTCATAATCGGTGACAAGGCCCTTTTCTCGGAGGATTTCCCCCAGCTTCCTGTCCATCTTCTTTAGGGCCCATTTGATCTCTTCTTCCGAGGCATGTCCTTGATCCCTCAATATTTCACCGAGCTTTTTGGACCCTTTACCCTGCTGGGCCAGTGTTTCCTCCAGCTGGCTGCGGGTGATAAGGCCTTCTTGAACCAGTATTTCTCCAAGCCTTAATCTCTGTTCCCCCAGCGCCTCTTTCAACTCCTTTTTTGTGATATACCCCCCGTACATGAGCTTTTCACCGACTTTGGACCGGTTCCATTTCATTCGTAGGAGTGTTCGGTAAGAGAAGTCAACCACCCCGTATAGCCACCAGGAGATAATGAGAAAGCACACGCCCAGAAAGGCGAAGTCGAGCCAGAAATTGCCGAAAATATTCCCTGCCCGGGCCAGGGCGCTATGGGGGTGAAGCAACTGCACCAAGAGATAGGAGATCAGAAGGGCATAGAAAATGATGACGAACAGACAGAACTTGGTCTTGGGAAGCAGGGTCCGGGTCTCCGGGCCTTCAAAGCCCTCATATATGGGCCGCCATGAGGATTGCGGGTGGGGCCGGACAAGGATGTCAAGAAAAATGTCCGGAACCCTGTTGGTCCCCGAGGAGTGTATTCTCTGGGCATTTGCGGGCAGGGGTTTTTGATCCCTTTTCCCGCTCTCATCATAGGTGGAAGGCCCGGAAGATTCCGGGATGGGACTATTCAGGTCGTAGCCACATTCATCACAGAACCGGGCTGAAAGGGGGAGTTTGCAGTTACATTGGGGGCATTTTTTGGACAGTCCTTCACCACAGGCGATACAGAACTTGGCCTCTTCTCGATTCTCAAACTGGCATTTCGGACACTTCATTTATTTGTGCCTGGGGCCATCATTCAAAGTGACCTTGTTTCCTCTGTACTC
>Ga0180431_10004357_pt1 | contig 17735 bp, 14 predicted proteins | sample SS_ome_11_FD_132459 | JGI IMG/M metagenome (GOLD analysis project Ga0180431, IMG submission 132459) | Hypersaline lake sediment archaeal communities from the Salton Sea, California, USA - SS_1_MS_1 metaG | ecosystem: Environmental > Aquatic > Non-marine Saline and Alkaline > Hypersaline >... | reverse complement strand
TCATCTTTCCGGTGGTTGTGAACCAATTGGGATACGATCCCATCTGGTTTGGTATCCTGTGCACCAAGCTCTGTGAATTTGGTTTGATCACGCCACCGGTGGGTCTGAATGTTTATGTGCTGGCCAGTGTGAGGCCCGATATTCCTCTTCCGGACATCTTCAGGGGTTGTTTCTGGTTCCTCCTATTCGATGTAATAACCATTGCCCTCCTGGTACTGTTTCCTTTTATTTCTATCTGGCTTCCAAGTACCATGTACACCTGGGGGTAATTATTTTTTTCACACCCATCCATTCGAAACAACCTTACCAGAGTAAATGGGCGTGGATACGCTTTGAAAAAGGACCGCAAAAATGAAAGAACAAAGCCGCTTGCAATGGAAAAGGATTTTGATCGTAGATGACGAACCTGATGTGATCGAGACACTCGAGGAGTTGCTCTCGGAATGCGTGATCGAAAAAGCCATGTCCTTTGGCGAGGCAAAGGAAAAGCTGGAGAGCCAGGATTTCGACACGGCCATTTTGGACATCATGGGTGTAGACGGCTACAGACTGCTTGAGATCGCCAATGCCAGAAAGGTGACAAGCATCATGTTGACCGCGCACGCTATGACCGTTGAAGATACTTACAAATCATACAAAAAGGGCGCTGCTTATTTCGTGCCCAAGGCCGAGATGGCTAACATCACGGTATTTTTGAACGATATCCTGGAGGCGAAAGAAAAAGGGAAAACGTCTTGGTGGCGTTGGCTTGACAGGCTAGGGTCTTACTACGACAAGGAGTTTGGCCCGGATTGGAAGGAGGGTAACCGAGACTTGTGGGAAAAAATGAATTACCTCCCTTAGAAAGATCCCTTTTTCCCCTTTGACCTGTCATTAATTGCAGAGGTGTTCCCAATAAGTTGGATAGATTCCCCACTTCTGAAAAATGAAGCATCTTCTAAAGGCTTGGGTGTGTGATCTCCCCCCTGAAAAAGTATAAAAAGACATGATCTGGGTGAGAGAAAAGAAAGTGGTCAAGCAGGTCCTGGACATGGGCTATGAACGGGTGGAAATCCCCGTGAGGGTCAAGTTTGAATTCAAGGTGAAAGAGGGTCACCTGGTCCCGGGGACCCTTTCCAGGCAGTTGCTCTACAATCAAAAAATGCTTGAAAAACGTTACCCCATGCTGTCGGCGGATTCCCTGGAGCGGGTGATCGGAGAGACGGCCGACGTTCAAATCGAGGACTATCTTAAGGAGTCGGGTTACCTGTAGATAACGGACCCCACCCCGCCGGAACCGGTGAGACCGAATAGGGCGGGGCCGGGATAAACCCCTTGGTTGGGGTAAAGACTCCCTTAAGAGAGGCCTTTCCCGTCTTTTGACTTGCCCGGGGTTTTTAGGTATGCTGGGTTGCCTTCTGAATCATGAAACCCCTTGGAAAGGAACCTCTTAATGAAGCCAAAAAAAGGGATCACCGGGGAGGGGATCAGGTCTTTGATCCAGGATTTCATCGCCACCTCCCCCCTGAACACCATGGAGGATGACACCGGGGAAACCGCCTGGGACCACGCCCTGGTGGGTTTCGCCTCCGGGGCGGACCGGATCTGGCAACAATACAAGGAGAATGTGGGGGCCTTTCACTGGACCCCCTGGGAGGTCTACGCCCAGCACTGCCCCGGGGAGCCGGCGGGCCCCGAGGAACTGACGGTCATTTCATGGGCGTTGCCCCAGCGGGAGATGGTCCGAAGGGCGAACCGGAGGGCCAGGAAGTATCCCGCCGAGTCCTGGGCCAGGATCAGGATCTACGGCGAAGCCTTCAACGTGGAATTGCGTCGCCACATTGTGAAGGGCCTGCGGCAGGCTGGCCACGAGGCCGTGGCTCCCATGCTGGTACCCAACTGGACCATTGTCAAATCCGAGCGCTTTTCCTATGCCTCTTCCTGGTCCGAGCGCCATGCGGCCCATGCGGCAGGCCTGGGCACTTTCGGCCTGTGTGATGGGCTCATCACCGCCAAGGGCAAGGCCATGCGGGCGGGATCGGTGGTGGCCAAGGTATCCGTGGACCCCACCCCCCGGCCCTATACTCACCACCGGGCCTATTGCCTCTTCTTTGCGGGCGGAACCTGCGGCAAATGCATTGACCGGTGCCCGGCCAAGGCCATCAGCGAGGCGGGGCACGACAAGGAAAAGTGCCGGGAACACCTGGTCCGCACCAGGGAATATGTAAAAAAGACCTATAAGTTTGAGGGTTATGGCTGCGGACTGTGCCAGGTGGGTGTCCCTTGCGAGGCGGAAATACCGGTCAAGGCCGCCCGTGAGGCCCTGGAACGAGGCGAAGTGCCGCCTCCACCCCATCCCCTGGCGTGATACCAGGCTTCACGTGATCCAGGAATCCTTCATACCCCCAGGGGGCCCTGTGAAAGGGGAAGTGCAAAGGCTTGTACATGGAGGTGCGAGATGGCCGCAACTGTTTATACCATTCCCTTGGGCTTTACCAACTGCTACATCATCCAAGACAAGGGGACGGTGATGGTGGACACCGGGTCCCCCAAAAAGACCCAGGCCTTTAAAAGAGCCATGGAAGCACTCCCCATGGATGCTCAAGACATTACCTTGCTGATTATCACCCACGGCCACTGGGATCACATCGGCTCCGCCAGGGACATCAAGGCGCTTACAGGGGCCAAGATCGCCATGCATGAAGAGGAGAAGCCATGGCTTGAAAAATCAAAGACGCCCGTGCCCCCGGGGGTGACGCCCTGGGGCCGCATATTCGGTGGCGTCATGAGGGCCTTTTTGCCCTTTATTAAGGTCTCTCCCACCCGGGTGGACCTGGTTCTCCAAGACACGCCCATGTCTTTATCAGAACACGGTGTTTCAGGCCGGGTGATCCACACCCCCGGGCACTCTCCCGGCTCGGTGAGCCTGCTCCTGGAGACGGGCGAGGCCTTTGTGGGGGATCTGGCCATGAACAAGTTCCCCCTGAGGCTTTCTCCAGACCTTCCTATTTTCGCGGACGACTTGGAAAGGGTCAAACAGAGCTGGCGGGTTTTGCTGGATCAAGGGGCCGAAACGGTCTACCCGGCCCACGGGGATCCCTTCCCGGTGGATCTTATCCGTGACAAGTTGGGGTAGCCCTTAAGGATTAGCTGAACTTCTTCAGGCGTGACGGCGAAAATCAAAATGGTCCTGTGTCATAAGGCCAGGTATTTGCTCTTGAGGGCTTCGTCCTGCTTCAATTCTTCACAACTCCCACTCCACTGATTTTCTCCCTTGTCGATGACAAAGGCTCGCTGGCTGAGCTCCACGGCAAAGCCCAGCCCCATCTCAGAGAGCAGGATGGTGATATTCTCCTCTGTCAGTCGCTTTATCTGCTCCATCAGGGCATCCACCACCAGGGGTGCCAGGCCCTCGGAAGGCTCGTCCAGGAGGATGAGTTCGGGATTCCCCATAAGGGTCCGGCCTATGGTGAGCATCTGCTGTTCGCCCCCTGAGAGTTGATTCCCCATGTGTTTTTGAAGCCTCTGGAGGTGGGGGAAAAAGTCCCAGATCTTTTCCACGCTCCAGTCGCCGGAGCCTTTTTTGTGAGCCACTTCCAGCTGCTCGCGCACGGTGAGTCCGGGGAAAATGCGCCTGTCCTCGGGGACGATGCCGATGCCCGCCCGACTGATGGCATAGACCGATCTGCCGATTATCTCCTGGCCCTTAAATCGTATGCTTCCCGATCGGGCGGGCGTCAAGCCCATGATACTTCTCAAGGTGGTGGTCTTGCCTGCACCGTTTCTTCCCAAGAGACAGATGGTCTCCCCCTCTTCCATATTCAGACAAATGCCGAACAGGATATGACTGGACCCATAAAAGGTGTGGATATCTTTCACTTCAAGGATCATCACCGCTCTCCCAAATAGACCTTCCTGACTTGAGGATTTTCTTTTATCTCTTCGGGTCGCCCATCCGCAATAATCTCGCCGAAGACCATGACAGCGATCCTCTTGGCCCAGGAGAAAACCACGCTCATATCGTGCTCGGTAAAAAGAAGGGTCAGACTCTCCTTTTCGGCAAGGTCGTTAATCAAGGCCATGGTAGACAGCTTTTCCTCGGGGGCCATACCGGCGGTAGGTTCATCAAGGAGAATGAGCTTGGATTGGCTTGCCAGGATCATAGCGATCTCCAACCTCTTTTTATCCCCGTGGGACAAAAGCCCCCCGGGGACATGCGCCAACTCAGAGAGTTCCACCCTATCCAAGATCCTCTTTGTCTCCTCGCGAAACATCCGACTGGCCCGGGAAAACAGATCATATGACTTCTTCCCGCTCGCGATAAGCGTCATCTGGATGCTTTCAAAAACGCTGATCTCAGGGTAGATGTTCACGATCTGAAAGGACCGGCCGACCCCCCGCCTGACGATCTTGTCAGAAGAGAGTTTTGTGAGGTCTTTCCCCCCGAAAAGGACTGCTCCGGTGTCCGGGGATAGATGACCGGTTAAGAGGTTGAAAAAGGTGGTCTTGCCTGCCCCATTGGGACCTATAATGGCAAAGCGTTCCCCCTCTTCAACCTCCAGATCCACATCGTGAACCGCCCTCAGGGCACCAAAAGATTTGGAAAGTTTCTCGATCTTCAGAAACATAGGCTAACTCCTGATGCTATCCGGCTGCCTGTCTCTCTTGAATCTATCATGGATAAAGCCACCGATGCCGCCGGGCATAAACATCACCAGGACGATGATGAGGCAACCCAGCACAAACTGCCAGTAGAAAGTGTATACCGAGATGTAGTGTTCTAAAAGGGTAATAATGGCAGCCCCTACGATGGGGCCCACAAATACGCCTACACCGCCCAGGATACACATGAGCACCACGGCCGCAGACGTCGTCCAGTAGCCGAACTCCGGGAATACCGAGCGGTTTAAGATGGCCAGCAGCGCCCCTGCCATGCCAGCAAAAAAGCCGGCAATCACAAAATTCAGCAAGAGATGGTGCCAGACCTTAACCCCGCTGAAGGTTACCCTGTCCCGATTCTCTCTGGTCGCCTCAATCATTCTCCCAAAGGGTGACTCCTGTATCATCCTTATAAGGATCAAGCAGATAATAAACACGAGAAAGGCCAGATAGTAGAATCCCTTTGGTCCACTTATGACGGCCGGAAGCGGAATACCGGTGAGACCGTCGTCCCCCCCGGTAAACCCATACCACTTGTGGGCGATGGCCCAGAGGATCTGTCCAAATCCCATGGTCAGAATGGCAAAGTGGATACCGGTGAGGCGAATGGAGAAATAACCGATGGGAACGGCGAAAACGGCCGCCACCACAGGGGCTGCGATGAGACTGATCACAAAGGGGAGATGGAGTTTCATAATGAAAATGGCCAGGGTATATCCCCCCACGGCATAAAAGGCTGCATGTCCAAAAGAAGGGAGTCCCGCCCTTCCAAGGATCATATTGAGACTCATGGCAAACAGGGCAACGATAAGGATCTCAATGATCAGGTGGAGCCACATCTTGGGTGCCCACAGGGGAAGGAGGGCAAAGAACACGACTGCCAGAGATATCCAAACCCATTTTCCCGTTGACTTCCTCTTGTCATTTTTCTGCATGGATCACCTGTTGTGCTTGACTGGCTATTTTATGACCACAGGTCTACCAAATATGCCCCAGGGACGCACGATCAACACGATGACCATCACCACATACATGAATGCGATAGCCAATTCCGGTAAGACCAGAACACCAAAGGCCTGCACTTCTCCACAGATAAAAGCTGCAAGCAAGGCACCCGGCAGGCTCCCGAGCCCGGCGATCACAACCACCACAAAAGCCGTGATTCCCGCCTCAATGCCCATGTCCGTTGCCAGACCGGCCATGGGAGCGACCAAGGCCCCTCCAATGGCTGCAATCCAGGCGCCAAAGCCGAAAACGCTTGTGAATACGAAGGGTACATTGATTCCCAGGGCGGCGGTCATCTCGCGATCGTCCGATGCGGCCCTCATCTTCTTCCCCCAGTTTGTTTTCCTGGTCACAAACCAGATGAGAAAGAAAACGAAGAATCCCATGAATATGAGAAATACATTGTATAAAGGGAAAAAACGACCAAAGATCTCTAAGGGTCTCTGGAACATGGGAGGCATGGGAGCGGTCTTAATAATCCAGCCCCATATCATACGGGCCATATCGTAGGTGACGATCAATATTCCATAAGTCATGAGCAGGATGTAAAGGGCGGGCTTCTCATAGAACCACCTGAGCAGCACAACCTCCAATAGGCAAAAGAACAGCGCAACCAGGACAGGGGCGATGAGTAAGGTAAGAAAAAAGCCGAGGTTCGTTCCGCCGAACAGTTTCATGAAGCTGTAGGCGGTATATGCTCCCAGCATATATATCCCACCCTGGGCGAAATTCATGATCTTAAGCACTCCGAGAATCAAGGTGAGCCCGGCAGCGATAAGAAAATAGATCATGGCCGTGGTCAGGCCGCTTAAGGATTGGAAAAGGATATCCTCTACTCCCATAGCTGCACTCCATCAAATGGATCAGGCACAGGCAAGCCCCGAAGGCCTTTCTATGCCCGATCCGGGATGAGTTATTTCTTGGACGCCCGGTATTCTTCTCGAAGTTTCATGATCTCCTCACAGGGGCGCATGGTGGGCCTTCCTGGAATATAGGTCTGATCCTTGGCCACCAGCCAAGGCCACTCAGGATCCTTGGCGGTGAGCCCAATGGACTGTCCTATGTCCGCCTGATGGTCACATTTCCTGATATTAACAATCCCGGAAGGTCCTATGGTCTGGATGCTCGTCTCCTCCAGGGTGTCAATCAGGGCCTCTGTCTCCACGGTGCCCGCCTTCTCTATACCTGCAAGGACGAAGGTAGCCGCGTTCCAGCCCAGCATGGAGTAGTCAGAGGGGTATCGCCCCGTCCTTTTCTTGTATTCATCATAGAAGGCCTTGTTCTCCGGGCTGCCCGGATAGACGAAATGCGCTTCGCTCATGACATAAACGCCCTCTGGCATCTCCTGCCCCATGGGCCTGAGCAGCGGCATCCCCCCGTTCATGACGAGGTATTTGATATTATTGAAGAACCCATAACCCTTCGCCTGTTTGATAAAGGTCATCTGATCCGTTCCCCAGCAGGAGGAATGGACAATTTCCGGCTTGGCTGACATCAGGGCGGTGATGAAAGGCGTGAAGTCCGTGGTTCCGATCTTCGGCCACTGCTTGCTCACCGCTTCAAAGCCCGGCTTGAGTTTCTTCATGCCGTCCTCGAAGGCCTCCACATGACTGTGCCCGTAAGCATAATCAGGGTTGATAAAACCCCATTTGGTGTAAGGTTGGTCCTTGAAAAAGCGGGCCGCCGCCTGACCGCCCATCCAGGTGTTGCTGTCACTCCTGAAGAAATACCGGTGCCCCCTGGCCTGTGTGGCCAGATGGGTCCTGAAATCCCACCCCCAAAAGAGGACCTTGTGCTGTCTGGCCCATTCGGATACAGCAAGACCGCAACTGCTGCTGATACACCCCAGCAGGAAGTCACACTTCTCCTGGAGTATCAAGGCCTTGGCATTCTTTACGGCAATATCCGGCTTTAGTTTATTGTCTCGGATAATGATTTCGATTTTTCTCATGCCATCTTTGGTCTTGACACCGCCCTTTTTGTTTATTTCGTCTATCTTGACTTTAAATCCCTCCACATCATCTAATGCAAAGTCTGAAACCATGCCTGAAATGGATTGGACAACACCTATCTTTATGGGCGGCAGGGCATGGGCAGGTGTCACAAGCCCGGTGATTACCACCGCCCCCCCAAAGAAAAAGGCAACGGATATGAGAAATAATCTAAATTTCATTGAGTGCATGATAGCCCTCCTATATCAAATAGGTTGGATGCCAGCTGAATTTTTTCCCAATGCGATTGTCATGTTTTGCTTTTTACCACCCCCTTTCCTTATTCCCCCCAAGGACCCTTCCTGAAAGGGCCTTTCCGCGTCCCTCATCCCCCTCCTGGAAATGCGCCATTCCCAGTAGGTCATTCTTGCCACTCCCTAGCCGGTCTCTGGGCTCAAGGGGGTTGGTTCGGTTTGGAGATCCTTTGACTGATCCAACACCTCTTTGATTCCAGCCAGGTACCTTGCAATGTCCTTCTTGGCCTCGTAATCGGTTTCAATGTTCAAGGCGATGGTCTCCATGATCGGTGAGCCGCCGCCATGAACACCGGCGATCTGATACCAGGCGGACATGGGAGAGGCAGCCACATTTTCGACATGCCGCCAGACCCGGCACGCGTCTTCGTAAGACATCTTGGGATTTCTTTTCATGAGTTTTTCAAGATCCTTCTGGGTCTTTTCAGCCAGGAAGTCCGCCTCAAAGGGGAGAGTGACGGACAGGCCCCCGGCTATCTCCGTGAGGATATTGAACTCATGATAGATGAATTCCCCCATAAGCCTCCGGCCCACATTGCTGAATACGATATTGGGCATGTAGGTCCCCGACGCGGTCTTTTCCCCGTACATGGCCGCTGCAATCCCCGCCGCAAAGGCCAGTTCCCCGGTCCCTGCAATCTCTGATAGTTTCTCTTTTACATGGGAGACCCGCTCGATGTTATTGGCCTCCGCCACCAGGGCGGATGTACCGCAAAGGATATCCGATACGGCCGGCTTGCACCCCGTGTAACTGAACCTGTGGGAGTCGGCGAAAAGCAAGGCAAGCCGCCTGCCGAATTCCCACTCACCACACATGAAGACCCGTTCTTTAGGAATAAAGGTGTTTTCAAAGACAATGACCGATTCCGAATTCCCCATTTCGGCATAGTGAGACTTGAATTTCATCCTTTCCCTGAGCCAGACCGGGCGGGTAATGAGACGGACATTCTCCCAGTCCGCGGGTATGGCGAATGCCACGGCATAGTCCCGGTCCTTTTCCGTGAGGGCCCGGGTGGGCACAACGATGAGCTCATCGGCCACAGCCGCCATGGTGATTGAGATCTTAAGACCGCTGACTACAATACCGTCGCTTCTTTCCTCCACAATGTGGACGTAGGCATCCGGCTCCTGCTGTTCAAAGGGCCTTTTTACCCGATCCCCCTTACTGTCGGTCTGGCAGCAGGCACCGGCCCAATCCTTTTCCTGGTATTCTTTCAAATAGGCCAGGAACCTCTCATGATAGTCCGTGCCCAGCTTGTCGTCCATTTCTTTGGTCGCAATAGAGAGGGCCACAATGGCATCCTGCCCCATGCATCTCTGGATACAACCCCCCACCCTGGTGGCGGTTAATCGGATCATTTTCTGCTTTTGCAGAAGATCCCTGGGATTTTGGGGAAGGTGGGTAAAACGATTGACCTCTTTGCCTGTAAGGGAGGATTGGGCCGTCATGACCCCTTTCCAATCCGGGTTTTGAGCCAATTCAAAGGTGGTCTGCATGACCTTGAGGTTCCCTCTAAGCCTTTCATCGTCCCTGCCCACCTCTTCGCCACCGATGTAGAGATTTTTTCCCATCTTCTTTAAGTCCGAAGCGTATTCTTCTGGTGTTCTCATACCCGCCCCTTTTCTCATAGATCCAAGCCGCCATTCATGTTGAGAATATGGCCGGTCAGATATTTTGATGCATCTGAGAGCAGAAAATAGACCGATTCGGTCACATCACTGATCTCTCCCACATGGCCTAACGCGATCTTCTTAACAGCCTCAAGACCCATATTCTTTTGAATATCCATGGGTCTGTGCCCGCTGATGAATCCCGGAACAATGCAATTGACATTCACCCTGGCCGGTGCCAGCTGCTTGGCCATGGCCCGGGTAAGCGAAATGGTTGCGTCTTTCACCGTCTGGTACCTGAGGGGCTCCGCATATTGATCCCAGGCCCAGGGGGCGATAAAGATTATCCGGCCCCAACGGCGGGCGCCCATCACCTCTTCCAAGGGCAAGGCCATGTCCTGGGCCGCACTGAAGTTGTCCTCCAGTCTCTTTGCGGCCCCTAGCCTGTGGCGATCAGTCCTCTTCATCTCTGTATGACCGATCCCCGTATCATGGATGACATAATCCACGGGGCCGAACTCCTGGATAATCCGTCTCAATAATTGACCGCTCATTTCACCATATTGCTCGGCCGGAAAAAGCCTTATGTTTTCGTCGGACCCGGGAGCGAAAAAAGATTTGATACCTTTGATGGTTGTGCCGCCCCCCTGAACCGCCAATCGCACCCCCCTTGAAACAAGAAAAGAGGCTATTGCCTTTCCCAGAAAGGTACCTCCATTGATCACCAGGGCCGATTTACCCTCCAGTAGCTGGTTGTCCCGAACAGGGAGTTCCGTACGATCACCCGTTTCCATTCCCTTCAGTATCACATCGAGGATACACCGTTCCATCTCCAAGGGCGTCACATACTCCCTCAGATCCCACCGCTTGAGCACCCAGCAATCGGTCATGATCTTGATGAGGTTGGCCAAGATCCTGTTATTGACCTGGCGAAGAAGACCCTTTTGTACACACTCCTGGAGAACCAACTCGAATTTTGCGACGTGTTCCCTCTCCCTTTTCAGCAACCTCTTTAAGACAGGTTCGCTGAGGATATATGATTCCCGGTAAATAATCAGGATGGCATCGGCCCAGTGGTGCATCAGGTTAAACTCAGTGCGAAGCATGCGACGCAGTTTTTCTAATGGATCCCGAACGTCACGGGTGCACTGGGACAGGGAGGCGTCTGCAAGATCAGCCATGAAGTTATGGAGCAAAAAGAAGATATCCTCCTTGTTGCGCACGTATTCGTACATGTTCCCGTGACTGATCCCGGCCTCGTCTGCCAGCTCTCGCATAGTGGTTTTGTGAAAGCCCTTCTGGGCAAACAGCTTGATTGCGGCACGAATAATTTGATCCCGGCGCTTTTCGACCAGGTCCCTATTTTTTATGGTGGTAGGTATGATTGGCATCGGCTGGGAACCCTTGCGATGGGGACGTGTTTCCAACTTGACAGGAAAAGGCTTTACGTGTATTTTTCGACCGAACGTTCGGTCTTCGTTTGATTGTTCATATTAAACTCCAATGTGTCAAGCAAAAAAGGGCAGCGTCCAAGGAGGGTAAAATGAAAGCGGCACGTTTCTACGAGGTGGGGAAGCCCCTGGTCATGGAAGAGCTCCCTATGCCTCAACCAGGACCGCAAGAGGTCCTTGTCCGGAACAAGGCCTGCGGGATATGCGGTTCGGACATTCACATCGTCTACGAGGGTGTTACCCCTACTGCCTTCCAACCGATCACCCTGGGCCACGAGTTCAGTGGAGAAATTGCGGAATATGGCCAAGGAGTGGAAGGCTGGAGCCAGGGGGACCGGGTGGCCGTTTGCTGTATTGTCTCGTGCGGGCAATGCTTGAATTGTGTCTCAGGCAACCAGGAAATCTGCCTTAACAGGCGACTTTTGGGAATTCACCTGGATGGCGGCCTGGCCGAATATGCAACGGTCCCGGCAACAAACCTGGCGCGACTAACCGAAAAGATTTCCTATGAACAAGGGGCCATACTGACCGATGCGGTCGCCACTCCTTATCATGCCATTACGCGCAGGGGCAGGCTGGTTCCTGGTGAGACGGTCACCGTGATAGGATGCGGGGGCCTGGGCATCCACGCCGTACAACTGGCCAAGATCTGCGGGGCCGGCCTGGTCATTGCCGTGGACATCTCCGAGGTTGCCCTGGAAAGGGCCAAACAGAGGGGAGCCGATCTGATCTGTAGAACGGACCAGGACAATCCTGTAGAATTTGTGAAAGAGGCCACAGGAGGCTTGGGTTCTGATATGACCTTGGAATGCGTGGGACACCAGAAAACCATCGCTCTGGCGGTGGATTGCCTGCGAGTGGGGGGACGGGCCGTGGTGGTCGGTTTGGGCCCGGATAATATCACCGTTATGCCTCCCACGACCTATGTGCGTAACGAACTGGAACTCAGGGGGTCCTATGGCTTTACCGTCAGAGAAATCAACGAACTGATTCGATTGGTCGACAATGGGACGCTGGATATCTCAGCCTCCGTTTCAAAAATGATGGGCCTCCATGAAGTCAACGAGGGGCTGGAGGCCTTGCACCATAAAGTGGATGATCCCATACGGATCGTCTTCACCATGTGATACCCGCAGACGGAAGGTGCAAAGAGTCTGAAACGACCGTTTTTCCAGACGGATAGGAAATCAACTCCAAAAACAGGAGAAATTCAAAAGGAAAAAATTTTGAATGAAGCGGAAAGCAAAGGATACGAATTTGAAAAGAACTACCACGGCTGTGCCCAGTGCGTGCTGGGCCCCCTGATGGAAATCTTCGATATGAAGGACGATACTGCATTTCGGGCCGCCACCGGTCTGGCGGGAGGGGTCGGTCTTTCCATTGAGGGTTCATGCGGGGCCTTGACAGGCGGGGTCCTGGCCATGGGTTTGTGGTACGGCCGGGAACTCAGTCGCATCGATGATCCAGAGGGCCTCCGCTTTATCTCTTATCGCCTGGCAAACCAGTTGCATGAAAGATTTGTCCAGGAATACGGCAGTTCCATTTGTAAGAAAATCCACAAGAAGGTCCTGGGAAAAAGCTACTACCTGAATGAGCCGGATCAATGGGACGCCTTTCTGGCCGCGGGAGGACACGCGAGCAAGTGTCCGGGCGTGGTAGGCAAAGGCGCCAGGTGGGCCGCAGAAATCATCATGGAAGAGGAAGAAAAGAGGAAAAAGGGGGCGAAATAGATTCAAGTACGGCCTCCTGAATAAGGCAGGGCCCCCCTGGCCCCATGGTGGAGGAAAGACCGTGGCCTCGGGCGGCCTGGACCTGGTGGGAAAGGCGGCCGTAATTACCCCGAGGCCCCTTTATCCTGTGGACAAGAAGAGATCAGGTCGATCAGTTCCTCCCGTGAAAATGTCTTCAGGATTCGCGGGTCATCTTCTTTGATCACATTGTCCATGAGGTCCCTTTTGCTTTCAATAACGGCCGATATTTTTTCTTCCAAAGTCCCTTCTGTGATCAGTTTGAACACTTGGACACCCCGCTTCTGGCCGATGCGGTGGACCCTGTCCGTGGCCTGGTCCTCCTTTGCCGCATTCCACCAGCGATCATAATGGATCACAACAGATGCCGCCGTTAGATCGATACCCGTCCCCCCGGCCTTGAGGCTCCCCACATAGACCATACAGTCGGGATCATTGTTGAAGCGTTCTATGATCTTTCCGCGGTTCCGGCTCGCTCCGGTCAGGGTGACAAACCCTGTTCCCAGTGACTGAAGGTGCTTTTTGATCATAGCAATCATGCCCAGGTATTGACTGAAGACCACCGCTTTCTGACCACTGCCCAGGGTTTCCGAGATAAGTTCCTTAAAGAGCCCCCATTTTCCGGATTCGTATCGGTCAAAGGCCTCTGGGTTGTCCATCACGAGCGCGGGATGGTTGCAGATCTGCTTCAGCAGGTTGAGGAGAGCGAAGATGTGCATATAGGGGAGAGGTTTTTCAGCCTGCCTGAGCACATCCAGTAAAGCCTTTCCCTTGGTGGAGACAGCCTCCCTGTAAAGCCTGACCTGATCGTCACTGAGCCTGCATGACCGAAAATCATCAATCTTTTCGGGGAGTTCCTTTAAGACTGATTTCTTGAGTCGTCTCAGAATAAAGGGAGAGACAAGCCTGCTAAGCTCTTCCCGATGGGGGCTATCGAGATCAAGTTGGTCATCCCGAACATACCGAGTGGTGAATTCATCATCCCTTCCCAGATAACCCGGCACCACGAGATCCATGAGGGCCTTGAGATCCATGAGGCTGTTCTCGACAGGGGTCCCCGTCATGCCAAGCTTCATCTCCGCCCTGATCTGAGCTGCCGCCTGATAGGTCTGGGTCTGGGGATTCTTGACATGCTGAACTTCATCAAATACGGCGAGGGAAAAGGCCTGTTTTCTTAATTTTCGCGCGTCTCTCAAGAGGATTCCGTAGGAAGTCAGGATGACCTCTGCGTCATCAAGCGCCTCACTCAGATCTCTCTGTCCACCATGGTATTCCGCCACAGAGAGTCCAGGGGCATGCACCGAGATCTTGTTTTTCCAGTGGCTTAGCACGGTGGTGGGACAAACGATCAGACAGGGTTGGGCCAATCTGCCCAGCCTCTTCAGGGCCACCATGAAGGCCATGGCCTGGTGTGTCTTGCCCAATCCCATATCATCGCAGAGAAGTCCGCCCAGGCCGTTTTCGAACAAAAACAGGATCCACTCCACACCCAGTCTTTGATAGGGCCTCAACGTGCAATGCATGCCTTCCAGGGGAGGGAGATCGCTTGAGGCCTTCATGGTCAGGATCTGATCGAGACGCTCTCTGAGCTCACCTTCACCCCCTATGGAAAAGGGATGCACGTTGGTCGCCTGCAGGCGAAAAAGATCCATCCGGGAAAACCTCATACGGTCGGAATCAGGCTCAAGACCTCCCTTCGAAAGAACACCCAAAAGGTTACCTATTTCCTCTGAGCAGGTGTCCACCCAACCCCCGGGGATCCCGATATACCGGTGACCCTCGGCCCTGGCTGACAGGATCTCCTTGAGGGAAACCCCCGTATTTCCGAAGCCGTATTTCACATCCAGCCAGCACCAGTCTCGGTCAATCGCTTTGGGGTTGAACTCCATCCGCTCGAAATCCTTGAAAATCCTTAAGCTCTTTACCTTTTCATCCAGGATGTGATGACCTTCCCACAGTTCCTCCCCGAAGGCCTCCAGAAAAGTTGGAACCTGGGACTTTTTCAGGGTCATTCTGACCGGTGCCTGGAATCGTCTCCCCTTACCCGGCTTTTCCAGTTCCGCCATAAGACCCAGTTCCCTGATATATACGAGATCACCGTATTGGTATCGCTCCAGCTCGTCTTGATTTAGATAGGTCTCTTCCCCGTTCTCCTGGATAAGTTTGATCATGGGGAATAAATCCAGGTCCATCTCCGTATTCATGTTCACCTTGAAGATAGATTTGAGAGGAATAGGATGAATGGGCATGTTATGCTGGTTGGGAAGCCATTCTTTAAGTGTGCAGAGCAGGGTCCGAACCGTATGCCTGGGAATGACCACCCGAAACACGGGGGTGCCCTCCCCTCCTTTGCAGGCGACCGTAAAGGCCCCTGTCTTCTCCTCAATGGCTGGGTGGAATGTACGCCCCTTTGCACCGAATTCCCGATAACCGTGGTAGCAGAAACGGTACCAGAAGCTCTGCTCCAAGACCTGTCCCCTGGTCATAAAGCCCCTGTCGAGCATCATTCGCTCGTTTTCACTCAGGGTGAGGAGAGAGAGTTTCTCCAATACGGCCGCCCTGTTGGGTACGGCCTCGTCCCCGGCGGCTTTCAACAGCCTATCCACAAGGCGATCGGCATCGGGTCCCGGGGAATGATAGGTGAGTATCTCGTTGCCTTCTCCATCTGATACCTTGATATGCCTTGAATTTTCCCCATCCCCATAGGTCCCTATGCGGATGGATTGAACGGGGACGGTGCCTTCTTCTCCCAAAATCCTTGCCAGCCGATACCAAATGCTGATTTTGAAATCTTCGTAAAGGAGATTGCCTTTGAGCTTCCGGTGGAGGTTCTTATATATCTTGGTCAGCTGTTGTATGTGTGGGCAGGACCGGGTTTCGGCCTGACTGCAGGTACAGAAGCGCCAATGGGGCCAGTCTTTGTCACCCTCCACAAAAAAGGCCACGCCCGGTCGCCTGTCTTCATCCCCCGGTATCAATGCATAGGCGTGACGGTGGAACTCAACCCTTTCAAGATCTCTCGGTGTCGGGATCTCTTCCAGCCCCTTTCCACTGAGACCGGGGGAGTTCCTTTTTTTGGTCTTTTTCGGGCCTTTCATTTAAACGTGATCACCTTCAATTCTGAAAATGGAGATCATAGGAAAGGCCCATGGGCCTGTCAATGGTATAAAAAGATGCCCGATGCCAAACCGGTGTGGGAGTATGCTACGGCATACGCTACTTGCGGACGCCGCATCATCCACGGCGCCCGCCGTTACAGGTTTCTGTTTTAAAGGTCCTTCGGATGACCGCAACCACGTGCAAACTTGGCCGCGAAAACCATGAAAACCTGATGGCAGGCAGGGTTTGAGAACACAAAAAGCGCGGACTGCTCGTGCTTTTCTGTTTCTCTCCCAGGAAGGCTGGACTTATGGATTTGAATAGTATTATTGAATTATTCAGGGTTGTGAAAAGATACTGATCGGATAATTACCCTTGAAACCCGTCGGATTGGCAATTTGATGAAAAGAGCTGTTGTGAATAATTTGGCCATGTGTCAGGCATATCGCAGGTTTTTCCGGCCTGCTGATATCCTGGGGGTCTGGGGAGGAATCCAGAAAGCAACGGAGCCAAGAGACCGGGAAAATGAGAGAGGCTATATAATCCCAAGGTTACAGCTTGCCTCTTTTAGCTTTGCGTCCCCTGAGTGCTGATGGCCCTGCTTCAAAAGCACGGCCTATCCCTTCTATTTTATATAAAAATGAAGTTTTTTCCGTTATATGCCGACAGTAAGACCGGGGCTGCTACCAATATGTGTGTGGAAACCACAGCTGAGAAGCTTTTTGCAGGGACTGCAGATTGAAGGGTGATTGTAAGGCTAATTTTTACCCTTATTGAGTGTTATCTTAAAAAGCAGGATAAAAAAAGTTTTTGCCAGATAAGGAAAGGATATCACATGAGCGGTGATCATCTTCTTCGCTATTCTTACTATAGTAGGAAGATTATAGTAGCTTGTTCCTATGCGATGTCGAATATTCCTTAGCCTTTCTTCGGGGTACTCTTCAGAGACGACAATATTATTCTCATTCGCCTTATAGCCTTGAGACTTGGCAATAATTTCATTGAGGGGTGAATATTTCTCGGTCCTTAACAGGCTTAAATCGATAGTATCCAGCTTAAGCCTTTTTGCAAAAGGGGCTATCTCCAACATTTCTGTTTCATTCTCCCCTATACAGCCCACAATAAAATATCCATGAATATAAAGATTTGTCTTTCTGATTTCTGCGAATGCCTTTTCAGCTAAAGCCGTATCAAAACCTTTTTGCATGGATTTTAATGTTTTGTCTTGGGCTGATTCAATCCCTATGGTCAGCATTTTAAAACCGGCCCTAAACATCTTCTCTAATATCTGCGGATACTTACTAATCTCAAGCCTCAGGGCGACCGCGAATGTTTTCTTAATGCCTTCGGCAATGATTAGATCACAAATTTCCTCAACCCTTTTGATATCAGCGGCAAAATTGTCATCCACAACGAATATAAACCCGGCATCAATTTCCTTCAATTCTTCAACAACAGAGGACGCAGATCTCCCACTCCACTGTCTTTTCTGACCCAAGGGATTATTAGTAAATGTACAGAATTTACAATGAAAGGGACAGCCTCTGGAGGTTGAAATAAAATCGATGCCTTGACCTAAATCGATGCCTTTATAGGAAAGTCTGTAATTGACTCGCCTTAACGCCCTATTAGGATAGCTTGTATCATCCAGCCAATGCAGATCACGTACCTTATTATGAATAATTCTTCCATTTTCACGGAAAGAAATCCCCGCAATGTCCTTAAGGGGAAAGCCGGAAGCTATATCTCTAATAACGTCCTCCCCATCTCCTCTGACGATGATATCTAAATGAGGAGTCGCCGCAAATAGTTCTTCACTACAGGTCGTAGCATATCTTCCTCCAACAACGACCTTAATATGGGACGGAATTCGAGCGATAATGTCTATGGCGGCATCTCTTTGGTAATCCCAGTTAACGGACAAACAAACCAAATCTA
>Ga0180431_10004356_pt1 | contig 17735 bp, 14 predicted proteins | sample SS_ome_11_FD_132459 | JGI IMG/M metagenome (GOLD analysis project Ga0180431, IMG submission 132459) | Hypersaline lake sediment archaeal communities from the Salton Sea, California, USA - SS_1_MS_1 metaG | ecosystem: Environmental > Aquatic > Non-marine Saline and Alkaline > Hypersaline >... | reverse complement strand
TCTGCTGAAGCAAGGACGATAGCTTCCCCGAACTCGAATACGGGAATGCCTATCTCACCGAGTGCGAGGCGGCGTGCAGCATCGACTCCGTGCCGGGCAGCCGGAGCGGGCAGCTGGTGCTGGAGGCCGGTACCAACCTGATAGTCTGGATAGGTGAGGACCGGAGTCTGGAGCAAGCATTCCCCCAGAGCCCCGAGGAATACTCCGTGACCAAGGTCTGGAGGAGGACCGAGGACGGGGAATACGAGTTCGCCCAGTACTATCCCTCGGCGGGGTCCTGGTGGAGCAAGGACCCGACGTTCAACCAACTCGAAGAAGGAGAGGCCTATTTTGTCGAATCAGATAGCCAGGTACAGGTATCGGTCTAGCTGGATCCTAGCCGTGACGATGGCGGCGGTTCTCGTCCTCGTACCACAGGTCTGTGCGGATCTGGACATCAACGCGGTTGCGGGGCAGGTTAAGATAGACGGGTCATACGCCGCCTCAGGGACGAATATCAGGGTCAGGGACACGAGCAACGGGGCCACGGTAACCACTCAGGTCGACGGTCCGAACATACCGACCTTTCTGCGCGGCGAGGGAAGATACGACACCGGTGACGTTCCCGCCTTCAATACCGGGGACTGGGTGATCGTCTCGGTGGACGAATCGGGTATCAAGGGCGAGGAATCGAAGCAACTGAGCGCAGGCACCACCACGGTCAACCTAGAGGCGACGACAGAGCGACGCCCGCGAATCTCCAGTATCCCGAGGCAGAGAGGCGAGGAGGATCGGCCTTGGCAGCTGGACCTCGATCCCTACATCTCTGACCCCGACACCCCCAAGAACCAGCTGGAGGTGACCGTTCATAACTCCTATGTCGACGTTGATGGACACACTCTGACGTTCCTGTACCCGGAGGGCATCACCCATGACACGGTCGTGGTGTATGTCACCGACTCATCCTTCACCACGAGCGGGCAGATCGCGGTGACCGTGGAACCGGTGAATGATCCGCCATCGATCGCCGATCTCCCAACGATCATCCTGCACGAGGGCTCGGAGTCGCACCTGGATCTCTGTGAATACGCGGAGGATCCCGACCACGACACCGCATCCCTGGAATGGCATGTCTCCGAAAGCGAGTTGGTGCACGTTGCACTAGATGGGTCCGACCTGGCTCTAACGGCAAATATATCCAGCTACGGAACCGACAGACTGACCATCACCGTCTCGGACCCCGAGGGTCTGTCCACCAGCGCCAGCCTGGAGATCGAGGTCGAGGCAAACCTGACGGCACTCGTGGACTATTATGAATCGCAGATATCGGAGCTCCAGAAGATCATCGAGGAGATCTCAAGCGAGAACGACGAGCTGAAGATGAATCTCTCCGACCAGACACTGAGGGTCTCCACCCTGGAGTCGAGTAACCTGGCACTGGAGGACCAGCTAAGGGAGAAGACGGCGGAGGTCCAGGATCTGAGGGTGGAGCTGGAGGATGCGGAGGAGACTCGAGTCGACCAGGGGGAGGAGATCGCCGCACTGAAGATATCAAATTTCAATCTCACAAGCAGAGTGGAGAGGCTTATGAGTTCACTCGACGAGATGAAATCCTCCTACGACGACGTGGTTGCCAACTTGAGTATGGTGGATTATCAGTACTCTTCCAGAGTCGCTCAGCTAGAACAGGCGGTGTGGGATATCGGAGCAGAGCTCAACAGTTCGATCAGTGGGCTGGCTCTGAAGGATGATGTCATTGCGAACCTGGAGGAGGAGAACAGGGAGCTGGAGGGGCTTGTGATTGAGAGAAACCAGAGCATAGAGAGGCTTGAAATCACGTCCTCCCTGCTGGAGGACAGGGTTAAGGGGCTGAACCGATCCCTGGAATCGGAACGGGCCGCGCTCAAGGAAAGCGAGAGTAACCTGAACTCATCCCTTGAGCAGATCACGCTCCTGAGAGCCCAGCTGGAGGATGCGGATGATGAGATCGAGAGGCTCTCCGAGCGTAATCTGAGTCCACGGGCAAACGGGACGGAGTCGGATTTCTCCAACTTGAGAAGCACATTCGCCAGAGCGGCAGATGCCACCAGGAGGGGAAGCGACATGATCACGGACGGTTTCAACAGGGCCATCATTATACTGGTCCTTCTGGCATTCACGATCGTCGGCACCATATCCGTTGTCTCGCGAACGGATTGGTTCAAATCGGCTAGAACCAAGGGATTCAGGATGCAAATGGACGGAATCAAGAAGGGGCTACGGGGGCTGAGAAGGGTTCCCCTTGGGCCAAGCTCATCGAGGAAATCGGTTTCAGGGGTCAGTTCGAAAGCAGAGGAATCCGCAACGGTAGCTGGCAAGGTGCCGGAGGACTTCGATCTGGAGGGCCTATCCAGGGCTGACCGGGAGTACGTGGAGGGCCTGATCAAGCTCGGTTATACCAAGGAAGCCAGAGACGAGATACGGAGGAAGACCCACAGGTAGCCGTTTGGTTGCAGGGAGAGGCTAGCTGCTACTTAGCTCAGTTACGTCTTCTACGCAAAAGCAGCCCCAGCGCCAGGAAACCGGTGGGCAAGGCGATGGCGGACAGCGCGGGGACGGTCCACTCCTGGTAATCTTCTATAGTCACCGCGATGCCCTTCTGGTTACCTGACTGGGAGAGTTCATCGGAACTGAGGGCCCACCAGTCCTCATCCAGGTACTTCTCCAGGCTGTTGTGCACAACGCCCGTCTCGGACGTGTCCTCCCCGTAGGCGTATGATAGCAGCTTGACGGTGCCAGCCTCGCTGGAGTGGATCGGGAAGCAAAGAACGAGGTACCAGCCACCGGGCAGGTCCTCAGGTAGCCCCATCATGAAAGCCCCGTAGGTTCCGGCCGGGAAGTTGGGGTTGATCTGCGATGCGGCGGCGACGGAGCCCACGGTCCCGGTCCCGGTGCCAGAGTCCTGGAGAACGTCATCGCCGTCGTAGAGTGACCAGCTGAAGGTCGTGTCAGCTACCTCAGCGCTGTTTGCCCCGGTCCCGTAGTCCTTGAAGAGCACCCATACCCTGAGGTTCGAGATGGACACCTCACTGCCCGTGTTGCCGAGCCGGATAGTCAGATCGTAGTCGGTGCAGACGGAAGTATACACGGTCTCGGGGGTTAGATCGAAGGTGAAGCTCCCCATACGGCCCTGGGCCAGAACCGCCGAGCCGAATATTAGAGATGCCAGATAGATCGAAGCAACTACGAGATAACGCCTTGAATAGTGCATGGCAATCTCTGGTGTCTCGCTGCTAATAAGCTTATCTCAACTGCAGCGATCTGCCGCAAATGAAGTTCCTAGAACCGGCAAAAGGTTTCGACACATTCGCATATCGATATGGACCATACAATATACGAGAATTCATGCAGACACCATCTGTCTTTGGGAGCGCCCTAGGTGACAATTCCCCGATGAATTCATGGTCGGCTTCTCCACTCCAACTCTGTTCCTTATAGGTCGGTTAAGGAAACGCCCAATATGCGTTTTGTTAGCCCTGCAACCTACACGGGTTAACGCTTGAGCGCGAACAAGGGATCGCTGCCTTTAAGGAAATCCAGCGGATCGAGATCCATTACTTCCCCACGACTCACCGCGGTTTCACCAACCTGAGAATTCCTAGCCCGTCCTGCGTGGTCATGCCGATCTTTGGGCGAGCATGTTCCTCATGACTTTCTCCTGCTGATCCCCATAGCCCGTGAATCCCAGTACCGATGTCCGAACTTCTCCATTTCTAAGTATGCTCTCGACGCTTTCCAGTTTCAAAGCCTTTCCCACCACGATTTCACCGATCGGAGTGAACCCGAGCTTGCGGAACATAGCCAGCGACGCTGAGTTATACTCATATACGCCGACAAACAGGCTGTCTACACCCTTTGCCGCCAGATATGCGGCGACTCCATACAGTATCTCGCCTGCAATGCCTTTTCTCCTGTAATCTGGCGCTGTCAATACATCATGGATGTAGGCCTGGTGAGGCGCCAGAAACATCCTGGTGCCTAACAGGTCATGTTGCTCTAGGGAAACCCAGGTGTAGTGAGATACGGCGTCCCCGTCGCATTTGACGAAACAGAGATCACCATTCGCCACTCTACTCTCTATCTTACCTTCGAGCCGCGGGAAATGCATCGGCAAGCCATGTATTGTATCCACGTCTGCGGGCTTCACAGGATTCGTCGACGGTTCTTCCGTGGCCTGAAGGCTTTTCCGGAGAAGGAGAATCTTCCTCTTCATGACTCCCATCATCCACAGAATCACTTCAGACCCAACCATTGACACAATGCATGGAAACTGGTTCTGCCCAGTTCCATTGACTTTCACGGAGATAGAGAAAGCCAGACTCAATAATTTTTCAATGACGCCTGAATCCTTGATACCGTGACACATTCTGACCGATTCGATTCCTACAGTGCCGAGGAAGATGACGAGAAAGAATGGAATAAGTTGGTTGATTCTGTAGAAGGGGCCAATCTGGCCCAGAGATTCGAATGGCGGGAGATCCTAGATTGCGTTGGATTACCGGCCGAATTCGTGATGGTTCAAGGCGAAGAGGGCGTGGTGGGGTGTATTTCTTTCAGGGTATCTGAGGACGAGGGTCCAGAGTGCCTTGTTTCGCCGCCGAACTACTGCGATGGGGGCCCTGCAGTAAGGGGCCGATCGAAGGAAGTTCTGCGGGAAGCCATCTCACACGCTAGATCCCTCCACAAGTCAGTCCCCAAGGTAATGATCCAATCCACTCTAGAGGACCTTCTGCCGGGCGCGAGTAAGAGTGGAAAGTGCAATATGGTACTGCCTCTGGCTCCCAGACATGAGAGGACAATTCATCGGTATTCATCCTCAACAAGAAGGAAGATTCGGAGGGCAACCGAGACAGTAGACATCGTTGTCTGTGATAAAGATGGGCTGGGCGATTTCTTTCCTCTTTACAGGAATACTATGCAGGAGAAGGGCGCTTGGGCAAAATCCTTGGAGTTCTTCAATCAGCTCTTGACGCACTTTGACCGAGATCCCTGTGTCAATCTTTCGGTCGCAGAACACAAGGGCAATGCCGTGGCGGGCCTGGTGTACTCTATCTACAAGGACACTCTGATTCTGCTGTACAGCGGGTGGGATCGATCCTACGCCGAAGTGAATGCCAACTTCGCACTTGTAGGACACGCCATCGAGAGGGCACACGAACGCGGCTGCAGCAGGGTCAATTTCGGTCTCACTCCTCTTGACGAGGAACACGGACTGTACCAGTTCAAGGCCAGATGGGGGGCGGAACCCGAGTGCGTGTTTGCGTTGATAGAGAGATCCGGAATCAAAGGTATAACTCACAACCTGGGATCAAGGTTGAAGGGATTTCTATGCTAGAGGGTCGATCGAATCTTGCCCAGAAGGCGCTCCGATGGTTGAATCTGAATATGTATGGACCGAAGTTACCGGTTCGGACTTCTCATATATGGGACATCAGGGCCTTGACCGGGCTTTCCAGCCTCGAAACCACTCTTCTGCTCCTCTCGAAGAAGGTGTCGCTACGCATCCTGTCCAGGTAGTCGATAGCTCTTGATGCGATCGACCTAGGATCTCTCAGGGATGTGACGTGATGGTGAAGGAGCTCCAAGTCCCCGTCGCTTCTTGCCTCAGTGGCCAAGGTGGGCACTCCGAGTACGAACGACTCCGCGAGGATTCTACCGGATCCTATGAACACCGATTGCCCGAGGGGCGGAAGCCTGGGGGTGAAGGGTATCCGGTTGATGCCAAGGGATCCGTCTGCCTCTCTTCCATTTCTTCCAAGCAACGAAATCTCCACGTTCGGGGCATTCTCCATCACAGCTGCAACGAAACGTCTAAGCCAGCGGTCTGAGATCCCGTTTGACTTGACCATCACCTTTGGCTCCTGAGAGGTGTTCTGGGCACCATACGAGATCACGGGATGGTCCTTGAGATGACACTCGTTCCATCCATCGAAGTACTCTATGTTCCCCGGCCTCACCCCCGCCTGGAGAAGTTCCCTCTTGTCGAAGAAGGAAGACGAAAAGACCCTCTCGCAGAGGGGGTAGCTCATACGCTCGGTCAATAGACATCTTGAGACAGGAGGCTGAAAGAAGGACCAGGCCGGCACCCCGAGACCAAAGGCGGTGCGGACCGCGGCCGGATCCAGATCTGTGAGAAGGAGATCGGGCTCCGCCTCCTTGACGAACCTCGTCAACATGTGTATCCTGTTACAGTAATGCTGCAACATGCCCGGGGACCGTTGATCCACCCTGGAGTAGTGAAGCGATTCCGAGTGCAGAACCTTCATCGTTTCAGCATGGCTTGTGCACGTGACCTCAACATCATTGTCCTCTGAAAGTACGCCGGCCAGAGTACTCAGTAACCTTGCCTGTCGGAGGTTGCTGATGTCGATCCATATTTTCCCCATTTAGAACCCCGTAGGCCCTGACATCGAAGCCCTTGAATTATATATAAGCTTTTTGAAGCCGAGTAATCGATACCTTTGATTGGTCAAACTCGGGAGAGGACTCAATTCCCTCCCTCACCCGAATTCGTTCTCAATGGCGTCGAGGAGTATGTCCACCGGGTCATCCATCTCACCTATCACATCTTCGGACGTCTCCCTGTATTTCTGGACAGATGCTGGATCCTCTATGAATGCAGTGGCGAGATCCTTCACCTCCACCGCGTCCGTGGAGTGGGGTATATATCTGTGAAGTAGCTTCATCGGTTCGGTTAGCTTCCAGTATATCGAGCTGACGGCTGGAACGCCCAGGGTGAAGGCCTCACACAACATCGACTCCGCGGCGCCCAGGACCAGATCTGAGGCGGCGACCGGGCTCTGTTTGAAGGCCCTGTGGGCAACGATTACGCCGGGCTCCCTGAATCTAGCCGCCTGTGATTTCGTTCTCGGCATGACGATAAGGTTGACGTCCAGGTCATGTGCGATTTCGGGGACGATCTTCTCCAACACGGGTTCGTATCCCTCGAAGAAGACGGAGAACTCGAACTCCGGACGGACGAGCACGAAGGGAAGCCCGGGGTCAATGCCGGGCAATTCGAGGAAGGGATTTGCCGTCTGCCTAGGGGTTCCTTTCAGATAGCAGGTTATGAAACCGTTGAAGGATACGACCTTCGACATATCGACGCCCTGCTCGAGCAAAATCTCTTCCCTGTAGAAGGAGGGCACGAACACCTTTGAGGCGAGAGGATGCGTCAGGTGATTGACGTGGTACTCCCTCTCATCATTGAAAACGGTCCAGCACGGGATTCCCTTCATGTGAGCTGCCCTCACCGCGGCCGGATATCTCTCGGTTAGGACAAGGTCCGGGTCGAACTCGTCGATGACCCCGTCCAGGCGCAGAATCGCGTCCGCATATTCCCTCAGTTTCCCCTCGAGCTCGGACCCGGGGTACCCGCCGAGGTTCACGAAGTCAAGTCCCTTCTCCTCCAGCATCGGCACGGTTGAGTCCCTGTCCCTCGCGGCGAAGAGATACTCGAAGAGCCCATCGGCCCGATCGATCAGCTGCTCGAAGAAGTTGACTTGGAAGGGGGTGTGAATCCCCATGAGTATCTTGGTCATAGGTCAGGGTGAGGGCCTCAGGTAGAAAAACTTGAAACAACCTTTATGAACACCCTTCGTAACCTTCAGATATTCACATAGATGCCTGCAATCTTCATAGAGGTCCAGGAGGTTGTACATGGGTCACCTCTTAGGGGACATTTGGTTCGAGAACCCGATACGGGTTCCCGCAGGTCTCACCTTCCTCTCGCTGGTCGCGTTGCCTGAATACATCGCCTCGCGGCTAATCGAACTGCTGGAATTCTACGCCGAGGGTTTCTCGTCCATGGTGGAGACACTCGACTCCACAGGATTGGTTGAATATCTCACAGAGAGCTCTATGGCACTGATGGTCCAATTCATGAAGGCAGCGACTTCTCCGCCATCTTCAGAGGCTGTTATGGTTACCTTGGAGGCAATGAATCCGCTGATCATCCTCTTTCTGGAGGTGGCGCTTCTCGCCGGTTGCTCGGTTCTATCGGTCCTGACGATAAGGGATCGACGACGCGGATTGCTGGCAAGGGAGTACACCCCCGGGGTCCTGATTATGGCAGTCGCCCTGATCCCGGTCACGGCGGCTGTGTTTTCGCTTCCAGATGTCCGGGTTGTCCGGGATGTGGGTGATTGGTCGAATCTAACGTCGAGGATGCTGGCGATATCTGGCTCTCAGGCCGAGGAATTTGAGATACTGGTCCCCCGCGAATGCGAGGTGCTGAGGACGGAGATCGAGATGAGTACCAATATCGTCAACGCATCCTCGAACCTCATAGAGCTCAATTCCACCAACAGAAGTATAGGGTATCCTGTCTCCGAGAGATTCACCTCCTCATACCTCTTCCAGCTGAACGAATCCCACGCCCTTGACAGGATGTACTTCCTGCTCGCCCCCATCGGGGATATCGAGCCCGGCGCGGAGTTGACCGTTAGAGTCTTCATCGGCGGCTCGGATAGGCTGGAGTTCGAGTGGAGGGGGGAGATCGGGCCTCTTGATCCGGAGGGAGAGTGGGTGGAGATCGAGATCGAGCCCAGTTTCCTCCACCTCAGGCGCCAGCAGCTCAATATCTTGGTCTCTGCGAGAGGAGGATTCTTCGTGTGGTGGATGTCGCTCGAGAGATACGGGGGTCAGATGAGGGTGCTTGAAGCTGGAAAGGGTTGGAAATCGGTTCCCGGCGAGCCGGCCTTCGTGTTGCACAGCACCGATGCGTATGAGACGGAGATGAAGCTGGACGCCGGGGTGGAGGGGGTGGATTGGACGGGAAGCCTGGGAGCGGGGGGATCAGCGATGGTGGAGATATCCAAGGAGGTGCAGGAGTACCTCTCTCTTAGCCCTGAGAATTTCAAGAACATCTCCGTCCCGGTGAAGCTATCAAGCAACGGAAGAACCGACATCGCCATCGATCGAACGGAAATAGTCGTGAGCACCCCGAACCCGGACTTCAGCTTCGGGGTAATTTCGGTCTTTCTGGGGGTGGTCGCCAGCCTGCTGGTCGGGTACTCTGGCGCTGTTCGGGTCTTCGGCTAGGCTGATTCTTCCTCCCTCTTCCTTGCCACCCTCGCCGGAACGCCGTATGCGACGGAGAAATCCGGGATGTCCCTTGTCACGACGCTTCCGGCGCCTATCACGCTGCCCTGTCCAACCGTGACGCCGTCCAGGACCTTCGTTCCCGCGCCCAGCCAAACATCATCCCCGATCTCGATGCCACGCCTGGTCTCCCCCTGACGCCTTATGGGTTTCTCGACCGATGAGAAGACGTGGTTCGATGGCACGATGTAGGTGTGTCCCGCTATCAGGCAGTTGGACCCTATGCGAGTGCCTCCCTGGCCCTGGATGATGCACATGGGACCGATGTACGTATCGCTGCCTATGGATATGCCCAACCCTTTCCAGCAGTCGAGGAAGGTTCCGTACCTGATCTGGCAGCGGTCCCCTATCTCCAAACCCCTCTGACTGAGCCCGTTAAGGTAGACGCCGTCATCTATCCTCGAGTACTCGCCGATCGATATCTGCCCCCTGTTCAGGGACCTGACCCCCCGGCCTATGGAGCTTCCCTCCCCGAAAGAACGGTAACCACGCGTGACTATGGAAAGTCTGAGTCTGCTAAGCATGTTCAAGCGAACACCCTCGCCGCTGATTGTCTCATTTGGACCCGCGCAACTTAAGGATTCCCCTCCTCGAACGTCGCCTTCCCTCTTGGTCCCCAGGCCGACCATCGATTGGTATCCCTAGATCTGGGCATAGATGTCGACAAGGCGATCGACGTGCCTCTCCAGGGTGTACCTCCTCTCGAAAATCTTCCTCGACATCCTCCCCATCTTGGCCGCAAGCTTCGGTGACCCCGCAAGCCTGTCCATGCAGGCGGCGAGCTCCTCGACGTTCTCCCTCTCGAAGGTCAGGGAGTTGAGGCCCTCGGGAGATACCTCGGGAAGGGCCCCGGCATGTGCCACTATCAGGGGAAGTCCGATCATCTGGGCATCCAGGGCGGTCATGCCGAACACCTCAAATCCCCTGGTCGGGATGACACACACCGAGCAACCTGATATGTATCGGAGGTAATCATCTTTGGGCTGCCAGGCGACCCAATTCACATCAACCCCAAGGCGTTCACCGGCCTCTCTGAGGGCTTTCAGGTATCTTGATCTGCCCTTCACGGTGGCTGAAAGGAGGACGCGAGGGCACTTCATTTGCGACAGCGCCATTAGGGCCGTGTGGAGGCCCTTCTCGGGAACCGCCCTTCCCGCAACCACGGGTCTGAAGAGATCTGGAGACGGCTTGCTTCCATCAACCCCGCCCCGGTCAATGGCCGAGTTCCACAACACCCTGGATTCCAGCCCGAGTGACTTCATGAGGACTTCCTTTGTCCGTCCAGACGGTGCGATAACCGTGAACCTGCGAAGAGCCCTAACTGCGAGCCCTCTCCGGAGGCGGAATGCCACATACATGCCCCATCCGAGTATACCCGACCGAAAACAGGATCGACAATCAGGTTCGGTCTCCAGATAACATATCGAGGATTTCCTCGTGACCAAATCCTCCCTTGTGAGGGATGCCGGCGGCCAGAGGAAGCTGTTCCTGCACACGTATCCCATGCTATGCATGGTGATGAGCCTCGGCATATCTAGGATGGAGAGAAACCAGAGGGAGATAACCCCGAATGGAAGGATGTCATGTAGGTGGATCAGGTCAAAACCGCCTCGAATCCGGGCCATAGATATGGCGAGGCGTATCGCGGTGAGACATGAAGGGCCGCGCTCCACCTCGTGTACAGTCCTTCCGGTCTTCTCCCTTAATCGAGGTTCCTGCCCCTTCAGGACCAGCGCGGCGACCTGGTTCCCCCTCTTCTCCAGCTCATCCGCCACATCCCCAAGAAGCCCGGCGACGGCCCCCGTGGTATCGGGAGGCGGGAACTTCGCGCTTACCATCAGTACCTTCATGGACCCAATTCCGGCCTTGGTTACTCCACTCGAGATGCAGAAATATAAGTGGAACCGCCACTTGAGTCTCAGAGAGGAAGCTGGTTGGCCAAGATCGCCTTCATCAACACCCCTCACCCGGAGAGGTATAGGATCCTTTCTGAGGGTCGAGATATCTCGAGATACTTCCACTTCGTCAACAGGCCCAACAGGCCCCCAATAGACCTGGCATACATGGCAGCCGTGGCCCGGTCCGTTGACGATGAGACCGAACTGAGCCTGATCGAGGCCAACTCGGAAAGGATGAGCGTTTCGGAGGCCGCGAAGTCCTGCGCTCTGCTTAGCCCGGAGATAGTTGTCGTCAACACCTCGGCCTTCGACAGATGGATATGTCCCTATCCGTCGCTCTACCAGCCATCGCGCCTATTCGATGCGCTCAGGGAAAGGTTGCCGGAAGCTCTGCTGGTAGCGGTTGGGCCCCATATCGGCGTTTTCCCGGAAACCTCGATGCAGGAGATGCCCTCTGCAGACGTGGGGATCATGGGGGAGCCGGAGGATGCCTTTCGGGACATCCTGGAAAGGACGATATCTGGAGAGGGAATCGCGGGAGTCCAGGGCTGCGTGGTCAGATCCGGCTCATCGCTGGAGGTCAGCTCGGCTAGGCCGCCGATCAAGGACCTCGATTCCCTTCCCCTGCCCTACTACGAGATGATCCCATTCAGTGTGTACAGCAGATACGGATACATCAAATCGGAACTCTATGACTTCCAGGACGGTTCCTCGTTCATCCTCGGGTCGCGTGGATGCCCGTATAGCTGCACGTACTGTGCGCTCTACATCCATGGACGACGTTTCAGGTCAAGGTCGCCCTCCAGCATCCTGGACGAGATCAAGATCCTCAACTCGACCTACGGGATACGCGTTTTCAGATTTCAGGACCCCGAATTCGCGGTAGACACGGGTCGGGCCATGAGGATATGTGAGCTTCTCTCTGATGAGGGCCTCGGTGTCAGATGGAGCGCGGAGATGAGGTATGACTCCGCCGATCCCGAGCTACTTGAGGCGATGAAGTCGGCAGGATGTTACCACATAAGCTACGGCCTGGAGTCCGGGAGCCAGAAGGTCCTAGATGCGGTTAACAAGAGGGAGACGGTAGAAGGGGCGGAGGAGACCATCAGGGCCACCTCAAGACTCGGGATTCACTCCAGCAACAATGTGCTCATTGGCCTCCCTGGAGAGAGCGAGGACACCGTCCAGGAGACAGTCGACTTCGTCTCCAGATTATCGAGACTGCCGAGGGTTACATTCGCGCGTGCTTCCCTTCCGGTCTACTACCCGGAGACCAAGCTCTACTCGGCCGGCGTCCAGGAGGGAGAGTACCCGGCGATCGAGAGATGGGCCGACTTCGGGGAGGTCCTATCGAAGAGCGGTCTGGTTCTGACCGAGTTCGAGACTCAGGAAGAGGTGATCGCCCAGGTAGATCGATACGACTCGGTGGTCCGTGAATTGACATGGGCGAACCGGTACGGTGAAAGATACGCTCTGAACCCGAGATTCTACCTCGCGGGGCTGGGGAGGGTGAAACGCAAGCTCGCCGGCAGGAAGGGGAGGGATGAGGTCCCGGCCATAACCCTCGGGGGCCCTGACACTTGAGGGTTCTACTCCTGAACCTGCCGAGCCCGCCCGGCATGAACGTCGAGAGGGATTTCGCAGGAGGCTTCGGCGTAATCGGTTCTCGTTCTCGGAGGAGGCGGTATGGCCACGACCTGGACAAGGGAATACTGCTGCCGCCGCTGATGGAGGGGTACGCGGCGACGGTTCTTGAGGGAAACGGACATGAGGCCGCGATCCTCGATTGCCAACTTCGCTCCTGGGGAATGAAACAGATACGGGACTTCCTCGCCGAAAGGGATTTCGACGCAATGGCTGCAAGGGTCTGTCTCCCCTCAATCGACGCGGACCTCGACCTATTGGACCGAATCGCGGCCTGGGCGCCTGGCAGACCGACGGTGGTGGTATGGGGGGCGATAGCATCCGTACACCCGGAGGTGGTTCTAGCCAGAAAAGGGGTTGATGCTGTAATTGGCGGGGAGATCGAGTACCAGCTACCGGGACTCGCGGACGAGCTCGCAGCGGGTTCAGATCCCAAGGATATACCCCTTGACTCGACAGGGCTGGTGAAGGTCGACGGAACACGCCACCCGGACCCGATGGATTTGCCGTCGCCCTCGTACGAACTTATCCAGACCGGATCCTACTACGACAACAACAAGATCGAGATGAAGGCCAACGGCCGGGGCAGACGCTTCTTCACCGTGCTCAGCAGCAGGGGATGCCCATACGGGTGCAGCTACTGCCCCTACATAGTGGAGTACGGGAGGAGATGGAGGGCCATGACGCCGGAAGCGACGGTCGACGAAATCGAGAGACTTGTCGAGGGGTGGGAAATAGAGGCCATATGGTTCCGGGACCCAACCTGGAACATCGACACCGAGAGATCGATAGAGATCTGCGACGACATGATCTCCCGTGAGCTGGATATCGTGTGGCGGGCCGAGATGAGGGCGGACCTGGTCACCGAAGAGCTGGCATCCAGGATGAGGGAGGCGGGGTGCGTCAACGCACAGGTGGGCCTGGAGACGGGTGACCCCGCTCTCCTCTCAAGGAAGGGCAAGAAGGGAACGGATCTCGGGCGCATAGAGAGGGGGATTGCCGCTCTGAGGGATTCGGGTATCCCTGTCACTGTGAACGTGCTGGTCGGACTTCCCGGGGACTCATGGTCCGGAATAGGGAAGACGGAGGAGCTGATACGGGAGATGGGACCACACAGGAAGAACGTTGCCCACCTCGTACCGTACCCGGGAACACCGATACTCGGCGAGCTGGAGCGAGAGGGATGGATCAACAGCCGGAACTGGAAGGAGTACGCGTCGGGAAGAACCGTGGTCTCGTACCCGGATTTCTCGGGTCAGGAGATCATGATGGCCACCAGGTATCTCCTCGACTACGATCGTCCGAAGGAGAAGTACAGGAGACTGCTCAGGAACCTGGTCGGTCTGCAGCTGGGTCAGGCAAGAGACGACCTGGAGTGGATGGCCAGAAGCGAGGATGTCTCCGAGAAAGTCTCCCGGGCCGGTGATGGATCTTGAATTCTAGGATCCGGGATGACCCCACCCGCGAGGAGTGGGAAGGGGCGCTGGAGAGCCTGGGGGAGGGGGACTACAGGCAGACCTGGGAATACGCCGAGGCGTCGATCGAATCGAGGAAGGCAAACGGTGTGCTGCGGCTGACGGCATCCGGACATGGGGAGGCACTGGCGATCATGCAGGGCCTGATAAGGGGATCGAGAATCGGGTGCGAGCTGCTCAGCGGCGGGAGCAGCGGGGGAGGGCCGATAATCTCGGAACAGGCTAGCGGAGGGTTGGCTCGGGAGATCATCAGGTCCCTAGTAGGGCATGGGAGAAGGCAGATGTGCGAGAGGATCAGGCTTCATATCTTCGATGACAAGGGCCTGGGCCCCGTCCTGGAGGAACTGGGTTTCCGGAGGGTCAGACCCGCGGATATCTTCTTCGTGGACCTGAATCGCGACCCAGAGGCGATCTGGGTTGATTTCGAAGGTGCGAAGAGGAGGAATGTCAGGAAGGCCGAGAAACTCGGGGTGAGGGTGGAGATCTCTCAGGAGCCGGAGGACGCCGATCAGTTCTACAGGATGTACCTCTCATTCGCCGAAAAAAGGCAGTTCGAACCCATGCCGCACCGCGAGGTCGAGACCCTGTGGCGTTGGCTGAAGCCCGTTGACAGGATAAGGGTGTTCACCGCCAAGAAGGGCGACGAGGCCGTTGCCTCCGCCCTGGTGATAAACCACCTGGATGCCCTATTCTGCCCGTACACCTGCTCGAATGAGGCCGGTCGCGAGACCAGGGCCAACGACATACTTCACTGGAGGATCATCAGGTGGGGGGCAGAGCGAAAGATGTACAGATACAACATGGGCGAGGTATACACCGACCCCGAATCAGAGCAGCACGGTGTGTACAGGTGGAAGAGGGGTTTCTCGGGTTACACCGCGAAGATGAGCATATATGAAAAGGTTATCAATCGCTGGTTTCACGGTTTCAAAAGGGTCGCAAAACGTGTCCTATAGCGGGAGAGCAAAGGCCAGGAAGGCGGCACTATTCCTGCCGAGGCTCCTCCTCATCTACCTCTACCTCTACCCCGTTGCGACGATACTGATCGCCGCATCGATCCTGACCAGCCTCCTTGCCTATACTACAGTTGACCTCTACATCGGGATCATCTCACTTGCCCTTTCACTGGCATCTCTCTACCGCGTGCTGGATCTGAGGAAGATGTCACTCTACCTGCGCAAAGGATCGATCAGTGAGCAGCCTAGGATCATAGTCAACGTACGGGCGCCAATCACCGAATTCGGACCCATCTCGTGGTTCAGGCCGGTGCGGAATCAGGTCCTGGGCGATCGTCCAGTCGGCATTGCCTTCGAGCTAACTGTATTTCTTCACAATCTTGGCAAGAGGGAAGCCGTCGGTCTGAGGCTCACGCTAGAGGCCCCACCCGAATTCGAGGTCGAGGGTGGCACCGGAGTGGATATCGGCGAGCTGGGCTCCGGCGCGGTGGCAAGACAGATATGGACCCTCACACCAACTCGGGAAATCGAGCGAGAGAGCGAGATAGCGGTGACCGCGAGATGGCAGTACGGATCCGCCGAGAGAAGGCTCAAGGTCAGGAGCTGTTTCCGCAGGGAGGAGTCACCACCGATCAGCGCATGCATCGAGAGGTGGCCGAACGGTGCGAGAGCGGCGGTCGCCTGGCGGGGAGATCTTGACGGACTGGGAGAGCTCACCAACATAGAGAACCTGAAGACTGCACTCAAGTGGGCTGGCTTCTACCGGGTACCGCCAAGCCTGTTCATATCGGGAAGACTGAACCTCGACTTCGAGGCTTGGAAGGAGTGGTGTGAACACTTCCCGGGGAAGTACCAGGGAGAACCAACCAGGGAGAATTTCCAGAGGTACATCAATTTCCTCAGTGGTATAGAGGCGAGAAACAGGCTCCAGTACCCCTTGCTCGATGATCCATGGCCTTGCGCCCAGATCGGCAACCACATGTACTACCATTACTATAGCCGGTACGGCTATGACGCCTCCCCCGATACCTCATGGAAGAGCTACGTATCGCCAGGGGAGCATGACCACTCGTGGGAGAGGTCGAAAGATTCAGACAGCCTCAGCGAGATCAGGGATAACCTGGAGATAAACGGGGAACTGATCGAGAGGACCTTCGGGGTCAGGCCCACGACGTGGTCAGCGCCCGCCGACAAGCCGCATCCTCTCTACCCGGCGGCCCTTCAGGCAACGGGGATCCAGGGGGCATCCGAGTCCTACCCTGCACACAACCCGAAGATCCCGCTTGGTATCGCACCCTACAGGCCTGAACTGGGCGAGACGACGCCCTTCCATCCCCCCGGAACGGGGGTCGTGGAAACCGGGGCCCACGTCTACAAGCACGACCCCCACACCGTCAACCAGACCGTGTCCCTCAAGAAGGCGGTGATCCGTGCGGTGAAGCGAAGAAGCCAGGTCACCTTCCTGATACACCCCCATCTCAGGCAACCCCAGCGATACGGCGGAAGGGACTCGGTGAGGCACTTCCAGGAGGTCCTCCGGTTCCTGGTGGAGGACCTGGGGCCCTCGGCCTGGATAACCACACACCACTGGATCACCGAGTACTGGGAGGCTGTGCTCTGTCCGGAACACCGGAAGGTGAAGTGCGTGATCGATGGGGATCATGTCCGAGCCGAGAACTCCGGAAATGAGGATATTGCGGGAGTTCCGGTTGATGTCGAGTTCGAGAACGGGAAGCGTGCCTGCTTCCTGATCGATCTTTTCCCCCATTCAAGCATCGAGGTGCTTGGGTAGGGACGGGGCTTGAGGTACCTCCACCTTCCGGTCATGTACCGGCGAGGGTACTCAAAGGGGGGTCTATAAGAGGTGATCGTAGACCGCCTCTATCCTCTCGGCTGTCTTCCTCCAGGAGAAACGCTCCCGGATTCTCTTGGAGTTCCTGATGGCGCGCTGCTTGAGCCTAGTTTCCCCGGCTATTTGAGCCACCGCGTCGCTAAGTTGGTTATTGTTTAGCGGATCTATGTAGACCCCGGCCCTTCCCGCGACATAGCGATTGTCAGGGTTGTCGGTTGCGATTACCGGCACGCCACACGCGAGAGATTCGAGAACAGTCTTCTGGTAGCCGTAGGTCTGGGTGAGGGCTACATGGGCGTCCGCAGCCCGGTAGTAGGCAGCGACGTTCCTGTGGGGTACATGGGGAATGAAGGTCACGTTCCCCCTGAGTTCGCTATCGATCAGTGGCTGAGCCTCGCATCCCTGGAAAACCACCCGTGTCTCGGGAAGACCCTCCACGAGGTTTGGAAGCGATCTCAGAAGGGTGTAAACCCCCTTCACGGCTGAGAGCCTTCCTACGTAAAGGATCACGGGGGAACCCTTGAAGTTCACATCGACCTCGCCCTCCTCCATCGTCCGAAACAGGGATGGGTCAATCCCGTTGTCGATCCAGCTCACGGAGCCGAGATCGAGGTCGAATAGCTCAACCACCTTGTCGGCCAGGCCCTTGCAGTATGTGATCACGTGATCGGCACACCCCAGCATAGAGCTGTATGTAAAAAGGGCTCGAAGATCATGTATCTTAGCCCGACCATCGACACGTGGGCCCGATATGGAGTCAGTGAAGTGGTAAGGGAGGCCGTGGAGGTGA
>Ga0180431_10004355_pt1 | contig 17741 bp, 15 predicted proteins | sample SS_ome_11_FD_132459 | JGI IMG/M metagenome (GOLD analysis project Ga0180431, IMG submission 132459) | Hypersaline lake sediment archaeal communities from the Salton Sea, California, USA - SS_1_MS_1 metaG | ecosystem: Environmental > Aquatic > Non-marine Saline and Alkaline > Hypersaline >... | reverse complement strand
GGTTGGTCTGCAGTTCGTGGAGGCACTCCTCGACGAACGCCTTCACGAACACCGGAGACCGCTCCTTCTCCTTGGGGATGAGCCTTCCGGTGAGGAGGGCCGCACCGGGCGTTGGCAGGAGGAGGAAGACGAACTTGACTCCGTCCTTCTCGAACGCGATCGGGGCTTCCACTCTTGCAGCCGCATCCATGATTTGTTCCTAAGAACGGCATTTCACATAACGGCGGAATTAGTTTGACACTTGCAAAATTTCTGTGAAAAAAGATAATGAGCAGCTCGCTGCGCGTGGTTGGCATTTCTGGGAAGATCGGGAGCGGCAAGACAGAGGTTGCCAAGCACCTCATCGAGGAGCGTGCGTTCATCGCGGACAGTATTGCGATGGACATCAAGCTTGCCGTTGCCAAAATGACGGGGACGTCACTCGATGACAACAAGAAGAGGAAGGACATGGTCTCGAGAGGGCAGTACGAGGACGGAGAGGTGTGTGTGATGACTCTGGGCGAGCACCAGGTTCTGTACGGGAAGAAGCAGAGGGCTCTCCATGGCGATGACATCTTCGTGCGGAGACTCTGGGACAGAATCGTGGCAGCGTACTCCGAATGCTGTGACGCGGCGGTCGACGTGCGGATGCAGTACGTGATCGACGACGTGCGCCTCAAGTGCGAGGCTGAGTTTCTCAGCGAGAAGGGAGCGACGCTCATCCGGCTGGAGAGGAGCCCGAAACTCCGCGCTCCGTTCATGGTGGGAAGGGACCCGACGGACATCACGGAGGTGGGCCTCGACGACTACCCATTCGAGCACGTGCTGCAGAACGACGGAACGAAGGACGAGCTGTTCGCGGCGGTCGACGTGTTGCTGGAACATGTGTGATAATGGACTACTGCTCACTTCTCAATTTGTGTCACCACACATATGTGTGTCACCAGCGGTCGGACAAATCAATGGCCATGGCACGCGTTCGGAAAAGGAGACGCCGCAAGCGCATTCCCATTCGCGATCCTCCTCCTGTGGCTAGCGACGATGATGACGAACCACCTCTCAGTCTCGACCCGGTGGTTGCAATGTGCCTCCGGGGAGACGACCTCATCGCGATTCGATATGTCGTCGACACTGCTGGGCAGGACGTGAACGCAAAGGACCCGAAGACTGGCCAAACGCCTCTGATGGCTGCGTGCGCCAAAGGAGACGTGCCCCTCGTGAGGTTCTTGCTCTGTCGGGGTGCCCTCGTGCACCAGAGGGACAAGCAGGGTTACACTGCACTGCACCACGCAGCAAACGCGCCAACTGGCCTCCTTCTCCTGCGGGCAGGGGCGTGCTCCTCGTTTGCCACGAACGACGGCGGTGCCGTGGACCTAACGCAGCTTCTTACGAGCCCACTGCCTCCTCGCACGATCCAGGACATGGTGCTCTCCGGTGATCTGGATGCGGTGAAGGCGCGCCTCGACTCCTGCGGCGACCTGCCGAACGCGAGGGACAACGCAGGCAGAACTCTGTTGCGCATGCTGCTCGACGACAGCAACCCGAAGCTGGGGTGGATGGAGGCGATGGTGTCCTTGCTCACGAGCTACGGGGCCAAGAGCGAGGGATTGGTGTACCATGAAGTGTGATGTAATATAAGTGGTCTTTTTCCTGCATGTTTCTCCTCCACCACCGCCACACCCAATGGAAGAAGGGCGAAGGCACAGCTGGCCGAAGAAGAAGCACAAAGAATCGCACACCCCCGCGTGGCTCCTGGAGTACCTCGCGGTGCGGCACGAGGACAGGGAAGACGACAGCGAAGGTGATGCCGGTGACGAGGTGCCTGTACCCAACGAGTAGGGTAAATCAACAATTCATACGTAATTATTCGTTCTCCTCGACCCCCTTTTATTCCACCGCGCCGATGGACGAGTACGGCGCTACTCTGGCGATCGTGCTCGCCTGCGTCACGCTCGCAGTGTGCTTCCTCTGTGCTTGCTCCTGCGTGTTCCTGCTGTGCTGCGTGTTCAAGTTCCTGGACCTGTACTTTTACGAGGGGGAGTTCAGCGAGAAGGAGATGACCGACGACGAGGAAGAAGAGTATGTGTTTGAAATTGTGATGCAGAACTTCAATAAAAGGTCCAAAGAGAAGAGTCTAAACATGGACATTCTGGGGATGTTTCACCCGAGTGACGAAAGAGCAAGTAGTTCAGCAATCAATTGACATGACGGCCGCGTCGCACTTCGCGCAGCGCACGTGCCTCCTCGTTCCTGCCAACGCTTTCTTCTTCTTTCCGTAACACACAAAGCACATCGCTCTGTGGTGGCACGGGTTCGCAACGACCCCGGAGCCACCGCAGAGCAAGCACGCGGAGTCAGCGCCCCCGGCAGTCGCCTTCGTGGCCGTGCGCCTGCTCTTTGAGGCAGACGAGGAGGAAGTGGCCTTCCGCTTCGTGCCAGTCACCTTCTTCTTCAGCGCAGCTCTCGTGGCAACAGCTGCCTTGATGAGGTTCCTCTGCGTGGTCTGGATCTGGCCAAGTTCGCTGACGATCTCTCTGCGGGTCTTGATCTGCGCGTCGAGGGCAGCTATCTTCCTTCTGACCATATCAGCCATGGTTTCTGTGCGTGTCTCTGATTCATGGAAAAAAACGGTAGGTGTTGTATTTTTACAGGATTCTTTTTTAAGCGTTACACCATCACCTTCTCACTCACGCCTCGTCCTACTCCTCTCGCCGTCGATTTTCACTGGCGGAGTACTCGTGGACATTGTTCTTGGTCTTACACCAATATCGGGAAACTGTTCGATCACGCGGTTCAACACTTTCGGGTCGACGGACTTCGCGGGGGTCTCGAGGACCTTCGTGGACGTTCCACACCCCATCTCCTCGCCGCGTTGTCCCCCTTAAATACAAGGTCTGCTGATTATAGTCGTTAACACACGTTTTGTGTCACCAGGAAAAAAATTCTGGCTCTGTTTGTTGCACATGAGCTTCCCGTCGGACCCTCCCAGCATGAATCTGCGCCCAGACAGTGCCACGTCTAAAATGACGATGAAACGGCACATATCGACCGATGATGCCATTCGAGGGATCTCTAACCCCGCCCTTCGTCGGTTGGCGCGCCGTGGTGGCGTCAAGCGCATCAGTGGGCTGATCTACGATGAAGTTCGAGTTGTTCTCCGAGACTGGCTCCAGGGGGTTGTTAAAGATGCCATCGTGTACATGGAGCACGGAAGGCGGAAGACTGTGATGGCATCGGATGTTGTGAATGCACTCAAGAAGCGCGGAGACACCATGTACGGATACGGGCAATGATTGTGTTATTCATCGAGCAGTAATCTTATACCGGTTTTTCATCGGATTCGTCGGTTCACTTTTTTTCCCCCCAAACAACAACAACAACTCAACGGCATGAGTGACGAAACCCGGTTTCAAGCGTGTTTCTCTGGTGAAGAAAAGCCGTGCGTTTCTGACTGGGTAGACGACATAGACGGCGTGACGATGGAGGCCTCGAAGGGGGTTTCCTGCAAGTTCATCGGATCGTGGGCGATCCACGCCTCGGACATCAAGAAGGTTCGGGCCCTCTGCAGCACTCCTGGGAGTAGCGGGGGAGTCTACAACACCTCTGTTTGTGTGCGATACGGCCAGCCGGTTGCGATGGAGTGCAGCTGCCCTGCGTATCAAGGTAGGTGGTGCAAGCATATTGTGAGGGTTCTCATGTTGGTGTCCAACGATGACACCGAGTACGTGGATGAATCTGATTAGCTTTGTACACTCTCGACCATGTCAGTCACCTTTCTCAGCGCACTGTCTTCCATATCGATCGCGAAGTCCCCAACCGCCGTCTCCACTGTGAACTCCCCGTCCTTTCTCCCCAGCTCGTCGACGAGGATGTTCGGCAGGACGGCAACCATCTTCCCGCTCCCGTCGAGCAGGTACGCGAACAGCGCAGGCCTCTGGTCGACGTAGTCCACGAACCACGCCACGCCCTGCTCGACGATCGTCGCGTCCTCTAACCGCGCGCTCGACACGCCGGCTGCGACAACCGTTTCTTCGTGGGCAGCAATGTCTGTGAGGGTGCCCAGCACGTCGCGGAGTGGGAAGGCACCCTCTGGCCCGAACATGCTGTTCCAGGCCTCGAGGAAAGCGTCCTCGCTGTGGACCGTCAGCTCGATGTCCCTCAGTTCGTTGTGTCCGACAACGCGGAGCTTCATGGAGAGAAACCGCCTCGTCGGGCGGAGCGAGAAGTCCCCTTCGTTCACCAACGTCGTTGTGAACCTGAGGAGAGGGACCGTCTCGTACCCATGAGGAGGCGACCTCAGGACGAGACCGGCAGCATCCTTCCAGTCCTTGTAGAGCCAGGCTGCGCCACGACCGGCAAGGGCCCTCGTTGACGGGTACCTCGCGACGAACGTCGCCTCCGTGCCGGCAACAACGGCCTCCCTGACACCCATCTTTTCGCCAGCAGGATCGGAAGACGTGAGCCACCAGCGGTATATGTTTCCCTCGACCTTGCGGAACTTGCCGCACGATCCGATGAGCCTGCGCTTCGCCTCGCTGTCTCCACAGTTCGCAATCAGCGCCCCGCGACCCTTGTATCGGCCCTTGAGGGCCATCAGCACACGGGCCAGCATTCTCCACGCAACGCTCTCCGTTCCTGCATCCATCTCGAGCGTGGAGAGCACGAAGCGGTTCGGCTGCACCGTCACCTGGGCGATGCCGCGGACGGGGCCTTTCTTCTCGGTCCGAAGGACAAACGTGTGCACGGAGGGGTCATTTGCTGTTCTGGCGAATGCGTCGAGGTCGACGGACTGGCGGATCTTTCGCAAGAAGGAGGTGGTTTCCCTCGATCGAGGGGAGGACAACGCGACCTGCATCGATGCAGTTGTTGTATCGCAAGAAGCGCACGCCATGCAAAAATAGATTGGGCAAGTTAATCTTGGACCAGCAGCGGAGATGGTTCTCGGAAGCACTGGTCGTCGGTTGGGTCAATCGGTCACCACAAAAGTGTCACCACAAAAATTTGTCCGACCACCTGGTGCCAACTTCAAAAATTTCTACGTCCTCTAGGAGAAATGTCCGAAGACGTTGAATCCGATGAAATGGACACGATGTCCGATGACTTTGGTCGGTTTGAGGATGATGAAGAGGAGGGTGAAGTCTACGACGACGACATGGACGATGTTCTCGTCCTCGTCGCGAATGACGAGGACGAGGAGGCTCTCATGGACATTACCGCGTCTCCGGTGGCCGTCGTGGATGATGCGTTTGCTGCTGAGCCGAGACGGGATCTTGCCGAAAGAGACACGCTCGACTGGGACGTGCGCTCGAAGTCCTCCATGTTGGACTACGTGCGAACCCGGCTGAACGAGACCACGGAGAGCAACCATCCGGGGGTCAGAACGCTGTTTGTCGATGAGTTGGGTGACGAGATGCTGAAGGACCCGAGATACATCCAGTGCCGCGAGTCGGAGCTCATGGATCTGATCTCGGCGTGCGTGTACTCTCTCAGAGACAAGTTTGACATCGGCGATTCCGTGATGTCCGACGAAGACCGCGTCCTCGTGTTCGTGGAGTGCAACTGGGATCTCTCCAGGGTGTACGACTTTGCTGCCCACTTTCACTCTGCTGCGAGATCGAGCCGGTGGAAGTTCTCCCTTGCCGTTGAGGAAGACGCCGAAGAGGGTGCCGACTGCCCCACATGCTGGTGCCCGATGGACCGGTGTGTGAAGCTCTGCGCGTGCGGCCACTCGTTCTGCAGGGAATGCTGGGAGAGGCAGGCCGTCGAAATGATCGGCGAGCAGGGGCAGCTCGCCGTTCCGTGCCTCGCGAAGGACTGCCCCTTCCGCCTCCCCTACACCGTCATCCAGACGTTTCCTGCGTGGGAAGAGAAGCTCAACGACCGCATCATCGGGCTCGTGAACGCCTCGGTCCACAAGTCCCAGTTCTTCAGCTACTGCCCTGGGTGCGAAGAGCGCAACGAGAACACCGTTGTGATGGCGCAGGCGTCCCTATCCGACCTGGGGCTGCCAGAGGTGGTCTGCGACAGCTGCCGCACGAGCTGGTGCTACAACTGCCGGAAGCAGTCGCACGCCCCAATGAGCTGCTCTCTCAACGAGCAGTGGGAGGAGATCCTCAGAAGCTCCTCCGTGCACATCCAGAAGATCGTTCAGAACATTCGTGCGAAGAAGACGAAGAAGTGCCCTGGCTGCGGGCACGCCGTGCAGAAGAACAGCGGGTGCGACCACATCCACTGTGTCTGCGGGACCCACTGGTGCTGGCGGTGCGGGAAGAAGCCCTCGGAGCGGTTCGGGATCTACGACCACCTGCGGAACTGCAGGGGCTTGAAGGTGACGACGAAAAACGTGACCACCTCGGGCAAGAGCAAGACTGTCGACTACTGCCTCTTCAACTACGTCACGCAGTTGCGGTTCCTCCACGTGGAGTCCCGCGCGAGGAGGAGGTCGGTTGACGAGCGCGACGAGGGCCTGATTGCCATTCAGAGCTTCCTCTTCGCTCTGCGGAAGATCCTGATGAACGCCTTCGCCTTCGAAGCTGTGCTCTTTGGCGTGAGGGACATCCCGGACGAGGTGCTGCCGACGAACGAGCTGTTCCACAAGAACCGGTTCGAGCTCGCACGCCGGGAGATCGACAACATCTCGATCTCGATCTGCGACTCGATTTTCGTCGACGAGGGGCAGGATGCAGAACCCCACGGCGCGACAGTTGCCTCCCTGAAGACGGCCCAGTACGGGAACATCGTGCATCTCATGAAGCACGCATACCGGCACTGCGACAACCTCTGGGACGCAGCAAAGTCCCTCATTGCCCTGCTGCGCCTCCCGCTGGTGATGGACGTGGACAAGGAGGACGAGCTCGAGGAGAGGTTCGTGCCCATGAATGAGCGGATCCCAGAGAGTCCCGCATTCGTCGAGATGATTTCACAGAAGAGGCACGAGTTCCCGAGGTTCTACACACACCTGGCGACGGGGGTGAGGTACTCTCCTGGGACACCCAGGTCTGGTGAGGAGGACGCCGACGACGAAGGCCGGGTGGATGCCATGGATGCTGACGAAGAGGAGGATGAGCAGGAAGGGGAAACCGTTCCTGTCCGGGGAAGACGAAGAAGGGAGCGAAGAGCCGCCCACCCCTTCGAGCGCCGGTGGAGAAGAGGCGTGCGTCTTGGCGACGATCCAGACCGCGTCGCGAGAGTGTACCGCAGGCTCCATGCCGAGGAACGCACGAACTTCTTCAGAGACACAAGAAGCACCGACGACAAGGTGGCTTCTCTCCGGGAGATGGGGTTCCTCCACGACGATGCCGTGCTGAGGGACCAGCTCTTGCTGCATGCCGGGAACATGAACGCTGTGACCCAGGAGCTGCTCACGATACCTGTCTCCGAACGCCGCAGAGTGAGTCCCATGGAGATGTACGGGTCCCTCCAGCTACGCAGAGAAACCACGGAAGATGACGACGACGATGGAGAGGAGGATGTCGAGATCGACAAGGATGTGGTGACTCCCCTCGAGAAGCTCGAGTTCCTGACGGCGATGGGGTTCATGAACGTGGATAGAAACACGCGGCTCCTCGAGAGCACGGGCGGCAACGTGAACACCGTGCTCGACATCCTGGCCGGTTCGCCGAGCGACGTCCGTGTTCGCAAGCGACGTGGGAGAGTGCCGATTCCCGCGCCTTCGGGGGCTGACTATGACGGAGCCGTCGACTTTGTTCCGTCCGGGGCCAGGCAGGATGCTGCTGTCGTTGCGTTTGTGCTGCGGAGACAGAGACAGAGGGAGTCTCTCGGGAAGGGCCGCGGAGAGATCCGGAGCGGGATGTACCAGAGCGGGCGGGAATGCAGACGGCTCGACTACACCTACGGGCTCTCGCTCAGGCTCTCGGTGGTCGACGGGCTGCGCAAGCTGGCCTGGATGGGGTTCACGGACGACGACATTCCTCACGGCGGAGAGGCTCGGACCCTTGTGGACATGCTCTTCGACAAGAACGGAAGTCCGAATGCTGTGGCGGATGCGATCCGTGGAGCTCGACGCGGTGGTGGTGAGGACGAAGATATGCACGAGGACGACTCTTCGTCCTCGGAAGACGAGGGGGAGGGGGAGGTTGAAGACGACGACGTTCCTCGCCCGAAAATGAACACAGTCACTGTTGTTGGCTTCGACGATGATTGAATAGACCAAATGCTTGCTGTCTTCTCCATGTCACCACAATGTGTCACCGTATGACGTCACCACAATGTGTCACCGTATGACGTCACCACAATGTGTCACCGTGGACGCCTGTTTGGACAAATTTGTCCGACCAGCTGACCACTATTTGTCAAAAATACGAAATCGCATATTTCTGTTTCTATGTCGTTGAACGAAGACGAAGTGCCTATGCCTGCCCCCGATGATGAGAGCGACCATGAAGTGCCTATGCCTGCCCCCGATGATGGGAGCGACCATGAAGAGCCGAAGCCAGCCAGCAAACGGCTTACGATTAAGGTGGCCTCTGCTGACGGCTCGGAGCTGTCCTTTCGGGTGAAGCCGACAACGATTCTCGGAAAGGTCATGACTGCGTACCAGAAGAGGCGTGGTGTCGTTCCCGGAAGTGTGCGGTTCACGTTTGACGGGGTGCGAGTGAATCCGTCCGACACACCGCTGTCTCTCGAGATGCAAGACCTTGACGTGATTGACTCGATGGTCGAGCAGACCGGGGGTGGAAAGAAGCGCAGGAAGTTCAAGACCGATCTTCGGCGTGCTCTCCACGACCTCATTCAGTCGCAGCGAGAGTCCGTGTCGTCCTGCAAGAGGGACCTCGTCGCTGCGATCGACGTCACAAAGGACGCGATTGACGAGATCTTCGACTCCTACGACGACGGAGAATACGAAGGTGACGAGGAGTTCGACTTCATGGACGAAGCCAACGACTTGCTCAATCCGGACATTGGGAATTTCCCTACGCGAGTAATCGAGCCGGCTGTGGCGAGTTTCGGTCTCGGGATCGAAGTTTCTGATTCTGTGTACGAAGGATCCGACGATGAGGAGACTCGTCAAGACGAGGAGCCCGTTCTCGACGAGGAAGACGAGTCTCAGGAAGACGAAGACCCTCCTGTCGATCCCATGTCGTTTGACTGGGACCGGGTCGCAGCACTCGGTCCCGAGGATGGTGATAATAATGACGATGCCGTCGACGACGAAGGTGTTGCGCTTCTCGCGCAGCTTGGCCAGGAGGAGGAGGAGGAAACGCCGTCCATTGTGCGGAAGAGGGCTCGTGACGAGCAGCTCAGTCCGACGACCCCTGCTCACCAGGCTCCCGATCTGTCGACTGCCCCTCCGGCTCCGAAGAGGCGCAGGACGAACAGAGAGGGCCGATACCTGAAGACCTACTCGTCTGGGTACCCCGACAGGTCCGTGACGAGGCGCATCGTTCCTCTTGCGAAGAAGGACCCGTACGGAACGAACATCCTCGTTCTCCGAGACGTGTACAGCGAGGAGACGGAAGACGATGGCGTCAAGAGCACGAGCCGCGGCGAGATCGAGCTCGACATGCACCTGTTCCGTGGACTGTTCAACGACAGGGAGTACTTCGAGAGGAAGGCGTTCGGGATGGGCGAAGAGTTGTCGCGGCGTGCGCGAGACTCGGCAATCTTTGACGAACTTGTGGGAACCCGTCCTTCTCCGCGGAACAGGGCTCAGTTCCGCAGTGGGACTGGACGGAGCGGGAGAAGGAGGCGGAGGGGAAGGAACTGATTGTGGTTGGGTTGTCTGCTCGTAATCTTATCTGCTCTATTCATTCTCAATCTGTCTTCACCTTCTTCGACTTTGTACTTCTGGTTGAATGACGCTGCGTTTGACGTACTTTGTCATGGAAGCGAACTTGCCGCAGAAACGGTAAGAAGAAGGTCACAAAAAAAACAAAGATAAGTTAGCACACAAATAATCAAATCGACACGAAAAAGCGCACGTTTTCCCTCCTTGCAATTGCCAGAGCAACACTCTGCTCAAACTCCTCGGCCACTTCTTTGATCGTGGGACTATTGGCGATCATGGCCACAATATGATCGGGAAGGTCTTCGGTCGCAATCGGCGTGCTGGCATCGTCTCGCTCGGCAAACTTCCTCCTATGCACGAAAAAGTCCTTGGGTCGCTTCCTGATACTGATCGTTTCCATTTCCTCGCCATCGTAGTACACAGCAAAACATCTCGTTCCGACGTACGGAACGTTCCAGCCAGCAGCGTGCTCGACGTCCGACGTCCTGATCATCGTGCCAACACAGTCAAACCTGATCGGGGAAGAGAAGATGGGATCGGAAGCAGTGACCCAGGGCGTATCGTCCATGGTTCGAAGCATGCACGCGAACTTCTCCGTCTTCAGGACGTCGTCCCAGCCTTTCTCGCCACCACTACTCTCGAGTCCGTCGGTCACGAGCTTGACGGGCCTGAAGAGGTCGCTGAGCTCCACGGTTCTCAGAGTCCAGGTCACATCGAAGTAGGAGGTGTGCAGGATCGGAATCGGGGGAAGGTCGGCAGGCCTGTGCTTGATCCTCGCGTAGAACGTCAGGTGGTCGAGCTGCCCTCTCCAAATGTAGACAAAGTCCTCGGCAGTTGGCCTCTTCGAGAGAAGGCCGAGAACCTCGGCCGTGTAGGTCCCGTCGAACTCCATGAACCCCGCACACGTGATCCGTCGAATGTTCGGAAGGAAGCTGTCGTCGTCCAGTCCGTTGTACTCAGTTTCCCTCTCGGAGCCGTCATCTGTCATCACGAACAGAGGTTCGTAATCGAGGTGCTCGAGATTCGCAAACTTCAGCAGGGCCTCTTCTCCGAACAGGTCAGCAACCTCATCGAGAACGTCGAAGTTCCTGGTGCGGAACGAGACCAGCCTCCACGGACAGATGCCAGACAGAATGGTCTTCAGGTTCTTCTCGACCACCTTGCGCCTGGCGTCTCTGCTCTCGTCGCGCCACCGCTGGACTGCTGCAAATCGCTCGTCGATACCTTCCAGACCCTCTTGGAGAGAAGCCTTCAGCCCGGGGTCCATATTCCAGTCGTAGGTCACAGAGACGTTCCGGAACAGAAAGAACGGTTTCCGCAACCTGTCGAGCGTGAACCGCCCGTTGAGCTTCAGGCTCGACACGCGCTCCCACGGAGACTTCTCCCCAGAAACCGTCGAGCAGACGCAGAACTCGTCGGAGTCATCACGAAACTTGACACAGATTTCGACAAACGAAAGGATGTTCGAAACGACCAACCGAAACGGAAGGAAGGAAAAGCCAGAAGGAGAGGCCGAGTCCATCAGTTTGAGACGTTTCACACTGCGCATAAATTATTCAAGATATCACTCGAAAATTATTTGTCTAACAAATTTGTCCAAACTCTGTGGCCATGGTGACACATTGTGGTGACACAATTCCAGCTGCAGAGGTTTGAACGGATGGCATTTATTATTTTGTCAACGTGTCCAAACATCCTTCAGTCTTTCACAAAAACAAGAGTTTCAAGCCTTTGCCTCATGGGATCTGTCTGGACTTATGCTGTTGGGACCAACGGTGATGATGCTGTTGACGCCGATGTCGAAAGGAGAATCAAGATTCGTGTGGTCGCTGAGGGCATGGACGATCTCTATTTTGCCATAAAGAAGACGACAAAGCTGATGAAGCTGATGAAGGCGTACTCGCTCAGGAAGAAGATCCCGCTCAGGGATCTGCGGTTCGACAAGAGCGGAAAGAGGATTGACCGAAACCAGGTGGTGACTGCCGAGAGTGTTGGCCTGTCTGACAGGGACGTGATTACTGTGACTGTGATTTCGGCTTCTGAGGATGCGTGATTCCATTTGAATAGACAACCTTATCCTTATCTCATTTCCTCACCCTCACGTACAAACGAAACGCCCACATCGCCAGAAAGAAGTAGATGATCACGTACAGCACGAGCATGAGCACGTCGAAGTCCCTGTTGTTCGCGTACATGCCGATCTGCGTGAGCCAGTAGTCGCCGGACGTCGGGAGCGGAGGGACCCCGTCTGGGTCCAGCACGATCGCCAGGCCGGTGAACTCGTTGATCATGAGGGCCTCGTAAGCGTGCTTCCAGAACCCGAGGTGCCCGAGCCACTGCAGCCAGGGCGGGATCGACCAGACGTTGGCCAGCAGGCCCGACGTGAGCATGTTGAACAGGAACACGAGCCCGTAGACGCGCATCGCGGCCTTTTCGGCAACGACGCAGCCGACGAGCACGCACACGAGGTTCGAGATCATGCTCGTGAGGAGCATGACCGTGAGGAAGAACGCGAAGCGCCCGTCCTGGAACCCGACCTCCCAGTAGGTGATCGTGCTGAACAGGACAGGCACCCAGACACGGTACTTGAGGAAGTCGCTCGCGACGCTGACGGCAAAGTAGACCGTCGGGTCGTAGAAGCCTGTTTGCAGCTCGTGCGCAATCTTCACCCGCTTCTTCGCGAACAGAGAGAGCGTCTCGCTGCCGACCTGCCCGAGGAGGTGGCACGCGAGGAAGATGAAGCCCATCCGGTTCTGGTTCGCCTTGATGTTGTTCCCGAGGCCGCTGTACACGAGCCCGATGATCTTGGCGAGGGTGACCGTCACGAGGAGCTGCGCCACGATCACGAATGGCGAGTTGAGCACGTCCTTCACCTCCCTGTACAGAAGAAGCCGAGTCTGCTTGAGGATGCTGCTGCTGTAGGGCATCGCGTTCCACGTCACGCTCTTCGCGGGCTCGTTGCGGAGCATGATGCCGCTGTCCGTGGTCCGGATGGTCCTGTAGTCGTTCCTCTTCCTGATCTCTTCGTGGAACATCCTCGCTCCTTCGGCGTACGAAACGGGACCAACGGCATCGAGGTCGTCGTCGTCCGACATATGGAGAAGGCGTTCCTCGGCGCAGTGGTCATCCGACGCCGACGACGACGACGGACCTTCGTCGTCGTCTTTAGGCTCTATCACAGAGTCCATCATACCGCTTTCCCCGTCTTCCTCTTCTTCTTCCTCGTCGCGCCGCCGATGGTTCTTCTTCCTCAATTCCATGGCAAAGCCGTTCCTTGACCCAAGACTCCTGTTGTACGCGTCCACGTAAGCAATCACGTCGGCCGCAGACGTGTGCAGCACGACCTTACCGCTCTCCACGACGACAACGTGCTTCAGACCCGAGAAAACGTCGTCTGGGGGGTTGTGCAGCGTGACGATCGTCGTCTTGTGTGGAGGCATCCACTTCTTGATCGCCCCAAAAACCTTGCGCATGTGCTTGCCGTCCATGTCCTCCAGAACCTCGTCGGCAATGAGCACGTTGGGCCGCGAGGCGAGCTGGGCCGCGATCGTTGTGCGCTTCCGCTCGCCCTGGCTGATGCACGTCTCCTCTGTCGACCCGACGATGTTGTTCCGGATGTCGCCCAGTCCGAGCTGCCTTATGACCTTGTCCACGTCCTTTGCGACCTCCCTCCTCGCCATGTAGTTCCTCAGCGACGCGGCAGTGTGCACGTACTCCTCCACAGACAGGTGGGGGTCCATCGGATGGCCTGGGTTGACGGCCATGGCGAGGAGCCGCCGATAGGCGACCTTTCTTGGCGAAACCCCGTTCACGAGGAGCGACGACCCCTTTCCCATCTTCCCGCGCATCAGGGAGTCGCCGAGTATGTTCAGGAGCGTCGTCTTCCCGGAGCCCGTGTTCCCGAGCACACCCGTGATCCCGTTGGAGATGGTGAGGGACATGTCCCCGAGCACCGTCTTTGTGCCGCGCCTGTCGGCAAATGTCGTGTCCTTGCAGCAGCAGGAGACGACCCAGACCCACAGCTGGGTGAGGCACGAGCCCGGGCGGTTCCCTGTGTACCCTCCGCCCGCCAGCGTGATCGTGATCTCGAACTGCTCCCTCTCTAGCTGCTTGCCGCGGTCCTCGATGTGCAGCTTCATGCAGCACAGGCACTCGAGCACGATGCAGGAGAAGAACGAAAACACGAAGAGGATGACGAGCAGCACGAGCAGGGAGTCGACGGCCATGCCCTGCCACGAGAGAACCACCACCTCCTTCGTCGCGTTCTGGTTCTCCGGGAACGGCAGCTCGGCACTCAGGCACCCGCCCCCGTAGCATGTCAGGGGGATCGTGCCGGGGAAGTCAGAGGGGTCGAGAACGCACGAACCCTCGATGAGGTTGCAGGTGATCGAGGCTGTACCCCGGATGCGCTCGATCATGCCGGCGACGTACTCGTCCTCGCACCGGTCGGAGCCCTCGACGCAGACGCACTCTGACGACACAGACGTGCTCTTCAGGTCCCTCTTCGCCCAGTCGTAAGAGGAGGACACGTTGTGGATCGCACAGTAGAGCGTCTCGTAGTACACCGTGTCCCCGTACCCGTCCTGCTGCATTCCCCAGGCCGAGAAGCTGCACTCCGACGCGCTCTCGCAGTGGACCGTCACGCGGTCCCCGATCAGCTCGACGTAGTCGGCGTCCTTCACGAAGCACTCGAACTGCTTCCCGGCCCCGATGATCATGCTCTTGTCGCAAACCGTGTCCTCCCCGACGGTGCAGGCCTCGTCTGCGCTGCACATCGAGCAGGCCATGCCGGACCAGTGGTCAACGCAATCGCAGAATGGCCCGGTCGGAGACTGGACCCCGAAGTTCTCGCAGACCAGGTTCCCCACTGGCTCTCTCCGGTAAGGGGCGACTGATCTCGCCCATACCGCCGCAATGACGAGTAGGACAAGCATCACAGAGTTGCGGTTGTTTACTGTTCCGGATGAGTACTAGCAAGGTGAAGTATACTATGTGGTTCTAGTTTTTACCAGAGCACCAATGGACGGGGATCAGTATCTGCTCGAGTTCGTGAAGAGGCCCAGGGTGGGCGACTTGGTTCGCTCCATGTTCGCTCCAGGGAGCTCGCTCGGCCGCGAAGCGTTCGCGAAGCACAACCTGAACAGCATTCACGTTCTCGTGAGCCTGTTCGTGATCCCCGAACTCCAGGCCGGGGCCGAGGAAATCGACCGCATTGTAAAGCGAGAGAGTAAGAAGGCCACTCTAGTTGATCCATTTGCTTATGACGAGGAAGAAGAGGAGGAAACGACGGACGATGAAGATACTGATACCGAGGAAGATACTGATACCGAGGAAGATACTGATACCGAGGAAGATACTGATACCGAGGAAGAGGAGGAAGATACTGATACCGAGGAAGAGGAGGAGACAGACGGTGAGGAGGAGGAGGAAACGACGGACGAGGAAGACTACTGAGGAGTCGGTCTGTGGCCTGCAAAAAATGTACTGTTGTATTGTATTACACATTGAATACCATTTTCTGCTATCCACAACCATGAACCCCAGACCCCCGGTAGGGATTACAGGCGGCGCAACCTTTGTCGCGATGCCGTCCAAGAGCCGGCTGTACGTGGCGAACCTGACCCTGAAGCGCAGGAGCCTCGTCGACACCTTGATCCAGTACGCTAAGAACGTGTGCCGCGTACCCGACCGCCTTCTGGAACCGCTCTCGAAGACGGCTCCCATCGACTGGGAAGCCACCGACGCCGTGGAAATGTACCGCGAGCTCGAGTCGAGCCCGCTGGTGAACCTGAAGCCGAAGCCGCTCCGCCGCTTTCCGAGGGACCTGCCAGAGTGGGTGGCGAAGAACCGCCTGACCGGCATCTGGTGGCTGATCACGCAGGACATGTTCACGTCAGGGCAGATGCACGACGTTGCGCGCACGCTCGAGATGGTGAAGAGTGCCCGGCTCGACGAGGAAACGGAGGGGCCGGACCCCGTGGAGATGTTCCACGACTTTTTCTCAAAGGTGCTGCAAGACAACTATGTCAGAATGAATCCGAATTGATGTTCTATTTCCACTTTTTTTGTTACACTCTCCGCAGCTCACTGAACTCGCCACGCTTCCGCATCTCCAGAAACACGTCGACCGCCCGCAGAGGGACAACGATGCGCTTTCTGTCCATGTCCGAGCTCACCTCGCCCCTCACAAACTCAGACAGGGCCTCGAGGGTTCCGTCCGAGAACCTGTCCGCGAACCGCTTCTTGATCCTGGCCGGCGGCGCCTTGCCCAGAAACACAGTTTCTGCGAGAGGGCGCAGAAACGACGACAGCTCGCCGATAAGGACGAAGTAGGGCTCGGAGCTCGCGGCCTCCTCGTTCCTCGCCACCTCCCTCATCAGCAGCGGCACGAACTGCGGCAGCGTCTTCGCGAGGTCCTTCCAGTGCCCGGCCCATCCCGCCGGGTTCATGACCTCCACAGCCGTCTCCAGGAGCTTGAGCGACCCCGCCACCTCCTCGGACAGTCCCTCGAACGCGGCCGACTTCTGCCGCAGCTCCGTCTTCCCCATCTCGCGGAACACCTTCTCGCGAATGTCGGCCTCGAACTCCATGTCCTTGCTCTTCCTGCCGTCTTCCATCCGCTTCTGCTCGACGAGGTCTTCAAGCCCTGCGATGTTGGCCCCAATCGGGGCCACGGCGCTTCTCCCATCGGCAGGGGAGTGGTGCAGCGACGGCAGGCCGTAGATGCGCCTGAGGTGGTGCGAGACAGAGCTCCCCGGGCTTACTCTGCGTCTGAAGTGGAGCAGGAGCTCCGTGCGCGACGAGACGCTCTTCCCCGACGGGAGCACGAAGGAAAACCGGGGGACCTTCCTGGGCGAGTGCCTGAACATGGCGTCTGCCGATCGGGCACTCGCACACCTAATTATGTACATGGGGGAGACTGTTCACCGAAACAGGCGACGGACGTACTTTAACAGATAGTTAATAAATTTTTAAGAGAATTTGTCTGACCAGCTGACCATCAACCGTCCAACCAACCGGTTGACTAATTCAAGCTCAAAACTGCATCTCCTGACTAATTGAATTTATGAATCCGTTTCAGTTGCCATCGAAGGGCCAGATGACCGAAGATTACCGGGCCGTGGCGCCAGATCGTCTGAGCCATCTCTCGAAAGGAGTTCCTCATCGAGCTTACACCAGTCCCCTGCCGAGCGTCGATGAGGCTAGTGAGACGATATTCTATCTCTTCTCTGTGTTTCACCGAACAGCGGCTTGGTGCAGCGAGCAGGCCAAAGAGATCACCTGTCTTCGGAAGTGGTTCTCGGAAGCTCTGAGATGCCAACTGCGCGTCGGCACCCATTTCAATTCTGTTTTGAACTTTGCTGTGTGCTTGTGCAACCTCGCAGAGGGCGTCATGATGCAGGAGTGCCTCCGAATATCGAAGATCGCCTCAGGAATCGAACGGGCCTACAGGACACAGGACGAGGAGTGCGAGCCTATCTTCGATGACGAAGAGGAGGGCGAAGTGGGCCTCACGCAGCGCGTCGGCCCGAGGTGTGCGAGCTCGGTCCTTACCCAGGACTACGTGACCTACCTTCCCGATTCGATCCGCTCAAGATCCGTATTTCTGATGGAGAGAATGAGGTCAAAGTACGTGTCCCTCACCAAGACCACGGAAGGGCTCGACAAGTGTCTCCGTGTTCTGCATTCGGGATGCGTCGACGAGATACTGAGGATGAGGAACGTGCTCTACAAGATTGGCACAACAATACGGACTCTCGACAGCATGTTTGCGAAGACCGTGAATGGCCTGCCTCCGCAGAACGGGTGTCTTATCGCTCCGTCGAGGAAGGCCAAAAGAAGGTGCAGGTCTGATGCGCAGCCCGATGACGAAGTCATGACAGCTGACTGCATCGTGTGCTGCGAGACCAAGCCGGTCGGAAGATTCCCGGATATGTGGGCGTGCCAATGCACTGAGGAGCACTCCATTTGCTCCACGTGCATGTCCATGCTGATGCAGAGGGACAAGTGCCCG
>Ga0180431_10004354_pt1 | contig 17742 bp, 17 predicted proteins | sample SS_ome_11_FD_132459 | JGI IMG/M metagenome (GOLD analysis project Ga0180431, IMG submission 132459) | Hypersaline lake sediment archaeal communities from the Salton Sea, California, USA - SS_1_MS_1 metaG | ecosystem: Environmental > Aquatic > Non-marine Saline and Alkaline > Hypersaline >... | reverse complement strand
TTCCATTGCTTCTTCATAATCACTTTCAAAGTCAGCTTCAGAACCAGGAACATCATATGGTTCATAAACTGCTTCGTCTGATTCTGATTGATATTCTTTTCCTCTACCTTTTGGCATTTTATTAACTCCTTAATTTTTTTAATATTTTTTTATCATGTTCAATATCTCTTTTCATATAATCAATACCACATTTGTTACAATAACGATTGGAAAAATAATAAGGTCCACCTTTTTCTATAACTAATTGTTTTTCGCCCACTTTAATTGGTTTTAAACATTCAGCACATTTTCCTCTTCCACTTGCTTTTGATACTTTGTAACTCATTTTTTCAAACTCCTTTCATAAGCCTCAATTCTTCTTAAATCTTCTATTGCTTTTGCATGGCGATGTCTTAAATTTGGATTTGCAATTATACCTTGCAATATTCTTTTGGCGTATTTCCAATCCTCATATCTTACACCTTTGATTCTTTTTGTTTTTACTCCTTTAATTGGTTTAAAATAATCTACTATATCTTTATCTGGTCCGAAGACCTTCTTAACTACTTTGTAAACATATTCTCCTTTTGTACCAATGATAGGCATAATGACTTCATCATAAGCATCACAACCAGCCATTGCATCTAAATCATCTTCCATTTTATCCATATGATGTCTTGGGTTGTTTGTTAAGATATCAATATCATGGGGCTCACGGGCATATTCTCCTATCTGTGCCTTTAGTGCACGCGAGCCGTGTATTATTTGATTAAACTTTTTGGCTCGATTAAAGATTGCTGCTTCAGCTTCTTCTTTAGTTATTGGTTTGCATGAATTGCGAATTTTTACCATGTGTGGTTTATATGGAATCATTTTACCACCTTGGTTTCTTTATATGTTTTAGATGCCAGTCGTATGGTCCACCACGGGGGTTGTATGGTTTTCTGTTTGTTCTATAGTATGGACGGGGCTTCATTCTTTGCCTTGGTCGCGGTCTCCATCTATCTCCATACATGGTGTCCATGACCGCACGGGATGTTCCCGCAATTACGCCTAGTCCAATTCCAGCTCCAACTATTGGATATATTTGTCCTGCTGCTGTTGCAGCGCTATAATCTGCCATTTTATCTACTCCTTTTTATTTTTGGGTGACGGCATGTTGAAGTTCTATTTCTACCTCTGCCACCCTGTTTGAAGCCTTGCTGGCTTCCATTTTTTTGGCCGTAGCCTCTTCTTGGTCGCATTCTATCGTCCTCCTTTTATATAATGAATTTTATTCCATTTTTTAGTTTTAAAATTATATGAAAACATTTGCTCTGTTGGTTTATACATAGCATTTATTTCTTCTCCGCCTAAAGGTGTAACGTCATATGTATAAAGCCAATTCCCCTTTTCATATTTTCTAAGACTTGGTCTTGGACCATAAGGAAAATATCTAACATCACTTGCCTTGTTTTTTATTTCATTAATATTTGCATTTGGTCGCATTCTATTCCTCCACATAATGATTCAAAAAGAAATCTTTAAGTTTGTTTAAATGTTCCATAAAGTATCCATCTTCTACTGATGAACCTTTTGATTTTCTATCTATTGCAACTTTAAGACTTTTTATTTGTTCTTCACAATAACCTTTGAATTGTTGTTTGCTTGTTGGATATTTTGTTCCCCAGCCTGAATATGTCATATTAAATCCTTTTCTTTCTACTGACATTTTACCACCAATTTCCTATTCTTTTTAATTTTAACCATTCATTTGTTGTTTTGCCTCTTCTCATATCATAAGGCAATGAAGCCCAAACATATTGATATCTTTCTAATTCTCTCATTAAATCAGAATAAGTTTTTGCCACAATTAATTTATAATCAGGCAATGTTCTATCTTTCCTTCTATGAAAAACATAAACAAAATGATAATCAATCGGAGCACCAACATAACCATGCCAAGACCAGTAGTCACCTGTATATTGCACTGGCACAGTTGTATTAGTGAATTTTTTCATTGTAACTGTATAGATATTATTTTTTGATTGCCATTTTCTATAACCAGGATTACCGAATGGCTTATCCCAATCTGATTGGTCAGAGACTGCTTCTCTAATTAATTTTTTTGCGTATGTTTTTGTAAGTTTTTTCATTTTATTACCTCCTACTCCAATCAACCCTTGCGGCAATTGGTGTATATTTCAATAACCAATCTACTTCTCTTTTTGCTCTTTTTAATACATGCTCTTTGGTTGGAGCATATAATATAACCCAACCTGAGTTATTGATGTTATACATAAAGGTACTTGGTGTATTCCTTATGATTTCAATTGTATATCCTTTGTATTTGGTTGGTTTAAGTTTGCCTAGTTTGGCTGGCGTTTTATTCACCTCATATTACGGTAGCATTCTAAGCATACCCATATCATTTTTCCATCATCATCCCGCACGGTAATTTTTGGGGGATTTTGCCTACACTTTGGACATAGTTTCATATTATCTACCTATTTTCAATTATACTTTTCTTACATCAATAACTTTAACAATTTCTTTTGAATTTGGATTTAAGTAATTCCAAAAAGATTCATATTTTCTTTCAACTTGTAAAGGTTGAAATATACCATAAAATAATTCATTTGTTTCAGTATCAATTATTTCAGTTCTAATTTTTCCTACTTGCTTTCTTGTATTTCTATTCATTGCAACTCCTTTTACTTTAAATTTCATTTTTATTTCCTCCTATCTAAATTTAAAAACTGGTGTTGAATATTTTTTTGTATAAATACCTTTATTTGATAACCATGTTGTTATTTCATTTAATTCATCCTGAATATCTTCTTTACGTTGTAATTTTTTTCTAACTTCGTCTGCACTTGCCTTACTTTTTGATGCATATTCTACTACACCATCATACTCATGGTATACAACATATTCATCTTTATCCTTTGTTATTTTAAATTTATATTTCATTCTTTTTCTCCCTCATGCTATCTATACTCTCCTATTTTAACGCGTCATATACCTTAATTGCATTTTGTAATCTCTTTATCATAGAGTTCATATCTTTTTTATTTCCCAAATGATATGAAGCTCCACTTACTTCTGTAACATACATACCACCATATTTAATATCTGCTCTTACTTCTATTCTACCTTTACCAATAGTTTCGCCAAATTCCGCAAAGAAGTCTGGCATTGATATCCATGTTCTTGTTGCTCCTAATCTTTTTGCTAAGTCTTCAGCCTTTTTGTATTTTAAAGCCAACTTATTCATATCCATTTTATCATCTTATCCTAATTTGTGCATTTTATCTACCTTTTTCCATTTCATTTCTTATCACCTCCAAAAGTAATCAGTTTTTATATGACTGGTATCTTCATAATTACTATCTATATGTTTTTTGATTTGCTTCCAAGCATTAGAAGTGTTTTTACATCTTGCCATAAAGATTGGCGGGTCATAGTTTTCATTATAAGCATAACCCAAAATATATCCATCTTCTTTTAGAGCTATACGAATATCCCAACCCTTATAACTTTTTGGTTTATATTCTTTCTTTTCTGGTTGGTCTAACCAGCCTTGTATATTATATCTGTCTGGGTAAAATATTGTCATTCTTTATCACCTTATCTTAATTCATTACTTAATATATAAAGGAAAGGGGAAGATTTAATAGTTTTCCCCTTAACCTCGCCATTCACCTTCTCCGCCTAATCCACCGAGACCCCCGCCTCTATATACATACATCATACCTACTATAAGTAAGATTGTACTTATTATTAATATGATTCCTACAATACCAAATATAGTATTAGTAAGACCTACCATATCATAATATATAGTTGTATATGTAATTCTCAACATAGTAGTTCTTGCTCCTACATAAAGGGAAGTATTCCTGTAATATGGATATAGCGTTTCATTTGAATCTATGGTTATATTGTTCCAAATTCTTGAACCATTTTCAAGTATGCCTCCTCCGTCACCAAATGTTGTATTTAGTGTTAAACCCATATAATAAGTTACTCCAGGTGCTATTTGAGTTATGTTAAAGGTTTCATTTGTTCCATTGCCTGTTACGTTACTATTGTTGTATGTATAATTGGCTGGGTATGACTCATTGACTTGCACCCAATTAAGGTAAAAATCACCACAGTTAGTGATGTTTATACTAAAGTTTACTTGGGTTGTATTTGCATCCAACGAAGTCATATTTGGCTCTTTGGTTGCCCAATAACACATTGTAAGGTCTGATGCTGTTGAAAATGTATTTGTTGATGCGTAATTGATGGTTCCATTATTAGATATTGTTGTTCCGTTAGCGATAGGACCTGATAAGTTTGTCCAAGTTGTTACATTATACCATTGATTTGAGCCTGTTGTGTTAATCCATGAGATTGTCCATTTACCTGTATCCCCAGAATCATTCGCTGGTGTGCTACCAATAAATATTGTATCCGAGTCATAAGTATCATTAATGTAGGCGTTCTGTATATTGGCTTCTCCTACATTGGTAATATTAATCCAGGATAATATTGTATTATTTGTAAGTACCGTCCATTCCTTTGTAGCATAAAGTAAATCTTCGTCGGTTGTAAATGTCCATGATGAACTATCTGCGGAAGAGCATGCGTCTCTTGTTGATACATACCATGTGTAAGTTGTATTATAATTTAGAGTTAATGTTTTATTACACCAAACTCTACTTCCGCTTCCTGTAAAGTTAACGTAACCAATTGTTGTTCCATTTGACCATTTGAATGTTGTATTAACATCATCCCCATCTGCATCTGTTACAATAACTGAAAGGTTGATTTCATTTATTGGGAGACTTGTATTGCCTGTTTCAGGATATGGGGTTGCTGCTGAAGGTGCTGTTCCCCCTCCTTGACCAGTTGTAAATGTATAACCAGCTGTGAGAGAATCACTTGGATTTGATTGTTCTGAAGCAGTTACATTCCACCAATATTGTGTTTGATGTGATAATCCTGTTAATGCTAAACTAACTGAGCTATTAACAGTTGAACCACTTGTTGTTTGACCATTTGATGCGTTAATCCAATAATCCATTATTTTACCTTTTGAATTTCTTATTGTAACATTAACTGAAAAGGCATATGAACAGTTTGTAGTTGTTGATGTGTTTGTTGGGTTTTCTCCATGAAAACTCACATTAGTATAACAAGATGTCATTGCAGTTTGAGAATCATTTAAAAGACTGTGCATTCCTGTTGAAGTATTATATGACCATGCTCTATAATAATATGTTGTACAATTATTTAAATCTGTATGATTGTATGTTAGATTGCTGCCATTATAAAGAACCGAATCGCTTGGACCAGTTGGGTAAGAACCTGATTTACCACAAACTGTTGTATTATCTAAAGGATTTGTTGGTGTATTCCATGACAAGTTTATTGCTGTCCAGTTGTAAGTTGTTGCTGTAAATCCTGTTGGGTTTGCTGGGTGAATTGTAACTGATGTATTTGTCCAAGTATCTGGTGTAACTCCATCAACAGCAAGACCAGGTTGACCTGACCATATTGTATAAGGAATTCTTATTTCTAAAAGACCAGCATTGTTAGCAGTAAAGTTTATAATAACAGCTGAATTGTTTCCACTGACACCTGCTAATTTGTTTGCTATAATATATGTAAGGTTTCCTGTTGAGTTATCAAGGTCACCATCATCATTAAATGTAGCATCGTACCATGTAGAACCAAATGATATGTTATAACTTGCTCCTGGTGTTCCTGCATCGTTTGTAGTAATATTTGCTAAACCAACAGTTGTTGTATTGAAAAGCAATTGCCTTATTGTAAATCCCGTAGTTGTATCCCCACTAGTATCTATGTAAAAAGTAACAGAAAAATCATCACCTACTTCTACATCAGAAGCCGAGGGAGCAAATGACCCTTCAGCCAATGCTTGAGAATCATAATCCCCAGTTGTATAAATCTCATTAGATTTATCTTCTGAGTTTACTTTTATTGTTTTTGGTTTTGTTGTTTCTGTTGCAAATGCTACAGCAGCTATTAAACTGCAAAGTAACACAACAGTAATACCTGCATTGATTATTTTCTTTTTGGTTTGTTTTTTCATTTCTTTCACCTATTTTTTAATTCTTACTCTAACAATTAAGTTCTGTTAGCCCAAATCAGTGATACATCCCCAGAGACCACGTCTCCAGAATCATCAACATCATATATACCTAAATAACTTTTAACTCCCTGTCTATTGCCCCACGCCCATGATACATCACCTGATACTACATCTCCGCTTCCAGTTACATCATATCTTGAACCACCAGATGTGTAAGTAAATGTTTCGTTGGTCCAAACTTTTCCATCGGTTAAATTTACATACCAATAGTATTTTGTGTTGCCCCAACGCCATTGTGTATTATATCTTTGTGAAACATTAAAGGTTTGATTGGTAAAATTATAACCTGTATGACCACTTATGTTTGAACCAATAGCATACCAACCACTATCCCAAGTTGAAGTTTTATTTGTAAAGAAATATACATTCATGGTATCAGCATCAGCATCATAAATATAAGCACTTATGTTTGCTAAACCTGATGGAGTTATTGATACACTTGAAGCTGCATCTGCAGGATAAGTCCAGTTAATTTGAGGAAATGTATTCTCCCCATATTTTACAGATGTATTACATTCTGCTGTTGCACCCTCTAAACAACTTGCATTACCAAAGTTATAAATGTATGAACCGTTTAGTGCACAACCAGCTGTAAAATTAACTTGAATTGTAAAGTTTGTACAATTTGATTCATTAAGTTGGTTTGTTACATTAAAAAGCCAAACATTATCATATGGATTTGAATAGTTGCCTGCATCAATAGTTGAACTTACAAATTCTACACCTGTTGGTAAAGTATCATTAAATGTAACATTATGAACAGCAGCAACACCATCATTGCATATTTCAATTGTAAAGTTTACAAGGACATCTTGAGTTATGTTTACAACAACTGTTTTATTTGCTTCTTTGGATGCATTTATTGACCAGAATGATGTATTTAGTTCTCCTTGCTCTGCTCCTATTCTACCATGTCCCCATAATTGAATTTGTGACCAATTTAAACCTGTTGACCAATTTTGATAAAAATAAAATTGTTCTATCTCATCAAGTGTTGTCATATTAAGATAATTCTCCCAAACATCCGAACCATTTGACTCTGCACACACTAATGGTAAATCACTTGATTCGTTATAATTTTCCCAAACAGGAACTGATACACCAGGAGGAACACCATCTGGACCTGCATCAACAGTCATAACATGAAGACCAAATGTTTCATTAACTTGTAAAAAGCTTGATAAATCATCGTGTCTAAAATACCATGTTGGTATTGTTGCTCTGTATACTCTGTGACCACTATATCTATGTAAAGCAGGCATCATATAATTAATTTCTGACCAGTTATATGCATCTTCTGTATAATTAGCATAAAATCTTGCTTCTATTCCTGTATTTCCTGATATGCCTGCGCTCCATGTTTCATTGCCTATATAAATTATATAATGGGTTCCTATTCCTACCCAATCCCACCAAACAAATGTAAGGTCATTGATTGTCCAGTTTTGGTCATTATCTACATCAACACACATTACTACACCATCACCATGGTCATAGTTACCATCTGTTGGAACATCAATTTGTATTACTAAAGCATTTTGATATGTTTCTCCTGTAACATTTGTAACTGTAAGAGAATGATAATAAATAGTATCATTTTGATTATCCATTTTACCTGAATATCCACATTCCTTGTAAACATCATTAAATCCTCTTGCATTCATAGTTACCTTTTTAGAAATGTTTTGATATGCACAAGTCAAACAATCAGCATATTGTTGGTCCGTCATCTCCGAGTTATTATATGCATCTTGACAATTTGTATAATATTTGCCTATTTCATCTAACCATTCTGTATGATTGATTGCATTGAAATACATTAAAGGAATTCCTGTATCATTGAAAACAGGTCGTTGTGCAACCTCTGTTGCATTTGCTTGATTATCTATTGAATAGTTTAGTTTCCACATCTCTATAAAATCAAAATCAGCATAAAACATTGCTTCCCTTGCATCAGGAGGTCTCCAAACTACTAAGCCAAAACATTCAGCCATTGGTCTTTTTGTATTTGAAACTGGCACATATTCAACATTATAAATAGTTGCTGTTACTGGTTGGTCTTCTGCTTGAAACCAATCTATTTGATTGTCTATAATTGTATAATCTTCAAACAAATCATATGTTGTTCCTCCTTGATATACTGAAACTACCGTAGCTACATCTTCTGGTGTAAACTCATCTATACCATCTGCTCCTCCCTTTGTAACATCAACTGTTTTAGTTTTCATAAATTCATCAGCTATCCAGCCTGATGGTTCATAAGGATATAAAGCAAATGGTATATCTGTTGTTATATTCCATGCTTTAGTTTGTAATCTGTTTGAAAATTGATTCCATATTGTTTTTGCCCATATTCCTTGTGCACCATATTCAGGCATCATCATTGGGTCCAGATATTCAGATTCCATTGAATCATTACAAGACCAATACTCTTCCCAATAATTGTATGCATCCTCTATATCATAAACATATGATGAATCATTTGTATTTTCTAAATGTGTATCATTCTTTGAAAGCAAGAAAACACTATTTGTGCTAAATAAAACCATATCATAGTGAGAATCGTTGTGATACGAATATATGCTTCCTATGTGCACATTTTCATCTGTTTCACCACAATCTGTAACATTATATCTCATTCTAAGGATAGACTGTGAGCGATTAACAGACGAATCATTTACTATTGCATATGATAAGTTTAAACTATCCAAACCAGCACCATCTGTATTATCATATCTATATACCCATTCCCAATCTGCAGTTGTATCCCAAGATGAGTTGTAAGGCATCCATCTATCGTATTCAGTTTCATATTCTGACCAATTCATATCAGTACAATTATTTGATTTACATGGTCTGTTAATGTGTTCTGAAACAAGCCATGTACTATTTTCAGTAAAATTTATATTACATTCTATAAGATTATTGAATTCTCTTCCAACATAAATATAGTTTTCAGAGTATGCTGTATAATTGTAAAGACAATCTGTACCACTTTTTGTTATATTACAAATAGCACATTCTACATGATTTTTACTATAATTAGAGCAGTTAAATGTAACATTATATTCTATATACATACTTTCACAAAAGTTTAAGTTTTCAACTTCATAAGTATCAAAATACCAACCAATGTGCGCATGTGGTGCATAATTACAAAGCCCAGATTCATAACTTGTCCAATTTGGCTCTGTTTGCATTCTTGTTCCATTTGGGTAAAGTATCCATGCTGAACTAATTTCATATTCTCCTAAACAATCATAAAATGTATCCCAAACTGTTAAATTGTTTGTTATGTCTCCACCAACATTATGAATTGAAATATTAAAGGTTACATTATCACCTACTGGGGCATCATATGTATATGTCCATGCTGTACCATTCCAAACCGACTTGCTTACTTCTATATTTCCTCCTTCAGGAAAGCCTAAAAACCATGCTTGCTCAGCAATTGTTCTTATTTCACCAGGCATTTCCCAACAAGGCATTTCTTCCTGATAAGTACTATTCATCCAATTTTGCCCTGTCCAGTTTGTTGAATTGCCTGTATAACCTATGATTTCAAATGCACCCATTCCTCCTTCAAAGTCAGTTGAATCATTAACAAGATAATAATCATAACTTACATTTTGTGTCCAATTATGTGAACCGTTTGTTCTAGGCTCAGGCCAATGAGTATGTGTTGAATTCCAACCAAGCCCTCCAGTTTCTGCTCGGTCAAAGAATGGGTCACTGAAACTAAGACCTGGTGTTGAAGTATTAAATCCATTTACTTGAACATAATGTCCACCATATCGCATTGAATAACCAATTCCATCATAACAATAAAATCCTAAAAGCAAGATAACATCATCACAATTAGATAAATGTTCTGTAACACTTGTATAGTTTGGAACTTCTTGCCAAATTCCCTCATCAACTAAACCCTCTGTTTCAAGTTCAATATATTGAGACATGTTAGTATAGTTAATGATTTCGTATAATCCTTTTGTCATATTGTGACTTGTTGTTCCTGAACGGTCATCTGCCGCAAATTGTTTTGATGTATTTAACCATTCTGCTGTCCAATTAATAAAAGGCATAACATTATCAGAATGTTTAGAGCCATTACCACAATTATTTGGTAAAAAGTAATCGGGGTTTGAATTATTATTCATTTTACAATCAAGCCACCAAAGACAATTAGCAGCTGCTACAGGCCCACAATAACAATAGTTAAGGTCAAATAGATTCCACCAGTTGTCTTGGAATTGTGAGAAATCAGGAGGACCATAAGTACAATTTATATATCCTGGTTTTCTAAACCAATCTCCTTCCTGTGTTTTGTATTCTTTTGATTCTTTATCTTCTATATTACTGCTAACGGTAAAAGCAGATGTTATAGATATCGTTATAAGTAATACAAAAGTAGCAAGAACTTGAATTTGTCCTTTTTTATTCATTTATCATCACGTCCTATTTGCCCAAATTTTTGAGATATCGCCAGAAACAACATCTCCAGTACTATCTACATCATATATTCCATCGTAGGTGGCAACTCCTTGACGATGAGACCAAGCGGCAGATACATCTCCAGAAATTACGTCACCCGAATTAGTAACATCATATCTACTGCCTGTTGTTGTATATTCATAACTTCTGTTAACCCAATCTGTTCCATTTGTGACATTAACCCACCAATAGTATGTTGTATTACCCCAGATAAAGTTGTTTGACCAATTGCCTGTTGCTCCCAAGTCAAGAACTTCATATCTACCGCTGTTTCTTTCTGTCCAATTGTATAATTGTTGGGTTACATTCGGCCATGGTGTCATATTGTAAAAACTATAAGTGATATTTACACTTGACCCATTTACAAATGTACTTATATTAGTTGGAGCCCTTGCTACTCCTGTTGATTCATTGGCTGGAAATGGTGTTATAATGTTCATAGCTTGTGCTTGTGTTGTAAAGTTAAACCATTCACGAGTCCAGTTTGAACAGTTATTTGTCACATTAACAAAGACATAATAATCTGTGAGTTCTGAAAGACCTGTTAGTGAAATAGTTTTACTTCCATTGGTATCTTGCATATTGCTGTTTGATTGACCATTTGAACAATTTATCCACCAATCAAAGTAAGCACCATCAGGGGAATTAATTGTGATGTTCCATGTGAATGCTGTTTCTTGTCCTGTTGAACCATTTGCTGGGTTTGGTGAGTGAAGGGTAACATTTGAAGCGTTGGTTGTTGTAAACCAGAATGATGCATTGTCAGTTCCATTTCCGTCGGTTGCATTAACCCACCACGTATAATTGGTACAATATTTCATTAAACTAAGGGAACATGTTTTGGAACCATTAGTATCTCCATTAGCAGAATTGCTGTCACCACTGCTACATTCAATTGTCCAGTTAAAGGTATCTCCTTCGAGGTCATCAATCCAAACGCTTAGTTGTGCAGGTTTTGATATTCTTTGTGATTGATTTGCTGGTGATGCACTTGAATCATTAATTGCTGGAGGGGCTTGTTCTGTTTCAAATATATATGTTCTATTTAGCCAATTTACTGAACCTGTTTCATTTAAACAAACAGACCAACTATATTCATAACTATAATTTTCAACCCAAGATGTATTGTAAGCATAAAATGTTCCATTGCCTGTTGTAACATGTGTTGTGTTGAAAACTGGGCCTGTGCAATTTTCTCCCCATGTTATATTGAAATGCTGACCATATGAATGATTTACTGTTATAGCAAAGTATGTTGGTGGAACATTAATATTTTCTGTTCCATCTGCTGGTGATGGTGACTGCATCTTTAATTCAGTAAGGGAGAAAAATCTATCATTATGTGAATAAGATGATGCATTAGCAACTTCGCTTATGTTAACATGTACTATGTAAGTATCTGCGGTATAACCCCAACTGCTAAAATTAAATTGATAATCTGTTGATGTTCTTTGTTGTGCTCCTGTAACTGTTTCATTTGAAATTGTTTCCAACCAAATATCATTCTCATCACAAAGACTTACATTCATATAACAATCAACATAATTTGGATGACCAATCCAATTTAAATCAACAGTTATATTTTGAGAAGCATTTATATAAAATTGTTCATAACTTGTTGGATTATAAATTATTGGGTCATTTGGAGGAAATGATGTATTGCCAAGAATATCATAATAATTTGTGCTCCAAGTTCCACTTGTTGGCTCTCCTTCTAATTCTGCATAAAATTTGTAAATAACTCTATCTGTTCCATTATTACCAACATTAAAGTTTACATCTGGGGTTCCCTTTCGTGTTATATTTGAATATACATCATATATTTCATCTTGAGATAGTGCTCTTTGCCAAAGTCTAACATCATCAATTGAACCTTCAAATCCTGCTGTTAAACCATATCTTGTTCCTATATATATGTCACCTGTTCCAGATTCCATATTGCCTGTGCCAGCAAAGCCAGATTGTCTGTGAACTTCTGTTCCATTAACATATAAAATTACAGTTTCTGGTTCAGTTGAATTAAAAGTAGCTGCAACATGATACCAAATATTTCCATCAAATAAGTAATCACTTCCTGTTGTTTCTTGTTTCCAACCACTTCTATAAAAACCAAATCTTGGTTTATTTTTATTATTTGATGTTCCAAATCTAAATGAATCTTCTTTTGCTATCCAATAATCATAAGGTGCTAAATTTGCAGAATTAATCCAACATGAAACTGTCATTTCAGTTGTAAAGTTTAAATGTCCATCTGGGTCATTAGTTACATTAACATAATCTGTTGTTCCATTAAAATCTAAACATGCTCCTTCATGTCCTGAGGCATTCCATGTTGCACCATGGCGTGTTCCATTATGATAATGTCCTGAATAAATTTCTGAACTATCTACAAGATTATCTCCTGCACCCTCATCAAATTTAAGCCATAAAACTTCATCATCTGTTGTATCGTTTCCTAAACCATGCCAAGATGTTCCATTATTTGTTGATATTTGAGCAACAGATGTATTTTCAAAATCAAATGTTCTACCATTTATTGTTGATGAATCGTTAGCGTAATAAAGTTTCCATGCATCATCATACTTAGCATCACTTGCAAAAATAAAATAATAACTATTTGTAAGAGTTACTGTTCCTATTTTACCATTGTTTGATGAAAATGTTATAGCATAATAATTTGAATTTGAAATTGAATAATCATACGGGTCACCAACATCTACACTACCTAAGAAAGATGTATAAGGAGAAGAAGCCACTGGTCCTGTTGTATAAGATGAGTTTGCATAATAAACATTTAAAGGTTCTGTTCCTGATGATGTATTTGCATTAAAGAATATATGCCATGTTGCGTTTAACCAATCGTTACTCCAATATTGAGTGTCTGTTGGTGTATTTGTTAAATTAAATTCTGTTTTGAGTTTGTTATGCTCATAAATTGGAACATATTGGTCTGTTTTATCCTCTAAAATCATTTTCTTCCTATCTAAATACCAAAATTTTGGAAATAAGTTACAAGAGCAGGGTTCTACTTGAACTCTTGTCCAGTTACTGCCCCAAGCCAATACAGTAAATTGAGAAGCATTTGGCAAAGCACCACAAGACCATTTTCCAAGTGTACTTAATTCTCCTGTGCCTGATTGATTGAATTCTTCAAACCAATATCCTAAGTTTCTTCCGTGACCTCTAACACCATTTGGAGCAACATCTAAAGCAGGTAACATAAATGATGAGTTCTGGGGAGTATTATTCCAACTTGCTGTTCTTGCAAAAAGTATTGTCTCATTTCTTATTCTTGTTGAGTTTGATGTTATATTTATAACTATTGTTGTTGGTTCTATATCATCCATTGATATGTTTAAAGGAGTTTCAAGAATAAATGTTATAGAATCATCTGCTGTGGGTACTGGGGTAAAGGTAGAAGTAATAGTTGCACTAAATACTAATGGAGTAATTGCCGCAATGGCAAAACATATAGCTAATGCTACTAAAAGCATTTTAGTTTTCTGCCTCAACTATCGCACCCTTTTTAACTTTTCTTTTTTTAATTATTTTTATTACTGCTATACATATTAGTATAGATATAAAGATTATATTTATTAATATAAATATAGTAAAAGGAGAATCAAAAGCTGTTTTTTCTTTATATTCTCCTTCAAATGCCATAAAACATTTATAGTTATAATTTACGTTAACAAAACATTCCTCTCCTGTTTTTATGTTTACATAACATAATAATCCATGACTATTGTTTTTATGTATTGCTTTGTATGCTTTTCCTGTTGGTATTGATATTTTATATTTAACTTTATATTCTGAAAGAGAGTTTATTGTAAAATCTGTTTCTTCCAACTGTATCCATGAATCTTTTGGAACAGGATAATAGTATATACCATTTGTTACTTTATGTGTACGAGCGTTTCCTTCATCATCTAAATCAACAATAGAAAGTTTTAAAACTACATCTAAATTAACCGATACTGAATAATCATATGTATTTGCCATTATTATATAACCTTCTGAAACTAGATAATCACTTTGTTCAGTAAAATTAAAGGTATGAACTCCTATTCCATTAAGCATTTTGAATCTATTTGCTCCTAATCTATTGATGTCTTCATCCGTATATGGTATATTTTCTGCATTCGCAGTAAGACCTGGTAGCATAAGAAACAATATTATTGTAACCCATGCCACCAGGAATTTGCTTCTTCTTTTCAAGAGGCTCACCTACGTTATAGCCGCTGCAGTTAAATTTGCGTAGAAGGTTTGTTCTGCAGGGGTTCCTTGGTCTGTATTTGTTCCTACCATGATTTTCAAATCATATAATGTCCAATTAACACCTGTTACATTCAGCTTTTTTGTTATTGCTTTTTCAGACTGAATATCATACCAGTTGGACCCATACCCTGACCTGTTATACATGTTAACACAGAACTCGTTAACACCTGTTGGATTTGTTGTTCCAGCCACGAGGTCCCAATCAACCATTCCTTCTTGTGCAGTTGTTGTAACAGTACAAGCTGTATCACCAAAATTTGTTATGTTAATATTTGATATTGTTGCGTTTTCTCCAACATTAACATTACCAAAGGCTGGTGATGTATTGTTTACGTCTATTGCCACTGTACTTTGAGGAGTAAAAGTGCCTGTTACGGTTGTTGCTGCTATCACTAAGGGTATCATAAAGCATGATATAATAGACAACGCCATAACTGCTGCCAATATTTTTTTCATTCCTTTTCTGCCTCCTTTACTTTCCAAGAATTCCGTCTTGGTCGTCATTTCTAATTTGTTGTATTTATAGTTACTAATACGAAATCCTCCTGTTTTTCATAATCCATAGTTTTAGGCATCCAAATTCTTACGCCAAACGGAAAATTAGTATTGCCAGGAACTGAACTGTTTAATACAGTTGTTGGTGGATATCCTGGTGCTATATTAGTTTCAGTTGACCAAATGTCAGTCGTAAAGTTTGCACACCATTGATTATGTCCACTTGCTGCCCATGTTGCATAACTTACAAATGTATAATTAGAATCATTAAATGAAATATTGATATCAAGGGTTGCTGTTCCATTTTGGTAATATGTAAAGTTTTCTTGTATAAATGTATTTAGTAAAGGTGTTCCCCCTGTCCAAGTTCCTGGACTAATATCGGTTATTGTTGTTCCTTCTTCAACTTCTGCTGAGCCATTGAACGTTAACGTAGTATAATTTGTAAAAACTGTTTGTGCTGTAATATCAGCTGAACCATTGAAGGTAAGAGTTGAATAATTTGTGAATGCTTGGGTTTCATATGTTGGGGAATATTCTACTTCAGTTTCTGATGTTACAGAGAATGTTGTACTAGTTATTGTTATAGATATCACTATTATAAACATGTATATCAATCTAAACTTCTTTTTTTTATTTTTTCTCATAGTTAAGTCCTATTTGCCCATATTTCAGATAAATCACCTGATACTACATCGCCTGTATGGTCAACATCATAAATACCATCATAATCTGCTACACCTTGTCTGTTGCTCCAAGCAGCTGAAACATCACCTGAAATAACATCTCCTGTGTTTGTTACATCATAACGTGAACCTTTTGTTGTATAAATATATGAGGTATTAAGCCATGCTGATGCATTTGAAACATTTACAGACCAATTGTAATCATGATTACCCCAAGTAAAACCAGTTGACCAATTTGTATCAAGATTAAGAACCTCATACCTTGCTGTACCTCTGCCTGTCCAAGTGTACAATAAACTGTAAGCGTTTGGCCAACAACTCATATTCCAATAGTAATAATAAATATCTAAATTGCTACCATTTATCTGTATGCTCATGTTAACAGGTGGTCTATCATTAGATGTTGATTCATTGGTTGGATATGGTCCAAATACCGTTGTGTTTCCTTGTGTTGTTGCGTACGTTGTTTCATTAACAATTGAATAGTTACCATCAGTTTCATTCCAACCCCAGATTGTATAATAATATGTTGTAGTTGGAATAAGACCAGTATGATTAAAGGTTACATTTGTTCCATTGTAAAGAAGAGTTCCATTTGAAACAGTAAGAGGATATGATGTCCAACCTGATTCATTAACCATAAGATAATTTGAATCAGCGGAAGAACAGTTATCCCAACTTAAGTTAATTGCAGTTTGATTATAAGCAGTTGCTACAAAATTATTAGGAGCACAACATGTATAATTAAATTCCCACCATGGGGACCAGTTACCCCAAGAATAAGAAGCTGTTGTAAAGTGATAAGTTTCATTTGTCCAATAGCCCTCAGAATCATTTACTTCTACTCTCCACCAATACGTTGTTGCTGATGCGTTAGCAAATGTTGCTCTTTGTTTTGCTGTTCCCCCAGAAGCTGTAGTATTATAATAAACCCAAGTTCCTGTTGCATTTGTTGACCATGAAACATTCATAGTATCACCTTGTGGGTCTGTGATTGTAAGATTGAGCATTGGATATAAAGATAAACCTGTTGATGCATTAGTTGGTTGTTCTGATATTATTGGGTCTGTTCCTGTTACATTACATGAACCACCAAATGTAAGAGTTGAATCAACTGTATAATTCGCTGCGGCTGTAAAGTAATAGGTTTCGTTTGTCCAGTTGTTATTTGCTTCTTCTGAGGCATTAACCCAAACTGTATAAATACCTCCTCTTGTTAAATTTCCTGCAATATTAATATTTTTAGAGCCATTGCTATCGGAATCTGTATTATTTAAACCTATGTTGGGATATGTTTCAATTGTCCAGTTGAATGTTCTTCCTTTTGGACTTTCTATTGTTATATTCCAAAGTACAGTTGATAATGATACTCCATCTGAATTATTTGTTGGATTTTCATTTGAAAAAGCAGGTTGGTTACCCATATAAGTATCACTATCCGAATAGTTACCATCTGACCATTGATATAATGCTGGGTTGCTCCAGTTGGCATATTCCCAAACCCTATAGTAATAAGTTTCACCTGGCGTTAATGATGTATGCTCGTAATAATTATTTGTTCCTGTATCTAAATATGTTCCATCTGTTCGAGACCATGGAAGACGGTTTGTATTAAATATCAAATAACTAACATTGTAACCATTACCATGTGTCCATGAAATATTAAAT
>Ga0180431_10004352_pt1 | contig 17752 bp, 20 predicted proteins | sample SS_ome_11_FD_132459 | JGI IMG/M metagenome (GOLD analysis project Ga0180431, IMG submission 132459) | Hypersaline lake sediment archaeal communities from the Salton Sea, California, USA - SS_1_MS_1 metaG | ecosystem: Environmental > Aquatic > Non-marine Saline and Alkaline > Hypersaline >... | reverse complement strand
CGTCGCGGGTGATCTGGTTCAGCGGCGGGTCGCCCGTCGTTCGCTGCCAGTGTTTCAGGAATTCCCGGTGAGCTGACAACGTCTTTGGAGCGTGCAGGGCTTCCATTTCCGGAACAATCCAGTCGTAGAATTCCGACAACGTGTTTTCGGCCGTCGCCGCGTGTTTGTAGTCGATCATTTTCCAGTCCTGACGGTTGAAACAGCAGGGCCAGTCGTGCCCAAACAACCGGGGGCCGGTTTCCCCCGGACATCCGTGCGGAAAGGGTTTTCCCACACTGCCGGGCCAATTGTGGACCGGAAAGCGGTTTGCGGCGTGAACCCAATTGGAAAGTAGAGGCAACCCTACGGGGGCCGCGTCGACTTTGACGCCTGACGCGGTTCGATGGATTGTTCGTCCTGGACTGGTTCACGCTGCCGACTCCGTCGCAACGCTGGCGGCGGTGTCACAAACGCAAACAGGCCGCCAGCTGGTTCAGCTGACGGCCTGCGTTGAAACATTCCGCCAGCGGGGGCGGAGGTTAGCGGGATAAATTTATCCCGTCAATAGATGCGGGATATTTTTATCCTACCAGCTGCCGGGGCTGCAGCAGTTCGAAAGACTCGCACTGCAAACCGGCAGCGATACGGTCGAGAGTTTCCAGCGACGGAGAATTGACGCCGCGAATGATCTTCGACAGGGCCGAACGATCCATGCCGACAGCGTCGGCCAGGTCGGTGACTGTCCAGCCGAATTCGTCGAGCTTAGCGTACACGTTTGTTTCCAGGTGTTTCATCGACGCGGATTTTGCCATCGGTTTGTCTTTTCGTCAATGGGTGGAATTTATCCCGGTTCGATTTCCGGTCAGCCAACGATCGCCGACCAGACGAACAGCAACGCGACGCCGACGGCCATCACGGCGAAGCCGATCACGACAAAACCGACGCCGATCTGCATCGCGTTCGATGCTGCGTCGTTCAACCTGTTTGCGACGGGTGGTTTGTCTGACATGCTGCACACCTTTCCGGATAGTGAACACGGCCGCCGCGAGTCGAACGGCCGTCGAATCGTGTTTCGTCCCGTCAATGACTGGCGGGGCTGTCGGTTTCTGGTTAGGTATGCGGATAGACTGTCCGCATACCGTCCAACTACTGAACAAACCGTCTGACATTTCGCGGGCGTAATGTCAGACGGCAGACGCCGCGAAACTCCCACAAACTCCGTTAGACTTCCGACTTTCTTCCGACTTAGTTGTCACTGGTTGTCACTGGTTGTCACTGGCTCAACATGGCTCGATTGTCCGCTCGATTGTCCATCCGTGACGCTGTTCGGTGTGGACACTCGCCGGCCGAAGTGGACACTCGCCGGCCGAAAGTGGACACTCTGACCGGCTGAATAGCGGTGGAGGGACTCGAACCCCCGACACGCGGATTATGATTCCGGGGGCGAAATCGATTCGGAGGACGCGAAACGGTGATCGAATACGAAACACGGGCGGACGGAAAACGCAAACTGTTCTGGCGCGGTGAACACGGCGGCCGGTACCGTCCAACACGGACGACGACATTTGACGGCTGTGTTTGAAACAAAACCAACTAACGGCCCGGCCCGGCCCGGTTCAGCGTGTCCCGTTCCGTTCCGTTCCGTCCTGTCTGGTTCTGTCATGTTCTGTTCTGTTATGTAGCGGCCCTACTGCGGCCCCGGCAGGGCCCCGGCAGGGCCCCGGCCGGGACGTGGCAGGGACGCCGACACGCCGGGCGGGGATTCCCGACCCCCGGGCGAAGGTACTTTTTCGGCGTTCGATTGCTCCGTCTTACATCGGGAATAGCCGGGTTCGTTGACAGACTTTCTTTCGTTTGGGGCCCCGGGCCCGGTCGCGCATGCGGCGCACGTGCGCGCAAATGCGCCCGGATTCGGGGCCCGGCCGGAATCGGCCGGGCGGCAGAGGCCACGCTGGAACGCAACCGGGTGGGCAACCGGGTGGGCAACCGGCGGAAAAGTGCCGGCGGCGGAAAAGTGCCGGCGGTGGAATCAGTTTTGGCGGGCCGCTTCGATGTCGGCGTCGTCCTGCAGGAGCTCGCGCAGTTTGCGTTCGTCCAGCAGATTGCGGATCACGCCGCTGATGGATCGGCTGCAATGGCGGCCGCGTCGGGCGGTGGCTCTGCGAATGGCCATTGTTTCCCGCTGGGAAACCTGCAGGCCGATCGTTTTGTTTCGTGGTTCGTCGTCCGGTCCGTGGGCTTGCATGACCATGGATTTCGCTTTCGTTGTTGACAGGCTGCCGGGCTAGGGCGGAAGAAGTGCCCGTCGTGGAACGCGGGTGCCCGGCCGTTCTCGTGTGGCTCCATGCCAACTCCGGCCGGGTCCGTCCATTGTCGGGGGCCGAATTTGTGGCGTCAATCACTGTCAGCGAGCTGGGCCGGCGTTTGCGAAGACGCAAGAAAACCGAATTTGTAGGGCTGACGGCAATCACCGATCCGGGGCTTCTGAAACGGGGCAACGATCTGGGGCCCGTCGCGAAAGTGGCGAACGTCAGCGGGCCGATCAACTGGGACTATGCCCGCAGCGTGAACCGGCAGCGGAAACGCGAAAAGAAGCCGGCCGACTTTCATGTGATCCAGAACGGCAGCACGTTTCGCATCAAGGGTTCGCCGCTGCGGCAGCTGGGCAAAGGCCGCGGCCGCCAGCTGTATTTGTGGATCAAAATTCAGTCGGCCCGGTGGCATTACATCCAGACGGAAACGCTGGACGTGCTGGACCCGGCGGACGTGTCCCGGTTTCTGCCGGCGAAAAGCAAACACGAACGCCAGGGCGTGCAGGTCGTGGTCGAGCCTCGCCAGTACAACCTGAAACACATTGCCGAACTGCGCATCGCCGGTTCGGTCTGGAACGTCCGGCCGCTCGATCGCACGCTGAAAACCTATTCCGAAGCAATCGCAACGAAGGCAGCGGCATGACCAGCGGCCGGACTGACATTCTGCAGCAGCTGCAGCAGACCAACGACACGGCCCCGGGCGACGTGTTCGCGTGCTGGGGCGTCGACTGGCTGTCACGGGGCATTAGTCTGGAAACAAGCCTGACCGCCTGGCTGACGGCCCCGGCCGGTTTGAAGTGGTCACCGTCGCACGTTGCAATCGCCTGCACGCGATACCATCCCGATCACGACTTGTGCTACTGGTTCGAATCGACATCGATGTCGCGGCGTTTGTGTCTCGAATCGGGCATGCCGGTCAAAGGCGTTCAGGTGCATCGGGTCGACGATCGTGTCGCGGACTATGTGAAGCCGGGCGGCCGCGTGGTTCAGTATCGGCTGACGGATGTCGACACGCTGGACGAACTGGAACGGGCGAACCTGCGGCGGGTGTTGTTCAAGTGGGTGGGCACCGAAGACAAACCGCCGGCCAGCTATGACACGACCGGCGCGGCATTTTCCGGGCTGCGGCTGCTGCCGTATTCGCCGTTTCGACGGGCCGATCTGGAATCGTTGTTCTGCAGCGAAATGGTGGCGGCCGTGCTGCAACGCTGCTGCCTGATGAATCGATCGAACCCGGCCCGGTTCAATCCCGGCCGGCTGCTGAGAACTCTGGTTCGCCAGGGCACGTACAAACAACTTCGAACCTACGGGGGCTGACATGGGACCGGACGAACCGCACTGGAACCGCTGGCGAATTGCGACGGCACTGCTGTCGGTCATTATCGTGGCCTGGGCCCTGATGTCGGCGGCGTGGCCGGAATCGGTGAACGTGCCGTCGGCCGTGCCGTCGTCGGCCCCGACTCCGGGCTTGACGGTCGACGCCATCGTCGTGCGGGTGATCGACGGCGATTCGATCGTTTGCGAATCACGCATGCGGTACCAGGTGCGGCTGTTGAATTGCTGGGCTCCGGAAACACGCACGAAGGACGAAGACACGAAACGGCGGGGGCTGCGATCGCGGGCCGGGCTGGTGGCACTGATCGACGGGCGGCCGGTGCGGGTGCATATTCCCGGCGGTCTGGATCTGGGCGATTCGCTGACGTTCGGCCGGGTGCTGGCGAACGTATGGCGTTTGGATGACGGCCAGCCGGCGGCGGAATCCCTGTCCGAACAAATGGTGCGGGCCGGACTGGCCACGAACACGAAACGATTCTGACATCGAAGCGGCGGAACTGAACAGCATGGCCAAACGATTGAAGAAAGCGGCGGCGGACGCCGACAAGCCGTCGCGGTTCGCCGGCATTTTCGCGGGCGTGCCGGTGACGAAACCGATTCAAGACCGACGCAACCGACCATGCAGCTGCGGCAGCGGTCGGAAGTGGAAACTGTGCGCAGCGAAAGGGCGGTGCAAAGAATGACAATCACGCGACTGATTCAACTGATTCTGGCGGCCGTGTGTCTGGTGTCGGCGGCCGACGCGGGAACGTATCCGGTGCGACTGACCAGCGGCGGGCAATTGCAGGGCGGAGGCAGCGCCGTATGCGTGGGGGCTCGCGAAAGCGACGCCGGCACGGTTTACGTGTTTCTGACAAATCGGCACGTCGTGGAAACCGGCCGCGAAATCTGGGTCGGTGATGACCGCGACTGGCACCGGGGCGAACGCGTGCAGGTGTCGGGCCGGCACGATCTGGCCACGTTTGTCGTTGCGGGCGGCCGGTGGCATGAATCGAAACTTATTACGGGCGTGCCAGTCGGCACGCGGGTGTCGGTCTGCGGATACGGCCATTCAGCACGAAACCGGTTTTGTTTTCGGGGGCGACTGACGGCTGACGGCATCGAAGCCGGGGGCCTGACATCGGCACCGGGTGACAGCGGCGGCGCGGTCATGGTGGACGATTGCGACGGGGGCAGCGGTGTGGCCGGCGTGCATTGGGGCTATCTGACAAACGAACGTCGAACGATGTTCGTTTCGACGGCGGATTGCTGCCGGTTTCTGTCGGGCGTGTACGGTTCGCCGCCACGCTGTACGCCGTATTCGTGCCGGCCGCCAACGGAGAAATACGAACGTGTGATCCCTCAGCCGCTGGGACTGGGGCCGCCGCGTGTGGAACGGTACGAACGGCCGATCGTGCAGCAGCCGCGACCCGTGGAACCGCAACAGCCGCCACGCGAGCAACCGCAACAACGGCCGCCGCCGGTGCTGGAAATCAGCCGCCAGCAGCTGCAGGAATCGATCACGCCCGTTGTGCAGCACTGGCTGGAACAAAACCGGGACCAACTGCGGGGGCCGGCAGGTCGTGACGGGCAGGACGGCCGCGACAGCGGCGCAGGACAGTGGCAGTCGATCGCGGCCCGACTGTCGGCCGTGGAACAACAACGGCGGCGGGTGGTGCTGATGGAATCGGGGCAAATCATCGACGACGAAACCTACGGCCCCGACGACGCGATCGTGCTGGATTTGAAACGGTTCAACCGGTCGCAGTAATGACGGGAGCAAACGAAGACGACGCCATCATCGGTGACGGCGTTATCACAATCTCACTGAAGGAAGACGAACCAATGGCAGAACAGATTGATCTTTCGCCCAACGTGGCCAACGCAATGTTGACGGAATCATCAACCAACATGCAGGCGAGCAACCGCAACAGCCGAGGCGTGTTTGATGCCGTCATGGGAGCGATCGCCGGAACCGTACAGACCAATTTCGCCGAAATCGGCGCAATTGAAAGTCGAGCGGTGTCCGGAGTGATGGGCACGCCCGTGGCGTCGCCGACCACTCAGGCGGGCGGCGCATAACGGCGGCCGATGGAAGACCAGATCCGACAACTGATCGACGACAACCGCCAGGCACGCGCCCGAATGGATTCATTCGCGGCGCGGACCGTGGCGGCGATTCAAACCGGGGCAGCTGATGAATTCGCCAACATCGTCGCCGACGTTTCGGCAGCAAGTGGAAGCGATCGGCCTGAAGAAGGCGAAGCTGGAACTACTGACCGGGCTGCTGGGATTTGAGGCGCTACGGAATCACCAGCGCATGAGCGAAGCCAATCAGGAAGCGGAGAACAAAGCCGCCAGGCGGGCGGCGTGGGGCGATACCAGCGAACGCGACGTTCTGCAGGATGACGACATGACGCAAACGATACTAGGCGACGTGACCAACCCGACGCCGATCGTGGTCGCCGGCCAGTCGGGCGGCGGCGGGTCGTTGCTGCCGTTGCTGGCCGGGGCGTTGCTGGGCGGTTCGGTTCCGCTGGCCGGCGTCGCCGGCTGGCTGTACTCGCAGGCCAACAACCCGAACCCGCCGCCAGTCGTGGCACCGTACGACGACGAATCGGTGCGACTGGGGCTGGAACGGCTGGAAGACATCCAACCGCAAACGGTCGGCGAATGAATGGCAAAGAAGAAACCAGCAGCGAAGAAAACGACGCGCTTGCGGTCGGGCTCGAAGTCTTCCGGCAGTGGCTCGAAGAAACGGACGACATCGCGCACGAAATCCGCCGCAAAGAAGAAACCAGCAAAGAAGCGGCCGGCCACGAAGAAACCAGCGAAGAAGAAAACGGCCCCGAAACGCCGCACGAACACGCGGACGGGTTCCGGTTCCGTTTCTGGGGCGTCGCGCCGTTCGGCCCGCAAAACATCGCGGAAACGTCCAGCGAAGACTACGGCGACGACATCGACACCAACGCCGACGCCTGACGCCGGCGACCGACAGCGACAACGGTCGGCGGAGTATCAACGACGCATCGCGGCCGCTCGACGCGAAATCGGCACCATCCCGTCGCCCGTCGATCCGGAACGCCGCGAATCCTGCCGGTTCAATCTGCGGTTGTATCTGGAAACGTACACGCCGAATGCCGTCCGTCTGGGCTGGTCTGACGATCACCTGGAACTGATCGACGCGCTGCAGACGGTTTTGCTGTATGGCGGACAACTGGCGATTGGCATGCCACGCGGCACGGGAAAAACGACGATCGTGATTCGGGCGCTGGCGTGGGCCGTGTCGTACGGGCACCATCGGTTCGGCGTGCTGATCGCGGCGACCGATCCAAAGGCACGCAAAGCGCTGGGCGGGCTGCGAAAAGAATTCGAAACGAACGATCTGCTGCTGGAAGACTTCCCGGAAATCTGTTTTCCCGTGCGTTGTCTGCAGGGCATCAAAAACCGCCAGGCCGGCCAGACGTGCGGCGGCGTGCCGACGGCGATTCAGTGGGGCAAAGACGAACTGATCTTTCCAACGATCGAAGGCAGCGAAAGCAGTGGCGCCATTCTTATGGTCGGCGGCATTACGGGGGCTGTCAGCCGGGGGCCTCAACATACGCTGGAAACGGGCGAAATCATCCGGCCGACGGTGGTGCTGCTGGATGACTTCCAGACGCGTGAAAGCGCGAAGTCGCCCGACCAGGTGCAAACGCGGCTGGACATCATCGAAGCGGATGTCGCCGGGATGGCGGGCCCCGACGAAGGGCTGGCGATGCTGGCGACGGTCACGGTGATCTATCCGGACGACGGAGCGGACCAGCTGCTGAATGTGGACCTTAACCCGGACTGGAACGGCATCCGCAAGAAATTTCTGATCCAGCCGCCCGACAATCTGGACCTATGGGAAGAATACAAGGAAATCAGACGGCAGTCGCTGCGCACCTATCGCGACATCCGCAAAGCGACGGCGTTCTACAAGAAAAACCGCAAAGCGATGGACAAGGGCGCAAAAGTCAGCTGGGAAGCCCGGTTTCGTCGGAAACAAAAGCAAGTCGGCAAACGCACCATCGACGTGCGGGAGATATCGGCGATTCAGCACGCGATGGAATGGCTGCTAATTAAGCCGCGCGCGTTCGCGTCGGAACTGCAGAACGAACCGGAGGCGGCGCACGCGTCGGATAAGGCCTGGCTGAGTGCGAAGGAAATCGAACGAAAGTGCCATCCCCTGCGGCGCGGCGTGGTCCCTCAAGTGCAGGTCAAAACGCTGCGACTGATCGAACACGTCGACGTTCACGACGACGTGTTGTATTGGGCAATTGGGGCCATCGGCGACGACGGTTCGGCGGCGGTGATCGATTACGGCACGTATCCCGACCAGCGCCAGCGGTACTTTCAGAAAGTCGAAGCGCGGCGGACGATGCAGCGGGCGCATCCACGTCTGGGGCTCGACGGGGCGATTCGTGCGTCGCTGATGACTCACTGCACAAACCATCTGGATCGCAGCTGGACAGCCGAAGACGAAGCAACCGATTTTCAGATCGACCTGCTGCTGATCGACTGCGGGCACAAACTGGCGGTCGTGAACGGGGCGGCGCTGGAGCTAATCCGGCAGCCGGCCTATCGGGGCCGCGTGATGCTGTGCCGGGGATTCGGAGTGAACGCCAGCGACACGCCGTTCGGCGATCGCAAACTGCCCGACGGTTCGGTCGCTGGGAATAACTGCTACCAACCGCCGCGCAAGACACGCAACGACGCGCCGCGGCTGAACATCGACACGAACTACTGGAAAACGGAAACACACGACCGCTGGGCGACCAGTCCGGGCGAACCGGGCTGCCTGACGCTGTTCAGTGGCGGCGATCATCAGGGATTCGCCGAACATCAGAAAGCCGAATTCGCGGTGCGCACGGAGGGCAAGGGCCGGGTCGTGTACCAGTTCAAACAACTGCCGCAGGATAATCACTGGTTCGACAACACGGTCGACCTGCTCGCCGGGGCATCGTTTCGGGGCTGCGACACTCCGGCCAATGTGGTGCCGACGATGCCGACCAGGCGACGCAAGCGGCGGCGGCGGGGTGGTTCGTTGTTGTGAGAACAGAACAGCACGGCCGGTGAGAACCGGCCCTATGGAAAGGTAGAACGATGGCGAAGAAGACAGCGACAGCGACGAAACCGGCAGCGAAACGCGGACGACCGAAAGGGGCGAAGACGGCCGACCGGCCGGTCGTGGACTGCACGCCGTCGCCGTGTCCTCATTGTGGGGCCGTGGCGGCCCCGGTGGATCGCAAAAACCGCAAGCGGGTCGAACGTCGGGTCGAAGGGTCGGGGCGCACTCCGGACGGTCGCCAGTTTGGTGCGGTCATTTTCTGGGCGGCCAACTGCGGGGCCTGCGGGAAGCCAATCACAGCCAAGCGGCACGAATTCGTCGGCTGAAATGCAGAAACTGCATTTCGGGCGGCCGTTTATCTGGGCATCTGACACGCTAGGCCGAACGGTTTGTGCATGGCGAGCGCTGCAGAAAAGCAAACCCGGCTGGACGAAATCGAAAAACACCTGGCGACCGGTGCGACCATGACCGTGATCGACGGCGTGTCGGTGCGCGTCGATCTGGCGGAACTGCGACGCGAACGGCGACGACTGCGGCAGGAACTGGGACACGTTCCACGCCGGCGGCGTACGTTTGGTTTGACAATGGGGAAACGCTGATGTTTCCAACCGTCAACGGCCTGCAGACGGCCGACCCGCAGCAATTTATCGCGGCGGAATCGACGCCGGCCGCAAGCGCGACATACGAAGCGCTGAACCCGGACGGCAAGCGGCGGGCGGTGTCCGGTCGCATTCGATCCGAAGACCAGATTCTGAACAGCACGCGACGCGACCGGCTGGCCGGCAACGCGATGGACCTGCACAGAAACGCGGTGCTGTTCGCGTGGGCCGTGCGGCGGCATCTGGACTACACGACGTTATTTGACTTCCAGCCGTGTAACGCCGACGAAGGACTGAACAACGACCTGCGGGCACTGATGGAACGCGACAGCCGGCCGGAAAACTGCGACATCGGCGGCCGCCATTCGTGGAACCGCATGCGACGACTGGCCGAAGTGCGAAAGATACTCGACGGCGACTGTGGTCTGCTGCAGTTGCGTTCGGGACATCTGCAGGGCGTGGAATCGAACGCCATTCGCACGCCCCGACAGAAACGCCGCGACGCGAAGCAATGGACGAACGGTGTGAAAGTCGGGCCGGGCCGTCGGGCTCTGGCCTACGGTCTGACGGAACGCCAGAAAGACGGCGAACTGAAAGAACGCGTCGTGCGGGCGTCGCAGATGATGCTGCTGGCGTGTTTCGAAGGGCGGTTCGACCAGGTACGCGGCATTTCACCGATCGCCGGGGCGCTGAACGAATTCAGGGACATCTACGAAACGAAAGACCTGATTCAAAGCAAAGTGAAGCTGGACCAGATTTTCGGGGTCGCGTTTACGCGTGAAGCGGGGGCCGACGATCTGGGCGACGATCTGGCGTTGAACGGGGCCGACGACGACGGCCAGCTGCCGGCGGACGCGGAACACGGCCGGGCGGGCTACGAAATCGGCCAGGGCGTTCGCGGGTTTGACCTGGACAGCGGCGAAGGCGTGGAACTGCTGCAAAGCAAAAACCCGTCCAGTCAGACGCAGGACTTTCTGCAACTGTCGATCCTGTTGGCTATAAAGTGCCTCGACCTGCCCTACGATCTGCTCGACTCGTCAAAATCCACGTACTCGGGAAATCGGTCGGGCTGGCTGCACTACGAGCGGGCCGCTGTCACCAAGCGCGAAGACCAGCTGGAACTGCATCGACGTTACACGCTGTTCCGGCTGCGTCGCTGGATGCTGCCGACATCATTCAGCGGCACCGGCGAACTGGTGCTGCCGTCGTCGATGGCGATGGACGACCTGCGCTGGAAATGGGTTCCTCGCGGCATTCCGTGGTGGAAGCCTCAGGAAGAACTCACAACCGACCTGATGGCGGCCGCCGCTGGTCTCAAAGACTTCCAGCAGATCTGCGACGAACGCGGGCTGGGCATCTGGCGGGACAACGTGGCCACGATCGCCGCTCAAATGAAACAAGCGCAGGCCGACGGCATTTCGCTGATGTTCAATAACAACAAACTGCCGCTGTCGTTGTCGTTCGACGCGGACCTGCCGGCGGAGGCGAACGCATGACGACGCAGCACGAACACGGAACGCCCCGACCCCCGACCACGAACGCCACGGCCGACGCGCCGGCGAGTGCGTTTCAGTTGACCAGCGGGCCGCTGCAGTTCATGGAAGCGAACGCCGATTCGCCCGACCTGCGGCCGTTTGTCATGGTGGCGCGATCGGCCGAACCGATCGAACACTGGTACTGGGGCCGCATTGTCCACGACTTCGACGGAATGCAGCTGCGCAAGGACCGCTGCCCGATTGACTGGCGGCACGACGAAACGGTCGAACTGGGATTCGCGGACGCGTTCGAAGTGACCGACGACGGGCTGCAGTTGTCCGGGTCGCTGATCGTGCTGGAAGACAACGACCGGGCCGACCAGGTACACAAACGCGGCCAGGCGGGCATGCCCTACGAAGCGTCAATCGACTGGATCGGCGAAGGCACAGAGCTGGAATGGATTCCGGAGGACGTGACCACGGAAGTGAACGGCCGGCAGTTTGACGGCCCGGGCTACGTGGCCCGCAAGTGGCCGTTGCGTGCGGCCGCAATTTGTCCGTACGGGGCCGACGCCGCGACGGCGACACAATTTTCGGACGCGGCCGACACTCCGTCGGTGCGCGTTTTCACTCAAACGGAGCAACCAACCGTGAGCAAAGAAACGAACACCAACGCGACGGAAGCCGAAACCAACGGCGACGACACGAAACAACACGCGAACACGCCAGCGCCGGAAAAGAAGACCGACGCGGCGGCCGTTCCGGCGGGCACGATCACGCCCGACACATTGAAGCAATTCAACGACGCATTCGGTGCGAAGGCGATGGAGTATCTGCAGGCCGGTTTGTCATTCGACGCCGCACGACTGCAGTTTGCTGACCATCGGGCGACGCTCGCCGAAGACGAAGCCAAACAACTGCGCGAGCAGCTGGGCGAACGCGACGCGGAGTTGAAGACGGCGAACGACAAGCTGAAGCAATTCGGCGAAGGCAATGGCCAGGCGGCACCGTTGAACGGGGAGAACCCGGCCGACGGCGACGCTCCGGAGAAAGCGAAGATTTTCAGCGGCGGCAAGGCCGTACGAAAGTCGACCGACTAAGCCGGGACCAACGGACGAAACAGGAACCCGCCGACACGCGCCAACGTGCCGGCGGGCCAGACAACATTACGGCGCTGCCGCAATTGCTGCCCTAGACATCAGCCATTGAAGCCGCGCTCCAAATTTCACACAAGGGGAATTCAGCGCGATGGCTGACACATTCAAATCGTTGGCGGACCTTGTCCTCATCAACGACAACAACCTGGCCGATCTGGAAGTGACGGATCTGCTGAACAAAGCGCCGGTTCTGGCGTCTTTGCCAGCGGGGCCGGCATCGAATGGGACCGTTCACAAGTACACGAAGGAAACCGGGGCCCCGGTCGTCGGTTTCCGTGCGGTGAACGACGGACGCGAAAACAAAGACAGCACGGACACGCTGGTGACCGTCACGCTGCAGATCCTGGACTGCAGTTTCGCCGTCGATATCGAACTGGCCAAGTCATACAAGAACGGCCGCGACGCGTACCTGCAAATGGAACTGATTCGGCACATTCGCCAGGCGATGTTTCACGCGGAAACGCAGATCTGGTACGGCACCGGCACGAAGGGCGACAGCGGCGGATTCGCCGGACTGGGCGACAACGCCGGCTACGACGACAGCGACGACACAATGGTCGTCGATGCAACCGGCAGCACGGCCGACACGGGCTCTTCCGTGTGGCTGTATTGTGTGAAACCCGACGATAGCGGCGTGCAGGTGATTGGCGGCAACGATGGAAACATCGAAGTCGAAGACCCTGTCGTGCAGCGGGTGGCCGGTTCATCGACCGGCACGCTGCCGATGCTTTACACGGCGGCCAGCGGCTATCTGGGCTTCCAGATCGGCAGCGCGAACGATGTCGTGCGGATCTGCAACCTGACCGCGCAAGCCGGCAAGGGCCTGACCGACGATTTGATCGCTCAGGCGATCGAAAAGATTCCTTCGGAAAACCGGCCGTACCTGCGGGCGGCGATGTCGCGACGATCGCAGCGGCAGCTGCAGTCTTCCCGCACGGCGACGACGACCAGCGGAGCGCCGGCACCGTTTCCGACGGAATCGTTTGGCGTGCCGATCATCGTCACGGACTCGATCGCCGACGACGAGGCGCTGCTGACGGCGGCGTAGAAAAGTAACCCGGCTAAGGGCCTGCACGGACGCGGGCCTGTCGGGTTTTTTGGGGGCGTGTGGTGTCGTTGTTTCAGTCGGCCATTTCGAACAGTCTGGCGACCGTCGCGAACGTGGCGGGCGTTTCCGTGCAGTACGCGCGGGCGAACGTGTTCGACGTGACGCTGACGGATGTCGTGCAGGGTCGCACGGCGTGGAAAGGGTTTGGACGCGGCGGCGTGGTGGTCATCAGCGAATCGGTCGACTGGCTGGTGCCCGTCGATCAGCTGGTCGACAGCAACGGCGACGCGATCGAACCGGCACAGTTCGACACGGTGGTGCGAACGGTGGCGGGCGTGATCCAGACCTACGACCTGCAGCCATTCGGCCCCGATGAAATCATCAGTCGGACCGTCGACCGTGGTGGGCGGTCGGTGGTGCGACTGTTTTCGAAATTGCTGTCGGAGGTGTCCGCATGACGATGGGCACGCTGCTGACAGCCGCAAAGTCGGCACTGAATGGCGAAGATTTCGGCGAACCGATCAGCGCCACGATCAACGCGACGCCACGCATTGAACGCAGCCAGATGGGCACTGGCTGGCACTGCTGGATCGTGCCGGTGTCGCTGGTGCGCGGGACTCGCAACCGCCGCAAGTCGCGACGCGATGTTTCGTTCGACGTGGGGCTGGTCAAACAACTGCGAAGCAATAATCAGAACGATTTGACAGGCTGTTTGGATCTGGCGGATTCCGTGCAGTGTTTTGTCGACGAATCAATGACGCTGCTGGACGGTCACGACCTGACGCGGTGCGACTTCGACCCGCTGTTTTCCGAGGACCATCTGAAACAACAGGCTGTGTTTTTCAGCGTGTTGTCGATCACGTATCAGCGGGGTGTCCGGTGATTACGTTCGACTTTCGCTTCATTCAAAAGACGCAGTCGCTGCAGCGGGCGACTCTGACGGCCACGCGTCGCTGGCTGAACCGTGTCGGCGGGTTCACTCGCAAAGTCGCGCGGCGATCACTGAAACGCGCCAAGCGACATCGCACCGAAACGACGCTGACCGATGAACAACTCGACCGCTGGGTCGCATGGAATCAGATTCGCGAACGCCAGGGGCTGGAAGTGCCGGCCCCGTATCCCGAAAAAACATCGAAACCCGGGCGGCCGCCGCTGCTGCATTCGTCCGACAGTCCGCTGAAACGGCTGCTGGTGTATTCCGCCGACGCGGAACGCGGCGACGTGGTGATCGGGCCGGAACGGGCAAAAACCGGAATCGCGCACAAACTGGAACACGGCAGCGGCCGCATCAAGCCGCGTCCGTTTATGGGACCGGCAGCGGAGAAAGCCGAACCACGCATGGCGGGCTGGTGGGCGGACGCCATTAAGTAACAACCAACCGGCGGCCGCGTGCCGCGCATTTCGAAAGGCAGAAACATGGCTGACAACGGCCTAAACATGAACTTTTACATCGACACGTCGGGCGTCGGGCAGGGCACTAACGTGCTACTCGACATCGTCGAAGACTGCAGCGTGAACCGCAAGAAGAACACGGCCAGCGTAAAAAACCGCAGCAAAGCCGTTGAAGGGAAACTCGGCGGGCTGCGGGTCGAATCGATCGAACTGACGCTGACGCACGAACCCGGGAACGCGTTGTACCAGGCGTTGCTGTCGAACTTCGAAGCAACGAACAACGCGTACATCGGCGTGCTGGCGATGGATGGACCGATTCCGGCCAGCGGCGACGATTCCGTCGGCATGCAAATGGACGTGATCGTCACGGAATTCAGCCAGACGCAGGGACTGGAAGACAGCAGCGCCCGCAAAGTGGTGCTGGAACCGTCGGCGAAATCGACATTCGCCCCGGCCGAAGTGACCGTCGCGGCATCGTAACGGCCGCACGTCGTCGGCAGTGGCTCGCGTTCCACATTGCAGCGAACCCACAAACAAACAGCGAAAGGCGCAACCATGCCAGAAAACCAGCAGCAACAGAAACCGGACATCGTGACGCGCAAGATGAAACAGCGGTTTGAAATGCCCGACGGCAGTGTGAAGGAAGTCGAAGTCATTCACCGGCGACGGAAGTCGGACGACGACCGCATGCAATACGCCGAACGGGCCAGAAAGAAAGGCGATCCGACGGCCGGCAGTTCGGCCATCAATCTGCCGGCGAACAAAGCGGACAGCGGCGACAAGGCGAAAGACTGATTCGCTGCGGCGGTGAGCCCGCGTTCCACATTTGCAGCAGCGAAACCGCAAACAGGGCAAACCGATGGCAAGAACATTCACAGACAGGAACGGCCTGGAATGGTCGATCCTGATCGGCCTCTACACGGCCAACCGGGTGCGGAATCTATCCGACGGGCGCGTCGATTTCGTGGACACGTCGCGCGTGCAGTCGGCACGCAACGCGCTGATCGAAATGGCCGAAGACGTGGAACTGTGCGGCCGCGTGTTGTGGTGGCTGTGCGAAGACCAGGCGACCGAACGGGGCATCGACGAAAAGGCGTTCGCCGACGCGTTCGATCTGGACGTGCTGGAAGCCGCTCAAATGGCGGTCGCCGAAGCGATTATCGATTTTTTCCCGAACCGGGCGCGGCCGGCACTGCATCACGCGGTCGAGATCGCTCGGGAAGCGACGACGGCGGCGATGCTGGAACTGGACGAAGTGACGACGGATCTGGTGAACAGCCCGGAGTTCGAACAAATGGTGCAGGGGGCTATTCGTGGCGCGATGTCTGGGAACTCGCCGGATCTGCGGGCTGCGGACCCGGTGAACTATTCCATCGCGGCCCCGAACTGACGTTGCGGCAGCTGCACTGGATGGCGCGAGCGGTGCGGCGTGACCGATGGGACCAGACCAGCGCGCTGCGGGCGGACCTGTCAAACATGTGGGGCGGAAACGTGCATCCGGACCAGCTCAACCCGTTGCGAGACTATCAACGTCCGCCGCGTGACGGAAAAGCGATCGTCGCCGACATGGTGTCGGCCTTTGTGGGGCTTTAACGAATGGCAAGTCGCAGCGGTGTCGAAGCCGGTCGCGCGTTCGTGCGGATGTTTCTGCACGACGACGAAATGAACGCCAAGCTGCAGGGCATGCAGGCACGCATGCGGGCCGTCGGGGCTTCCATGCAGCGAATCGGGGCCGACGCGCTGCGCATGGGTTCGACCATTCTGCTGCCGTTCGTCGCCGCGCTGGCGGTGTTCGTGCCGTTTTCCGATCGCATGAAAGAAGTGCAGGCGGTCACTCAGGCCACGGCCGCCGAATTCGACATACTGAACGCGAAAGCGCAGCAGCTGGGGCGAACGACATCATTCACGGCGGCGCAGGTGGCCGGGGCAATGGCGGAACTGGGGCGGGCCGGTTTCGATCCCAGGTCGATCGACGAAGCGACCGAACATACGTTGAACCTAGCGCGGGCCAGTGGAACGGAATTGCCACGGGCGGCCGAAATCATGGCGTCGACGCTGGCGCAGTTTGGCAAGTCGGCGGAGGATTCGCAGGAAGTCGCGGACACGCTGACGGCCACGGTGAACAGCAGCGCGCAGGGAATGGAAGATCTGGCAGAAGCGATGAAACCCGTCGCCCCGATCGCATTCGAAGCCGGGGCCAGTCTGCAGGAGACGGCGGCGGCGATCGGCATACTGGCGAACAACGGCATTCGCGGTTCGCTGGCCGGCACGGCACTGGCTCGCGCGTACAAAAACCTGTCGGCCGACGCGACGCGGCAGAAAGTCGAAGCGCTGGGCGTGGCCGTGGCGGACGCGGCCGGCGATATGCGACCGATGTCGGCCATCATCGAAGACATCGCGCAGCAGACCGACGGACTGGGCAGCGCTGACCGGCTGGCGATCTTCGAAACGCTGTTCGGTCGTGGTTCGGCCGCCGCGTTGAAACTGGCCGGGGCGGCCGGCGGGGCGTTCCAGGATCTGCAAAGCGACATTGAGAACTGGGAAAACGCAGCGGCCGACGTGGCCGACACAATGGATTCGGGCATTGGTGGTTCGCTGCGTCGCATGCTGTCGGCGGTCGAAGGCGTGGCGATTGCTCTGGGCGAAGCGGTTGAAGGGCCGGTCGCCGATCTGGCCGACACGGTGTCGCGGGCGTCCGGATCGATGGCGGAATTCGTATCCGAAAACCGCACACTGGTGACGATTCTGGGGGCGCTGGGGCTGGCTCTGGTGACGATCGGCGGGGCACTGATCGCCGTCGGCGGAATCATCAAGGTGATTGTTTTCGCGATTGCCAGCTATTCGGCGGCTGTCAAGGCCGCTGCGGCCGCTCAGGCGGTGCTGATGGCTCTGGCGGGTCCGCTGGGCTGGAAAGCTCTGGCGGCCGGTGCGGTGGTCGCTGCCGGGGCCGTGGCGGGCGTGTCGCTGGTGCTGTCGAAGTCGGCGGAGGAAGCGGAGAAGGCACGCGAGAAAAACGACGAAGCGGCGGCCAGTCTGGAACAACTGGGCGAAACGCTGGACGGCATCGAAGGCGGCCCCGACGTGACCGTGCAGGGGGCCGAATCGATTGTGAAGGCCGACACGTCGCTGCAGCGGCTGGCGGTGACGATCGCGGGCGTTCGTGGCGAAACCGAACAGGCGTTGCGTCTGCTGGCGGCTGGCGACGCTGTGCAGCAGCTGGCGCTGCTGGGCGGCAACGTGGACCAGTCGCCGGCCGATCGCGTGGCCGACATGCTGGAAAAGGCGATTCCCCCGGCCGAACAACTGCAGCGCAAATTGCTGGAAGTCGACGCGGCGTTCGATTTGCTCGAACAGCCGATCGACACAGCCGTGCGGGCCGAACTT
>Ga0180431_10004351_pt1 | contig 17756 bp, 15 predicted proteins | sample SS_ome_11_FD_132459 | JGI IMG/M metagenome (GOLD analysis project Ga0180431, IMG submission 132459) | Hypersaline lake sediment archaeal communities from the Salton Sea, California, USA - SS_1_MS_1 metaG | ecosystem: Environmental > Aquatic > Non-marine Saline and Alkaline > Hypersaline >... | reverse complement strand
GGTTTGTCGGACTGAAGCGCTGCTCGAGGAACTCTTGCATCGTGAAGATCTTGGAGCGCATGTAGAACGGCACGAAAACTCAGGCCAGCACAAGGAGGCACCAGGCGTGCAGTTCGTAGTGCGCCATTGCCACGCCGTCTGTTGCACCGGACCCCGCCAGGCCGACGAGATGTTCTGAACCGATGTTGGACGCAAAGATCGACGCACCGACGATCCACCAGCCGAGGTTTCGGCCGGCAAGGAAGTAGTCGTCCGCGGTGTCTCTGTTCCTGCGGATCACCCACGAAGCCAATGTCGCAAGAACGCCGAAATACCCCGCGATCACCAACCAATCCAACCAGTTCATTCGTTACCCTCGTGGAATCTGTTTCAGTCGCCGGCGGTACTATTGGGCCTATTGCCGATACGATGCTGCATTCCAGCGCAGTTCCTTCTTGAACTCAGAGATGGATGTGTGCTTTTCGATCTTCGACAGCTCGATTCCAGCCATCTCGGCGAAGCACTCGAGGTGAGCACTCGTGAGTGATTGACTGAAGCTCGTGTGGTGTGCACCCCCCGCGAGTATCCACGCGGCGGCAGCGGTCTTCAAGTCGGGACGTGGTACCCAAACCGCGCGCGCGACAGGTAGCTTAGGCAGCGACTCGTCAGGCGGAACGATGTCGACCTCGTTCAGTATCATTCGGAACCGGTCTCCAAGGTCGATCATAGTTGCATTGAGGGCCGGTCCTGCTCCGGCGTCGAACACGAGGCGCACTGGGTCTTCCTTTCCACCGATCGAGAGTGGGTGGATCTCCAGGGATGGTTTCGCGCTCCCAGAAATCGACGGGCAAACCTCAAGCATGTGAGCGCCGAGCACCTTCGGTCCGGCTGGATCGAGGTGATAGGTGTAATCCTCCATGAACGACGTGCCGCCATCGAGTCCCGCGGCCATCACCTTCATCGCTCTCACCAACGCGGCGGTCTTCCAGTCTCCCTCAGCTCCGTAACCGTAACCGTCCGCCATGAGCCGTTGAACAGCTAGCCCGGGTAACTGGCGCAACCCGTGCAGGTTCTCGAATGTGTCCGTAAAGGCCTTGAAGTTGCCCTCTGTGAGAAACGACCGCATCCCCAACTCGATTTGCGCTGCTTCGCGAAGGGCATCCCTGCGTCCACCTCCTGGTCGTAAGGATTCTGCGACAGCGTACATCTCGTCGTAGACACCGGTTTGCCGGTCTATCTGCGCATCCTCTACAGAATCGACATGCGTAACCAGGTCGCCCAGCCCGTATCCGTTCACCGAATATCCCAGCCGGAGTTCGGCTTCGACTTTATCGCCTTCGGTCACCGCCACGTCACGCATGTTGTCGCCGAAACGGGCGATCTTCGCACCTTGCGCATCGTGCCACGCGCACGCTGCACGAACCCACGTTCCGAGATCGCGGTGCACTTGGGAGTCTTCCCAGTGGCCCACGATCACCCGTCTGTCCAATCCCAAACGCGTGCAGATGTAGCCGAACTCCCGGTCGCCGTGCGCCGACTGGTTCAGGTTCATGAAATCCATGTCGATCGACGACCAGGGTATGTCGCGATTGTATTGCGTGTGAAGATGTGCGAACGGCTTGCTCAATACGCTCAAACCGCCGATCCACATCTTCCCCGGAGAGAAGGTGTGCATCCACAGTATGAGCCCCACGCAATGCTCTGCGGCATTCGCATCAGCGCAGAGTTGGCGAATGGAATCTGCGCTGGTCTGAACCGGCTTGCTCACCACCTTAACCGGAATCTGCTCGGAGGTTTGGAACTCTTGGGCGATCCGCAGCGTGTTCTGTTCAACCTGTGCTAGGGTCTCGTCCCCGTACAGATGCTGGCTGCCTGCGACAAACCATACTTCATACCGTCCGAGATCGATCATCGCCTAATCCTGTCCGTAGTACGCGTCGTTGCCGTGCTTGCGTTGGTGGTGTTTGTCTAGAAGGTGCTGCTGCAAAGCGGATGAATCAGGCCGAAGCATTTCGGTCACCAGTGCCATTTCGGCCACCGTCTCCAGAGCAACCGCATTGTCGAGTGACTCGGTTGCATTCTTACCCCACGCGAAGGGTCCATGCCCCGCCACCAACACGGCCGGCATCTGGGCAGGATCGATTCCTTCAAACCGTTCCAGAATTACGTGCGCCGTGTTGGCCTCATAACCTTTCTCCACTTCATCTCGGGTGAGCGGTCGGGTAACTGGGACCGGCCCGTAGAAGTGGTCGGCGTGTGTAGTGCCGTAGCATACGATTTCTCGCTGTGCCTGCGAAAATGCGGTAGCGAATCGGCTATGCGCGTGAGTGATTCCTTCCACCACCTCGAAGTGCTTATAGATAATGACGTGTGTCGGTGTGTCGGTTGAGGGTTTCAGGTCTCCCTCCACGACATTCCCCTCCAGATCGACGACCGACATCTGCTCCGGTACCAATCCACCGTAGGGAACGCCACTCGGCTTGATGACAACTAGCTCTCTATTCGGATCAATGCCGCTAACGTTTCCGAACGTCAGTTTGACTAGGCCTCGATCGACCAACGCACGATTGGCGCGACACACCTCGGCCTTGAGACCTTCGAGCATTCGCTACCCCTTCCGCGTGCGTTCGCGAATCGCTATGAGAGATTTCATCACGTGGCCAAGTGCTTCCGAGTGGCCGGCCGTGCCGAATGTGTCATGCAGTTGTTTGTAGAGAGTATAGAGTTCGGAGTAAACGCTTGCCGCCGCCTTGCGCGGTCTGTACACCTCTTTGCGGACTCCGGTCATCTTCCGTTGAGCCGACCCGACAGTTCTGTACGCGCCACCCACAACGGCTCCGAATATCGCCGCACCCAATGCACACGTTTGTGCTGAACGGCTGATCTTCATCGGACGGTTACAGGCGTCCGCGTAGATCTGCATCACAAACGGGCTCTTCTCCGCGATACCCCCACAGTTCACCACTTCCTTGACCGCCACACCGTACTCCTCCAAACGGTTGATGATCGTGAGTGCGCCGAATGCGGTTGCCTCTACTAGTGCGCGATAGATCTCAGGAGCGGTGGTGTGAAGCGACTGGCCGACAACGAGTCCGGTGAGGCGTGGGTCAACCAACACGGTGCGGTTGCCATTGTTCCAGTCGAGGGCCAGCAACCCACTCTGGCCGGGCCTGAGTTTGTTTGCCGCTCGAGACAGGTTCGCGTGTGCATCTCCTTTGACCGTGAACTGAGCGGGTGTGAGTTGATTCGCAAACCAGTTGAAGATGTCGCCCACCGCAGACTGCCCGGCTTCCAATCCGTACATCCCAGGTACGATCGAACCCGGCACTATACCGCAGAGCCCCGGAATGTCGGGCAGCGGTTTGCTCTCCGGTGCGACCATCATGTCGCAGGTGCTCGTGCCGATGATCTTCACGAGGGTCCCCGGCTTGATTCCCGCACCCACGGCACCCATGTGCGCGTCGAATGCTCCCACTGCTACTGGGATTCCCGCGGGCAAACCGACCTTCTTCGCAATCTCGGATGTGAGGGCACCCGCCGTGCGGTCCGATGGGACAGCCTGCTTTGCGAAGCGTTTTCGCAGCGGGGCCAGATCCGGATCAAGCGAAGCCAGGAATCGTTCGGACGGCAAGCCACCCCAATCGTCGTGATACATCGCCTTGTGGCCTGCGGCGCATATCCCGCGTGAGATGGTATGCGGATCGGTGCTGCCGGTAATGAAGGCCGGCAGAAAATCGGCAAGCTCTACCCAACCGTACGCCGCCTTGAATACCTTGGGTGCACTGCGCCTGCAATGCAGGATCTTGGACCAATACCACTCACTGCTGTAAGTCCCCCCGCATTTTGTGAGGTAGCGGTGACGGTGCTTCGCCGCTTTGGCCGTTATCTCGGCAGCTTCTCCGTGGCTCGTGTGATCTTTCCAGAGCCATGCCTGTGCGGCGAGGTTGTTCCGAAAATCTGGGTGCAGCCCCAACGGCATCCCTGTACGGTCGACGGGGATAGGCGTTGATCCCGTGGTGTCGATGCCGATACCGATCACGTTCTCGATGTTGAACCCCCGCTTAGGTTTTGCGGCAGCGACGGCACGCCTCACGGACGAATAGAAACCGGCTATGTGATCGCCAGGATTTTGGCGAGCGAGGTTTGGATCCTTCGGACTTAGAAGAACTCCGGCTTCGCCACTGGGATAGTTGGATACGTGAGTGGCGACTTCGGAACCGTCGGATACATCGACCACAAGGGCTCGAACACTGTTGGTGCCAAAATCAACACCTATTGCGAAGCGTCGTGAAGGCCTGGTGACCATCCTACCTCCGTTCGAAACAGCGGCCACAACAAAAACCTCTCGGGTGGCGCAAGGATGAACCCCGTTGTTATATGAAGCGGACGAATCGGTATGGAACTTACGAGAGAGGCGCCAAGTGATCCAGGCGGTGATATTCGATTTAGACGGATTGCTAGTCGACAGCGAGCCGGTGTGGTTTGAAGCCAGGCGCGTGCTGTTTGCGTGTTACGGAAAGACTTGGACCGATGCGGACCAGGAACGGTTGATGGGTGTGAGGACCTCTGTCTGGGTTGACTACGTCACAAAGAAGCTCGAAGGAGCGAAGAGCCCCGACGAAGTTTTGGAGCATACGCTGGATATTATGGCCGACGCCTACGAGGGGGGGAACGTCCCAATCTTGCCAGGCGCAAATGAGGCTCTCGATCACTGTTTCGCGGAATACCGAGTTGGCCTGGCATCCGGTTCACCAAAGCGTCTCATAGATGCTGCTTTGAAAGGAGCAGATTGGGTTCGCTATTTCGAGAGCACCATCTCGAGTGATGAGTGTGCACATGGGAAGCCGCATCCTGACGTGTACATCGAGATCATGGATCGGATGAGTTTGAATCCAAAAACCACGGCAGTTGTGGAAGATTCGGTTGCAGGCGTTCGCGCGGGCCTCGCTGCGAATGCGAAGGTGGTCGCCGTGCCGCGAGGATTCACGCCTTTGGACGACGAGGCGCTCCAGCAAGCCGATGCGAGGCTCGAAACCCTTCACGAATTGCCTGGTGTTCTGAAACAGCTCTGAGCTAAATCTCGATCTCCACCTGCACGCCCTGACCGGCGTCCAACTCGATTTCCTGCGGTAATTGTATCGACACCCGGTCTCCGTCTTGGCCAATGCCGTCTGTCACGGCGCGACCATCCACCGTTACCGATCGCGCTTCAGCACCTGAGTCCAGTGTGAACACCAATTCTCTGACTGAGAGACTGGCCCACGCCACCGAGATTGTGTTGGTCTGGCGATTTCCCGAGCGTGTTTGAGAGAGAGTACCCCACGCCTCGGCAGCTGTGAATGCAGCCGTCTAGTCTTCGGGCGTAATGCGCGGCGCAAATCCGAGCTTGCCTGTGGTGGTGTCCTCCTCGAGAAACGTATTTACTAACCCCTCACCTTGAAAACCGCTCACCACCTGCTGCTCCGGCAGCGTTCCGCCCGCGGGAAGGGAAGTCTCCGGCGGAGAACTCGACTTCGCCAATAGGGTATTCACCGCAGAAGCGTACATCGGGGAATCCGCGCGAATCTAGACTTCGTACCAAACCTTGGTCGCCGGTTTCGACCTTGATCGCGAAACCCTGATCGATGGAAGGCGCCTCGGCCGTGTCGCCGGTGTTGACGACCATCTCGCTGGCTGTGCGCCCCTCACGGTAGTTCACGCTACCGTAGCCGGTGTTCGCGTACTGGTTGAAAATGTCGATGAAGTAGAGTCGTCCGTCACCGGTGAGATAGACCTGGCCGGCGCATATACCGCCGACAGGCATTCCGACGGTCTCTAGGTTCTGACCCTTTACCCAGTTGCGTCCGCCTCTCTCGAAGAGACTCGCCACCCAATCGCCACTCAGCTTTTTGTCAACAGGAATGAAGTGGTCGTCAGTGTCCCGACTGGCGAACAGCCCGGCGCAGGCAGTCAGCGAACTCATACCCGACACCGCCACCGCCCCTGCTCCAGCGACCTGGATGAAGGTGCGCCGGTCTAAACCCCCACCGCAGCAGGCTGAATCACCGCATGCGCACTCGTCGGCTGCGTTGCCTTTGGTTGACTCTGATTCAGAACTCATATGATTCATCCCCTGGTTGCGATGAAGTCTCAATACAACGCGATACTCATTGGCCCCGGCTCACCCACTGTCTCTTCCACAGCTAGACGCACCGCCGATATGGTTGCCGCGTCGAACCGGTCGAGTTTTTTGTAGCCTATCGTTGTCCCGCTCGAAAGCTCGCGCCACGATCCTTCGACCAACCCCTTCAGAGTGTATCGCGCAACTGACTGTCCAAGGGTTATGTCCTCGCGTAGGGCTGCGACGGATACAGTCGCCGAATTCCCAGCGTCTACCTCTGGGAAGCGGTCCTCGGCAAAGATGGTATCCAGCCGCGCTCTCATTCTCCGCAGTCGTTCAACATCGGTGGCGTGAAGCAGACCGTCACGAGTAGGGGGAACGTTCAGGAGAAGCTTCGAGTTCCTGCCTACCGACGTGAAGTACAGGTCAACAAGCTCATCCACCGACTTCACCCGCTGATCCTCGGCAGGGTGATAGAACCAACCTGGTCGAATCGATACGTCGGTTTCGCCTGGGCGCCAGACAGTACCGTGCGGGTCGCCGTGCTGGAGCATGTGCAAAATCATTTCGCCGGTGGCACCGGGGTAGGGGACCACTGTGGGATCCACCGTGGACCAATTTTTCTCTCCTGCAACGCCGATCTCGTTGCCGATCCAGCGCACGTCGGGTCCCGCATCCGAGAACATCACAGCTTCAGGTTGAAGCTCTCGCACTAGGTTCCAGTAGCGATTCCAGTCGTACTCCTGGCGCCGTCCGTTCGGGCCTTCTCCGTTGGCACCATCAAACCAGACTTCGTGAATGGAGCCGTATCGAGTGAGCAGTTCCGTGAGTTGTTCGCAGTAGAGATCGTTGTAGCGCGGCGAGTCTCCATACGCTGGCGAGTTCTGGTCCCAGGGTGAGAGGTAGAGACCAGCACGCAATCCTGCGGCGCTGCACGCGTCTGTGAACTCGCGCACGACGTCGCCTTCGCCGCCTCGCCAAGGGCTCGATGCAAGTGAGTGAGTTGTGGTTGCAGTGGGCCACAGGCAAAATCCGTCGTGGTGTTTTGCAGTGAGGATCATCGCTCGGAATCCCGCGGCCCGTGCCTCACGTGCCCACTGTCGTGCATCGAAGCCGGTGGGGTTGAAGATTGTCGGATCTTCAATGCCGTCACCCCACTCGCGGTCTGTGAACGTGTTCACGCCGAAGTGGATGAAAATTGCGAGCTCGTCCTGTTGCCACGTCAGTTGGGAAGCGGTGGGTGTTGGACGTTGGACGTTGCTCCATTGAAATCTTCGCGAGATTCGAGTCCCGGTGACTTCGCCTCTCGTAGTGAGAAGGGGCATAGCAGCGGCGCTCGCACAGGACTTCAAGAACTCGCGTCTTGTCGACCCGTTCACTCTTTGTCCTCCATGAACATCATCTGGTTCATGAGGTTCTCTAGACTCTCCTGCTTGCCGCTCCGATGCTCGGGATGTGGGTTCACTACTGCGAATGCCTGCAAATCGGCTAGGCCGAGTTCACCATCCGCGAACTGCTTGCCAGGTCCGGAGTCGAAGCTGGCATAACGGTCGGCTTTGTTTTGTTTCAGGCGACCGTCGGACAAGATCCTGTCGGCGACTAAGAGTGCCCGCGCGAATGCGTCCACGGCACCAATGTGGGCGAGAAAGAGGTCTTCCATATCTACCGACTCTCGCCTGAGCTTGGCATCGAAGTTCAACCCGCCGGGCGCGATTCCGCCGTTGGACATAACGATCAACATCGCCTCGACGCAGTCGTGCATGTCGAGAGGGAACTGATCGGTATCCCAGCCGCACTGTGGGTCTCCGCGATTAGCATCGATGGATCCGAGGAGACCGGCATCGACACATATCTGCAATTCGTGAGCGAAGCTGTGACCAGCCAAAGTGGCGTGGTTGGCTTCTATGTTGAGCTTGAAATCACTGTCGAGACCGTACTCGCGCAAGAAACCGATAACAGTCTGTGCGTCGAAATCGTATTGATGCTTCATTGGTTCTTGCGGCTTTGGCTCGATTAGGAACGTTCCCTCGAAACCAATCGAGCGCCCGTAATCCCGTGCAGCAGTCAAAAACCGGCCGAGATTCTCTCGCTCCAACTTGGTGTTGGTGTTCAGTAGAGCGGTGTAACCTTCGCGCCCTCCCCAGAACACGTAGTTGACGCCATCGAGTTCCACCGTGGCGTCGAGTGCGGCCTTGACCTGGGCGCCGGCGTGCGCGACCACGGTGAAGTCCGGATTGGTGGCGGCGCCGTTCATGTAACGAGGATGGCTGAACAGGTTCGCCGTACCCCAAAGCAGCTTCACCCTCGTCTCGGCCATCCGCTGCTTCGTCTGTGCCACCAGCTCGTGCAGCACCGCTTCAGTCTGGGTGAGCGTTTTTTGTTCGGGCGCGAGATCCCGGTCGTGGAAGCAAAAAAACGGCACACCGAGTTTGCTGAAAAACTCGAACGCCGCATCGAGGCGCTGTAAAGCATTACTCTTTGCGTCAGCCCCTTTGTCCCAAGGAAACTCACGCGTTGCCCCACCAAAGGGATCTGAACCAACACCAGTGAAAGTGTGCCAGTAGCAGACCGCGAATCTCAGCCATTCTTCCATCGATCGTTCTGCGACCATGCGTGAGGGATCGTACACCTTGAATGCGAGCGGATTGTCCGATTCCAAGCCTTCAAATTCGACTTTCTTCACGCTGGGGAAGTACTCTCGCGCACCAACGAAGACTGGTCTGCTCATTTCTTTCTCAATTCTTCATTCGCTCGTGTATGGCGACCGCTCGAATAGAGCGACCGCTTGCATAAAGCGGCGTGATTGTCTCGACTGCCTCGAGGTAGTTTTGGTACGCGTCTGAATACGCGCTGACGGCATCTGGTTCGGGATCGCACCGCGAATCCTCGAGTTGCCGTACATGCAAATCAACCAGCGATTCCAGGGATTCACTACTCAGAATCTCCAACGCTTGCAGTGCCGCTCCAAACGCAGCGCCCTCCTCCTGAGCCAAAACGAATACCGGGGAGTTACAGAGGCTTGAAATAATCTGCCGCCAGGTGGCGCTCTTTGATCCGCCACCCGTCAGGACAATTACTTCGGCGGAGACGCCGAGCTCAGCAAGTCGGTCGATGCCGAACTTGAGGGCCATCGACGCACCCTCGACCGATGAACGGAGTAAGTTCTCAGGGGTGGAATTACGTGCATCGAGCCCTATCACACATCCCTTCCCGCGCGGCAGATTTGGCGTACGCTCACCGTTGAAGAACGGCAGTGTCAGGATTCCATCAGCGCCCAACTGTGCGTTGGCGATTTTGGATTCGAACTGATCGAGTCCCACGTTCAAGAGACTTCTCATCAGTTCGCTGCTTACGGTGCAATTCATCGTGCATAGGAGCGGTAGCCATCCGCCGGTCGAAGAGCAGAAAGCTGCAATCTCGCCCTTGGGGTCGATAACAGGTTGGTCAGAATAGGCGTACAAGGTCCCCGAAGTGCCGAGGCTCATCGTGAGGCGGCCCGGTCTCACGTTCCCGGTGCCGATAGCTCCCATCATGTTGTCGCCGCCGCCGATCGAAACCGGGATTGCTGGTGGGAGGTCAAGTAGCTGCGCCACGTCCGGCAGCAGCGTTCCTATTGGTTCGTTTTCGATTCTGGGTTTGGGCAAACTCTCCTTCAAGTCGCGATCCGGGTCGATGGTGTGCAGCACCTCGTCGGACCACACCCTTGTTCGCACGTCGAGGAAACCGGTGCCCGATGCGTCTCCCATCTCCATGCATCGCTCACCGGTGAGGTAGAAGTTGAGGTAGTCATGCGGCAGGAGTACGCAGTCCATCTCTTTGTACAGATCCGAATGAGCGTTCTTGAACCACAACACCTTCGACGCAGCGTACCCCGGTAGAATTGGATTTCCGGAAAGGTCAATACAAGCGGCCGCGCCGCCGAGTCTATCCAATATGGACTCAGTCTCGACGGAGGTAGATGTGTCGCACCACAGCTTCACAGGCGCAAGCACCTTGCCTGCGACGTTCAGGGGCACGAACCCATGTTGTTGTCCGGACACCCCGATTGCCATCACTCCCGACCGCAGCTTTGGGTCGATCTGAGATATCGCTTCCTGCAGAGCGTTCACCCACCAATCTGCCTGCTGCTCAGCGGTGCCGTCATCACGTTGATTTAGCTCGAGTGGAGCAGCGGTCAACGCTCGCACCTCCCGCGCGTCGGGATCGTATACGAGGGCCTTGAGCGCTTGAGTGCCTAGGTCGATTCCGAGTACGAAACTCATGTCTTTCCGATACCATTGAGTCTGACGAATTCGTACCGCCCATACGGCGGCATAGGCATGATACGCCACATGTGCGGCATTCCTCCCTTCCCGACCCTCCAGCTACCTAACAACCTCAACCCTTCCAGTTACGACTCCGGTAGTCCACGCATCGGCAACACCAGCAAATCCCGGCTGTTTCCCGCCCACCGATATCTCGAAGACACCGGGTTCGACCACCCGCTGCCACTCTGAGTCGATCACGGAAAACTGACGTGGAGTCAGAACGAACGAGATAGTCTGCCGCTCTCCTGGTGCTAGGAACAAACGCGTAAACCCTTGAAGCGACCTAACGGGGACGGGAACCGATGCATGCACGTCGGTGACGTATAGCTGTACGACTTCTTCGCCTGCGATACTGCCGGTGTTTTCGACTTCGACAGAAACATGAATGTCCTGTCCGTCTTGAACCGTTGCTGGTAGGACCATGTTGTCATAGGCGAACGTGGTGTAACTCAACCCGTGCCCGAACGGAAAAAGCGGATCGCCGTCGAAGTATTTGTATGTTCTTCCAGCCATGTTGTAGTCGTTGAAAGGCGGTAACTGATCCACCGATTTGTACAAGGTGATCGGGAGTCGTCCGGCCGGATTGTAGTCACCGAACAGTACGTCTGCGATCGCTGTTCCCGCCGCCTGACCGGGGTACCAGGCATCCACGATGGCTGGCACATTCTCAGCCGCCCAATTGACCGCCACCGCGCTGCCGTGCAGCAAAACGAGGACTGTGGGCTTCCCGAACATGGTGACAGCCTGTATCAGCTCTTCTTGAGGTGCCGGCAGGCCAATGTCGATTCTGTCGCCGCCGGCAAAGCCGGGGACTTCCACTTGCATCTCTTCACCTTCGAGGCGTGGTGACAATCCCATCACCATCACGACAGCATCAGCCTGCTCTGCGGCAGCCAGAGCTTCCTCCTTGAGGCGTGGATTGGGCTTCATCCACACGAATTGCATTATCGCATCGGCCCGACGATCCCAGTACTCGACTCGAATGTCGTACTCCCGATTCGCTTCGAGTTCCAAATCGGCCCACCTCGGGAGCACGACATGACGGTCTGTGAATTCCACCATCAGAGAATCATCAACGTAGAGGCGCGCTCCTCCGAACACGCGAAATCCAAGCGAGTACCGACCAGATTCTGGCGGTGTCAGGATCCCTGTCCAGCGCATTGAGAAGCTGTCGGCCGGTATGCCTGCTGCCGGTACTCCGTCCCACCAGTGAAAGTCCAACATGGTGTCTATGCGCTCCAGGATTGGATCACCCTGAAGATCGTGACTAGTGAAGTACTCGCCGTTGAGGCCTGCGACTCTCTCCCCATTCCGCACAGTGGACAATACTGACCCTGGCACGACCTCGAACGACGGCGTGTTTGGAGCAACATCGCTTCCCCTCGCGTAGATCACCTTCGTGTCTGGCGAGACTTTCTGTCGAATACCTTTCAGAGGCGTAACCGGATTGGAAGGCACTCCGTTGTAATTGCCCAACAGCACGTCCACATCGTTCGCGTTTGGTCCAATAACGGCGATCGTTGCGAGATCCTTACGGAGTGGTAGGACTCCTTCGTTTTTGAGCAGCACAATCGACTTACGGGCCGCCTCAGCAGCCAATTCCTGATGTTGTTCTGATTCGTTCACGCTGAATGGTGTGTTGGTCCAAGGCACGCGTTCTGGAGGATCGAACATCCCGAGCCTGAACCGTGCCCGGAACAGCCGCCGCAAGGAAACGTCGAGTTGCTCTTCTTCGATGAGCCCCTGTTCGACAGCAACTGCCAGGCTGTCGTACGTGACACCGCAGTTTAGGTCGGTTCCTGCGATCACCGCCATCGCTGCGGCCTCGGCGGGCGTCTCGACCAGTTTGTGGGTGTTGTAGATGTCCATGATTGCCCAGCAATCGGAAACGATGTAGCCGTCAAAGCCCCACTCATGCTTCAAGATTTTCTGGAGCAGTTCGTTGCTGGCACAGCATGCGTCGCCGCGGAATCGATTGTATGCGCACATGATTGACTGCGCGTTTGCCTCGACGATAGTTGCGCGGAAGGCGGGCAGGTAGGTCTCGCGCAGATCGCGTTCGTCGACGATGGCATCGAAGGTGTGGCGGTCCGGCTCTGGACCGCTATGCACAGCATAGTGCTTTGGGGTTGCCACTGTCTTGAGGTAGAACGGATGGTCTCCCTGCAGGCCGCGCACGAATTCGACGCCGAGTCGGCCCGTTAGGTACGGATCTTCGCCATAGGTTTCCATCCCCCGTCCCCACCTCGGATCTCTGAAGATGTTGATGTTGGGAGACCAGAAGGTTAGACCCTCGTAAATGCCGCGCCTCCCCAATCGCAATGACTCGTGGTACTTGGCCCGGGCCTCATCGGATATCACCGTCGCGACGCGGGACATCAACTCGGTATCCCAAGTAGCTGCAAGGCCGATTGCCTGAGGGAACACTGTCGCTCGCCCGGCTCTCGCCACGCCATGAAGCGCCTCGTTCCACCAGTTGTACTCGGGTATTCCAAGTCGCTCGACCGCTGCGGCGTCGTACAACATCTGCGACACCTTCTCATCGAGCGTTAATCGAGACACTAGGTCCTCCACTCGCGCATCGAGGTCTGCGTCGGGGTTCAGATAGAGCGGTGCCTGTTCGACCGGAGTACTGGGTCTGGGGTCCATTGAGATCTCAGCCGTTTGTGCTCTTGCGAGGTTGATGCCGAGTAAGAAGGTAAGGGAACCGAATGATACGAGCGTGCGTTTCATGATTTCCACCTGGCGTTGTGGACGCAAGCTCTATGATGCGGCCGCGAACTGGAATCCTCAAGTTTGACGATTCTTTGACGCCTTCCCTCCAGTTTCGATCCAGCGCTTGCGGAATACCACTGATCATTCGAACTGGAGGATAAGATGAAACGGATACTGGCGATTCTCGCTACTGCTGCGGCAATTACAGGATGCGAGCCTGACGTTACAATGGGTCCGGACTTACACAGGGTCCATATGGGCTCGTCATTTCGCGAACGAGCCATGAATGTTGCAACGTACAACGTGTATGTAGGTGCGCACATTCAGGAATTGCTGATGGCCGAGCCTTCGCAGATCCCGATCGTTGCTGCCGGATTGTGGGGAGATGTGCAGGCTACCAACTTCCCGGAACGTGCCGCGGCAATAGCCAAACAGATCGACGACGCAAACTCTCTCGTGGTGGGCTTGCAGGAAGTGGCCTTGTATCGGTACGAACCAGTGAGCGATTACGCAGGCGGTGAACTCCCTCCTCCAGACGCGGAAATCGTGCTCGTGAATTTTCTGGAAGTCCTTATTGGAGCACTCGAAGCTAGAGGACTCAGCTACACACCCGCGGCACAAATCGCCGGCCTGGACATCGAGCTGCCGATGTGCACCGAACCTGAATTCTGCGTTCCGCTAGCCGATATCAGGCTCACGGAGTATGAAGTGGTGTTGGTACGAGATGGTGTCCCGTGGGAAAATCCGACTTCAGGCAACTATGCGGCCGCGTTGCCAATCGATTTGGGTGGCCAAGTCCTCTTCAAACCCAGTGGTTGGGCGTCGGTTGATTTTGAATACAGAGACAGACAGTACCGGTTCGTGACCACGCATCTCGAGCCCGCTGATGTTCTACCTGGCGGTGGCGTTCATCCTGACATTGCACTCATACAGGGTTTGCAGCTCGAGGAGCTGTTGGGCATAGTCGAGGCTTCAGCCCATCCGGTCATTATGGTTGGTGACTTCAACTCCGATGCAAATGGGAGCACCACACAGACCTATCAAGTTGTGGTCGACTGGGGGTTCGTCGACACGTGGGCTGCTCGCCGCCGGCATGGACTAGGGTATACGGCCAACCAGGCGCCCAACTTGCTGAATGAGACTTCCCAGCTGTTTCATCGAATCGACTTCGTCTTCTACAGAGATGAGTTCACAAGAAAACGTGGTCGCCTAGGGGGCAGGGTTATGGCAGAGTTGATGGGTGAGGAGCAGGTAGACAGGACCGAGTCGGGTCTGTGGCCCTCAGATCACGCTGGAGTGGCAGTTTCGTTGAGGCTGGCGCAGCGAGGCAAGCGCCGCTGACGGTCGCGCGAGATCTGCCGCAAAGAAAGGAATGGGAGCGGCCAAGGCCGCTCCCGGCCACCCGCCTTCGCTGTTCCATATTGGATCGAGATCGGCTGTAGGTTTGGCCTCGACCACCTCTTCCCGGGTCTTCCCGTCGTTAATCATCGCTTGGATTCGGTCCCGGACCGTGGCGAGCATGTTGCGGTATTCTCTCAAGTCTTCGACGGTGGCGAGTGGGCCGTGACCGGGGATGAATAACATCGTCTCGATTGTGTGAGCGAGTATGTCATCCACTGCGTCGACCATCCCCCCAATGTGACCGCCGTTGTCGATGTCGATGTAAGGGTACATGCCATTGAAGAAGATGTCTCCCGTGTGTACAACTTGAGCATCGCGAAAGTGAACGATCGCATCACCGTTGGTGTGCGCGTTCGAGATGTGTACTATGTGGATCAGGTCCCCGTTCCAGCTCAGGTTCACTCCGTCGTTGAAGGTGAGCTGTGGTCGGGCCGACTCCGGCGCTGCTGGTACCTGGTGATTGCCAAGCGCGGCCATTACCTGGTCTCGAGACATCAGGCTCAGGACGTTTTCGTGACCCACCAGTGTGAATCCTGCTGCGGCCATGTTCTCGTTGCCGCTGGTGTGATCGAAATGCCAATGAGTGTTGACAAGGTACCCGAGCGTTGGATTTGCCGACTCGCGCTCGCATAGATCGCGGACGGTGGTCAAAATGCGATCAGTGAGTTCGCCGTACATGGCGTCCACCAGGAATACACCATCATCATGGTATTGCTCCCAAGTTGACGTATTAACTCTTTCACAGCTTTGGCGTTCGTGTGTTCAGAGTTCCAAGTATTGCCGGCCGCAACGGCGGTCTCCAGGGAGGACGGCGCAACGCGAGAATGAGAAGGGTCGAGTTTTGGGGGCGGTAGGTTGGAGTCCGGTTTCTAGTCGCGCGGGGTGGCAACCGTGTTGCACCCCGTGCGATTGGATGCGCGGAGCTAGTTCCCGCCGGTGCCGCTACCCAGCAGCAGGCTGAAACCAAATGTCATTTGCGGCCCGCTGTAGTTGCTGCTGCCCCCGATCGGCCGCTCGAAATCGGTCATGAGATTGTACGCCGCAGCAACGGTGGCAAGTACGCGTCGACTGAGCAGAATGCTCACGCCCGCCTCGGCTTCTGTGCCGAAGGCCACTTCCGTTCTCTGGTCGGTTACGACCGTCATGCCTGTTCGCACGATTTCCTGACCCCCGACGAACGTGCCCACGCTCGCTCCAGCGAACGGCCTGAACTGCTCGCCCTGAGTCGACTTGGGGAAGTAGTACCGCATTCCAAGAAGCAGGGGCATTACTGCCGCGAAGTTGGTCGAGACGCCAGATGCCGATGACTGTACGTTTATACGCAACGACATCAGGCCGGCACTGATCCTGAAAGCGAGGTCTTCTTGAAGCCAATGTCCGTATGAGAAGCCTCCTATAAATCCGTTGCTCCCAACCGATGTCTCTACTCCCTGAGGCCCGATCTCGGTACGAATGTCTGTAACCTGACTCCAGCCGCCTATCCGCAGTTCGATTTGATGGCGTTTCTCGAGCGACTGCGCTGAAGTGACAGTCGAGACAGATGCGGCCATGAGTGAAACGGCCGTGAGCGTTCTAGTCCTTAGCACGATGTGACCCTCTCCCATGCGTCGATTTATCATGTGGGGCTTCCAGTAGTCGGTGCGATGAACCACAGCCCCCAACTGATGGATCAACCAATAAACGGCGACAGAGAGTTTTTTCTGACAATTGCCGCGTGGGTCGGCGGTCTCAGCGCTCCACCAGGTTCCCAGCCACATACACGCGGTCGATACTCCGCGTATTTGTAATTTCAATGAGAGGATCAGCCCTAAGCACCAGGAAATCAGCCCAGTTTCCGGCCTCCAGCGTCCCCACGTTCTCGAGCCCCATACAAGCTGCGGCCTCACCGGTGGCGGCACGCAGGACGTCCATGTTGCTCATGCCGGCTTCCGCCATTAGCTCCAGCTCCAGGTGATCGAAGTATCCATGGAATCGACCGGGAGGACCGGCATCGGTGCCCATCGCGATCCGGACACCACCTTGCGATAGGAGGCCGAGGTTCTTCTTGGCCACGTCCAGTGCCGCCCTGTACTGCTGCGCAGCTCGGCTGTTGCGTACCGATTCTTGACGAGACGGATCGAGCAGCTCTTCGATTATCGCCGAATCGACCTCGGCGAGGAAGAACGGGTCGCCGAAGAACTCTGGCTCGTTCTCGTACACAAACGTGGAAACCTCACGCATCAACGTGGCGCAGTAGCAAACGCCCGATTCCCGCATCATCTCGACAAACTCGGAATCCACCGGCAGATCGCGAACGCTGTGACCCACAAAATCAATGCCGGCCCGGAGCAGGTCTTTGGTATCTTCGAGATAGTATACGTGAGCAGCAACCGGCAGGCCGAGTTCTTCCGCCTTGGCGATGACGGCCCGATAAACCTCGGGCCTCATTTTCTCCACGGTACCGAGGTTGTCGTCAACGCGGAACTTGATAAAGTCCACGCCCATCGCGGCGTTTGCTTCGGCGATTGCAACTGCTTCCTCGGGCGTGTCGCCGGTTACGACGGTCCCGGCAACGAACAGGCGGGTCCTTTTGAGACTGGTGACGTTCTGTGCATCACGGACACGCAACCCGGCGTCCTGATCGTCACCTAGGCTCACCACAGTTGTTACTCCATAACGTGCGAGACGGTGTAGCTGGTCGAGCACGTTTTCTTCGGAATAGTGCCCTGATTCCAAACCGCGTGTGTCGCCAATGTGAACGTGTGCGTCGACCAGGCCCGGCATGATGAACCGCCCGGGTAAATGGACCTCAATTGCGTTGCGAGGAATATGCACATCGCCTGCGGAGCCAACAGCTGCCACTTTACCGTTCTCGACAACGAGTACTGCGTCGGTAATTGGAGCGGTTCCTGTTCCATCGATTAGTGTACCGCCGGTGTAAACAACAGTGTCGCCGTCGGTGCTGGAACAGGCGACAGTGAGCGCAAGTGAGGCGGCAAGGAGTCTGGTCTTCATGGTTTTATCGTCTATCCCGTTTGGTCACGAAAGACTCGAAGTTGCTCGTGCGCCTAACCATCGCCTCTACTTCGTCGATTTCAATTGGTATCGAACGACTTAGCCAATCATAGCCGTCTTCAGTGACCAGCACATCGTCTTCGAGCGCGGCGCGCGGGCCGTTCGGCGGTGCCACACCTTGCTCGATTGCGAGTACCATTCCCGGTTGTAGGGGCTGCAGGTAGTCGCCCTCGTCATGCACTTCCATTCCGATGAAATGC
>Ga0180431_10004348_pt1 | contig 17760 bp, 17 predicted proteins | sample SS_ome_11_FD_132459 | JGI IMG/M metagenome (GOLD analysis project Ga0180431, IMG submission 132459) | Hypersaline lake sediment archaeal communities from the Salton Sea, California, USA - SS_1_MS_1 metaG | ecosystem: Environmental > Aquatic > Non-marine Saline and Alkaline > Hypersaline >... | reverse complement strand
GCGGTCGCACTTGCGCCCCACAACAGTGGGATGCGCAGGTCGTGGGGCGTATTCGGCTTCAGCGCCAGCGGGATCGACGGGCGAGCATACTGCAGCATCTGTAGCCTCGCCTTGCGCAGCGCCCTGCAAGTCGAGGCCAGCGCGACGACATCCCGCGGCCCCAGGCCTGCCACCAGCACCACCAAGACCGGGAGGAACCCCGCATTCGACAGCAGCCAAATAAGTATGCAGTTCGCGTTGTCACGCTCTGTATCCATACTTGCTCATTCATCACCCATAATGGAATTCCAATATAGATCAAATTGCAACCACAACTAAGCCTCCCCACCATGACCATCCTTCCAAAAAAACGCAGCCCCCCATGATAGTCAAGTAGCGTCCACCTATTATTTGATGCCAAACCGTGCGTAAAGCCAACGCACGACGTCCAGGTGGCCATTCCCGTATGCCATGCGCAGCGCGTGATTATGGCCTGTCCGCACGTCGGCGACTGTCAGCTTGAAGGTCGCGACAAGCCATTGCGCGACGTCCAGGTGGCCGTTCCCGCACGCGTCGCGCAGCGCCCAGTTGTCGGACGCCCGCGCGTCGGCGGCCGTCAGGCCGAAGGCCGTGACAAGCCACTTGGCGACGTCCAGGTGGCCGCGCTCGCACGCCATGCGCAGCGCGTGGTTGTCGAGCGCCCGCGCGTCATCGGCCGTCAGCTTGAAGCGGTCGGCAAGCCACCGCGCGACGGCCAGGTCGCCGTTCTCGCACGCCACGCGCAGCGCGTAATTATTATCCGCCCGCGCGTCGGCGGTCGTCAGCTTGAAGTGGTCGGCGAGCCACTTGGCGACGGCCAGGTGGCCGTTTGCGCACGCCATGCGCAGCGCGTGGTTGTCGGCCGCCCGCGCGTCGGCGGCCGTCAGCTTGAAGTGGTCGGCGAGCCACTTGGCGACGGCCAGGTGGCCGTTCCTGCACGCGAAGCGCAGCGCGTAGTTTCTGAGCGCCCGCGCGTCGTCGGCCGTTAGCTCGAAGTGGTCGGCAAGCCACTTGGCGACGTCCAGGTGCCCGTATTCGCAGGCCAAGCGCAGGGCGAAATTATTGTCTTTCCGTACATCGGCAGACGTCATCTCGAAGTGCTCGACAAGCCACTTGACGAGGTCCAGGTGCCCAAATGTGCATGCCTTGCGCAGTGCGGCGCATTTGTACGCCTGTGTGGCCGTAGCCTTCAGGTTAAACTCGGCAACAAGCCACTTCACGACAGCCAGGTGCCCAAATGTGCATGCCCCGCGCAGCACGTCGCTGTTGGCGTTCTGCACGTCGGCGGCCGTTAGGCCGAAGGACGCGGCAAGCCACTTCGCGAGTTCCAGGTGGCCGTTTGCGCACGCCCAGTACAGCGCATAGCCGTAGTACGCTCGCGCGTCGGCGGCCGTCAGGCCGAAGGCCGCGACAAGCCACTTCGCGAGGTCCAGGTGGCCGTTTGCGCACGCCAAGCGCAGTGGATAGTTGCCAGCCGCCCGCGCGTCAGCGGCCGTCAGGCCAAGGGCCGCGACAAGCCACTGCGCGAGGCCCAGGCGGCCGTTCTCGCATGCCACGCACAGCGCGCGGTTGCCGGCCGCCCGCGCGTCGTCGGCCGTCAGGCCGAAGGCCGCGACAAGCCATTGCGCGAGGTCCAGGCAGCCAAATTCGCATACTGTGGTCAGCACATCCCCTTCTCGGATCGCGGTCGCATTCTCACCCCACAGCAACGGGATGCGCAGGTCGTGGGGCGTCTTCGGCTTCAGCGCCAGCGGGATCGACGGGCGGGCACGTCGCAGCATCCGTAGCCTCACCCCGCGCAGCGCCCTGCAAGACGAGGCCAGCGCGACGATATCCCGCGGCTCCAGGCCTTCCACCAGCGCCACCAAAACCGCGAAGAACCCCGCATTCGACAGCAGCCAAATAAGTACGCAGTTCGCGTTGTTACGCTCTGCGTCGGCAAGCTCTGCATTGTCATGCTCTGCGTCGGCAAGCTCCGGGCCGGCACGCTTTTTGTCCATACCCGCACATAACTAACCCTTGATGTAGATCAAATCGCAATCACCGTAACTAAGCCTACCATAATTGAAGACAAGGTCCATGTCCAACGCACTCAAGTAAATTTGAACAGTTATAAGGGCAACCAGCTGCGATGGGGCTGGCCTCTAAGAAAACCATGTGCTGGGCGCCCAGGAAGCAGCGCCCAGCAGCGTCGAGGGCTGCAACGGCTATCGCCATCTGTTCGCCGAAGTGCAAGCCGCCGGTTACGGCGCGAGTTCGGGCCGCACAGCTTGCGATGGTCCGCAACAACCTGTCGCCGCGGCGGAAGGGACTCGCGAGATGCATCCAGAAGGCCGCGGACCCGCACCTCTTCGAGCTGGGCGCCGAAGCCCTCAAACAACGCACCCGCAACATCCTGCAGGCCCGCCTCTTGGCGCGCGCCGCGCTCCGGCGCGACCGCAACGCGCGCCGCCCCCCCGGCCCGGGGGCCCGTCGCGTGCTCAACTTTTAGCGCTCCCGGACTGGGCATTGTGTTCGCCGGCGCGCAGTCTGTGCGGCAAAAAGGCGGCTCGACGCGGAGTCAGGCAAACAGGTACTCAACGTCCGGGCGGTCGAGCGCGTGCCCGGCGTCGATTTTTGTCCACTTGTCCCAGAGGGTCGATCGCGGCGGGCGTGTCCCGTGCGTGACAAAGTACTGGGTGCGAGAGGCGCAGTCCAACCGCCACCCGGAAAGGCTGCCGACCACTTTCTTATAAAGAGTTTCGAAGCGATCGAACATGAGTCCGGCCTGTTCTTCCCGAAGGAACCTGCGAGTGCATTCGACGTCTCCCGGGTCACAGCGGCGGCGCGCCACCTCGACATACCGGGACAGGGGCTCCGACGGGTGGTCCAGCCGGCTAACGTCGGCTTCCATCAGCAAGGCGTAGAGCGTGAGATAGCAGTTGTCGATGCCATCCATACGGCTTGCCTTAAACAGGCAAAGCAATTTGCAAGCTTTTTGAACAACTTCGAGCGTCTCGGTGTCGTCAGTGTCAAGCTTTTCGCCAGTCAGGGCGAGACAGTGCGTCAGCCGCCTGGCAGTGTTGCACCACCAGGCCAGAGAGCGCATAAACTTAAAGATCATCCGGCATTCCCGCACCGCTTCCTCGGTGAACTCGCCGTAAGCCCTGTTCACTGAGACGGCCTCAGCGGGAGTCGTTGAGTCCGTTTCAGCGCCTCCAGAGGCGCTGCCTGTGTCCGCCATCGCTGTGCTGTGCACGCACATGGTTCAAATAGAATCGGATTGACAACGCCGGTCGCAAACTAACAAACCTACCGCGCAGCGACAAATCTGAGCCCCGATAGGAGTCATGACGGAGCTCGCCTACCTGATCCTGGCGGTCATCGCGCTCCTCGTGGCTTTCTCGCCGGCGTGGACCACCGCGCTGGGTGCGCTCTTCCTGGGCGTGTGCGTGCCCGCCCGGGTCGCGCTCGCCTGGGCCGCCCCCTACCTGCCGCCGGAAGTGTACCTCGTGCCGGCGGCCGGCTTCGCGTACAGCTCGGTCGCCGGCGGCGGGCGGGGCTTCTTCGGCGGCGAGGCCTGGTGGGCCAGCCTGCGCCCGCTCCACTCCCTGAACTACTTCGGCGCCTACCTGCTGTCGTCTGCGGGCGCGAAGGAGGAGGCCCGCGTCGTCCTGCTGCTGGACGTCCTCCTCGGCCTCGCCTGGCGCCGCCAGACGCACGCAAAAAGCGGCGCTGCGTGCCAGGGCGCCGCAGCAAGTTGTGCAGCAAACTAGCACATCCAGGTGACGAGGCCGACGACGACGCCGGCGAAGATGCAGGCCGGCCCGGCCCAGCCCGGCGGCTTTTTGACGAGCACGAGGGTGGGGTCGCTGGGGTCGACGTTCAGCTCGACCCGGTCCCCCTCGGCCCAGGGCTTCGACCCCTCGACGTCGACCTGGGCGTGGTAGACCTTCTCCTTGAAGGAGTAGGCGACGACGACGGTCGCCGAGTAGACCGCCGAGCCGTCGGCGCCGGCCGTCTTCGTGTGGGCCACGATCTTGGTGACGCTGCCGCTCGCCCGCGCCGAGAAAGGGCTGACGGTCATCTGGTACCCCACCACGAACAGCATGAGCATCAGCACGACCAGGAGGCCGACGATCAGCCAGTTGCGGCCGGGGGCGGCCCCGTCCGCCGCCCACCCGCCCGCGTCGTCGCAGCACCCGCCGTGCGCCATCATCCGCAGCTATACCACGGCGGACTTTTCGCCGGCCGCGCAAAACGGCGGGCGTTATCCGCGCGCCCAAAAAGGCGCTGCCGTGCAGACGCCCGCGCGGGCGCCCGCCGGCTCAGTCGTCCGCGGGCGGCTGGTTCAGCTGCTGGAGCGCGAAGCTCGCGCCCTCGCCCTCGCGCACGTTGGTGGCCCCCATCGGGTAGGTGTAGGCGCCGTCGGTGGGGGCGCACGCGACCCCGATCGAGATGTGGGACCCGGAGTCGGTCAGGTCGTCGAGGAGCTTCTCGGGGAAGCCCTCCATCGACTCGTAGGCGGTGACGATGCCCACCGCCGCCGTCGCCACCTCCTTGCGGTACGCGGTGAGCGCGTTGAACGCCAGCTGGTAGCCGGCCGCGCCGAGGAGCGCCACCGGCGGGAGCTCGGAGCGCGCCTGCCGCACGATGACGTCGCGGAACTGGACCGGCGCGTCCCGCTCCTTCGCCGCCCCGGTGAGGAAGACCGAGCCGAAGGCCGAGAGCGTCCCGTCGAACTGGACGCTCTCAGGCGACTTGAAGCAGAGCGCCACGCCCTGCTCGCTCTCGCCCCGCCGCCCCACCTCGAGAGCCCCGAACTGGACGTAGCGGCCGCCGGCGAAGCTGGCCAGCGGCGTGTCGGCGTCGGGCAGCGCCGCGACGAAGCGGTTGACGCCCTTCAGGACCAGCTCGAAGTCACTCCAGTCCGGGACGCTCGCCGGAGGCGGCTTGGGGGTCCGGGCCCCGGGCATGGGCGCCGGCGGCTTCGGGGGCGCCTCGTCGACCCCGTTGCACACGAGCTGGACCCCGCGCTTGAGCGGGGTCCGCGACTCGACCGTCACGTTCTCCAGGGTCACGCGGCCGGCCGTCGGCGCGAAGAAGAGGAGCGGGCTCGACGGCGCGCTCGATTCGAGGCTGACGTCGGCGAGCGTAACGTTGTCGCCGGCCACGACCAGCGACCCTTCGATGACGGCCAGCCCGAGCCCGCGGATAGCCACGTTGCTCGGGACCCTGGCCCCGCGAGCCGCGTGCCGGCCGGGCTCAAGCTCGATGAGGAAGGGGCCGCTCCTCAAGAAGACCTCCGCCTCTCGGAGGGCATAGCTCAGATCGTCCCCGGGCACGAGGCGGAACGTCCGCGACGACGCCAGCCGGGGGTGGCTGATGCGAGGGGGCGGGACCGTGAGCGTCGAGACCGCCATGGCTCGCACGGGCGGAGTATGAGTGCGCAAAAAGACGCGCCGGGCTTTTTTCAAATGGAGCGGCTCGGAGTCGCCGACAAAGATAGACTCATTGCGCAGCAATTGACTCATTGCGTAGCAATTGACTCATTGCGCAGCAATCGCCCCTTTTAGGCGACAGGTGTCAAAGCTGGCACATTACAGCCTGAGGCCGTGGTGAGGTTTGTTGAGCCAGCGGTTGCTCCGGCAGGGGAAAGCGTGTAGGGCGCAGCCCCACTGACTGGCCTTGCGACGATAACCCCCGCCGATACAACACTAGATGTGCCGCCGCCATCAATGTCTCCGAGAGCGACCGGATCACCGTCCGCAAGCGCGCCATAGTCAACCGCGCCACAGATAACACATGCTGTTGCGGTGGCAGCCGTGCGGGTCGTGTTGATCGTCCCGAAATGGAGGACCAATCCGGCGACTGGGGTAACAAGGAGAATAGGCGCATAGGCTGCCCCCGCCCCGGCGAGGTGGATCTGCACGCTGTTGAAGCTCGCCTGAGTGTTGTCAGCCGAAGCCCCCTTGAACGAGATGGGGCCATACGTCACCAGCTCTCCGGTGAAGTTGATGCCGGCCGCAGGGCCGAAATCGACAGTGTAGTTCTCCTTGTTGGTGTTGTACGTGCCCACCGTGAGCGTGCCGCTTTGGTTGTACGTGCCCGCGGTCGTCCCCGACAGAGAGACGATCGCCGTGTTGCCGTTCGGCACGCCTGTCACCAGGTTGGTGCCTTCGAAAGTGAGCGTCAGGGCCCCGCCGGTGTGCTTGATCACCGACGTAGCGGCCGGCATCGTGCCGCCCGTGATCGTCATGTCGCGGATGGTGACCGTCGAGGTGCCGCTGACGAAGTTGATGGCCGGGAGCTTGGTTCCGGCCACCGTCGCCGGGGACAACGTGAAGCCTTCGAAGACGACCCCGGTCTGGCCGGTCACTGTAAAGGCGGCCGTAACGTTCACGTTGCCGCCAGACCCCTTGATGGTGAGGCCACCAGGGACCGCGATCGCCGCGCTGGTGTGGGTGTACGTCCCCGACGGCATGATGATAACCGCCGGGCTGCTCGCGCTCGGGTTCAGCGCCGCGATCGCGAGCGCGAGGTCGTCGCCGTTGTCGAGAGTGATAGACCGCCCGTCGGCCGAAGCGCTCAGCTTCGGCCCGACTGTCCGGATGAGAGAGACGGGGGTCCCGGCCATCGCTCGAACTGAACGCGCAGAGCCCCAGGTATGTTAGGCGGGATGTCTCGTGCCGCGATAATTGCACGGGGGCCGCGCGTCTCGCAGGGCGTCGCAGTCGCGTTTTCAGCCAACCTCGGCCGGGCCGAGGTCGAAATGTGGAGCAAGGGGTACCACACCTCTCGCCTTCCCGGTGCGCCGGCGCCGCCGCGTGTCTCGCCGCCGAGCGCCGGCGAGCTCACAGAGGCCGCACACGACGCGGTGTACGACTGGGCGGAGCGGCTCCTGGCCATATGCGCGATGCGGGACTACCCCTTCGCGCTCGCCCACCTCCGGCGGGTGCTCGCCGGCCGGGGCGGGACCCTGCTCGTCCGCGCCGCGCACCTCGACGCCGACCGCGGGTGCCTGGTCGAGTTTTACTCGCTGAACGAGCCGCCACGCTTGGGCCGCGAGAGCCGGCGCGCGAGCGCGACCGCGGCCGCCGAGCCCACATTCCGGGTGGCCGTGAGCCTCGGCAAGTGCTACCGACTGCGCCGCGTCGAGTGCCGCCCCCTCATGGACGCGGTCCGCTACTGCCGGGTGTTGTACACCCGGGGAGAGACCCGCGGCCAGGCCGAGGTGGCCGGCCCGCCAGTGGCGCTCGGCCGCCGGCTCAGCCGCCTGACGCGCGCGGCGCTGGCCGTGCCCGGCGTCCTGGCAGGCGGCGACGACACCGCCCGCCGCCTCGCCGCGGTGTCGCTGGCGTACGAGAAGTCTCAGCGGCTCCCTCTCGACACGGAGGTCGAGGTGGCCGACCCGGCCCAAGCCCTGGAGGGAGTCGGCATCAGCACCCCCGGCCAGCCGACGCCGCACGAGCGCTACCTGGCCCTATTCGGGAAAAAACTCGAGTCAGCCGGAAGCTGCATGTGCCGCGCCATCTTCTCGCGCGCCAACCCGCTGGTGCCACTGGCGTTCTTCCTCTTCGAGGGCGACGCCGGCCACGTCCTGACCTTTCCCCTCACGGGCGGGTAGCTGCCGGCTTCCAGCGCCACAGCTCGGCGACGCGCCCCTCGTGGGTGTACATCCACCGCAGCCCCCCCAACGTCTGGCGGGACTGCTCGCTGAGACCGTCCTCCTGCAGCAGCGCGTCGACCTTATCGAGGTCAGCCCCGTCGCTGAAGTCGCCGGCGAAGAACACGGAGCCGCAGACGCGGTCGGCATTCTGTTCGAACAACTTCAGGTCCTCAGGTTGAGGCAGATCGAACAAGTTTTTCACCACCAGGATGGAGTGGCCGTCCCCGCGCAGCCCGAAGGGGGCGTCTGAGTTGTGCCCGCCCCAGCAGAGCACGGGGACTGCGCCCGCCCACCCCTGGCACCGCTTCGCCATCTCCTCGAGGTTCGCGACCTGCAGCGTTCGGCACCCCCCGCAGCGCAGCGAGAGCGCCACGGTCGGCTGGGCCACGACGAACATCTCGCACTTCGGCAGCCGGGCAAGGGTGCGGGCGAAGTCGGGCGCGATCAGCGGGGGGTAGACCACCTGCTCTTTCATCAGGGTGGTGGTGAAGGTTGCAGCTTCTGCGGCAGGCGAGGGCGCGGATGCGCTCTCGCGCCCGCCTTCGTTGCCGGGCCAGTCCTCCGGCGGCACAAGGCTCCGCGCGCGGGCCAGCTCCCGGCTCACCTCCGTCACCACGGGCAGCAGTTTGTCGGCGTCGGGCGTCTTCTCTATAGCGTCCCAGTGCTTTTGCGCGAGAAGCGCGAAGTCGATCTTCCCGCGCCCGGCGTCGGTCAGCACGAGCGGCACGGCCCGCCACTCCTTTCCGTTCGTGTAGAGGCCGTATTTCCGGTACAGCTCGTCCAGCTCGGGTTGCAGCTCTTTGGCCTGCGAGCAGAAAGCGCGGTGCCCGTTTTTCCAGTCTCGCAGCTGACACTCGCGGGAGCAGTAGGGGGTCCCGCACTCTTTGCAGTGGTACCGCGGCGCCACGGGCTCGTGGGCGTGGTCTTCGGAGTGGGCAGGGCAGGGGCGAGGCGCGCAGGGCTCGAGCGCCGCCCCAGCCGGGCAGGGCGGGAGCGGCGGTGCGTCCGCGGGGAGGGCCGCCATGGTCGGCGCAGCCAGACTGCGACGCGTCTCCACGATTCAATTGCCATAGCAATGAAATTATTGCCACAGCAATGAACTCATTGCCACAGCAATGAACTTATTGCCGCAGCAATGAACTTATTGGCGCGGCAATGGAGACGTCCACACCTCAAGCCCTTTGGCTGTAGTTTTCCCAGTCGGCTGCAGCCCCAGCCGGCTGTACAGCTTCTTGGCAGCGTAGTTGTCGGGGTGCACGTGCAGCACGAACGCCCCCAGGAGGGCTTCGATCTTCGCGAACATCCGGCCGAACACGAGGGCAGAGTACTTTACGCCCCGCTCGTTCTTTTTCCCGCGCAGAGCAGGCGCAAGCCAGACATCGCCAACGATTGGGCGCCCCCGCGGGCGGGTGTACCCCCGGCATAGAGCCAGGATGTTGTCTCGGCTACCCCAGCGCAGCTCGACCGAGCCCGCTCCGATGGGGTAGGACACCGGGACCCACCCCGCCGCCGGCGAGTCGGCTTTCACCGCGTACCGGCGCACCACCACCCGCACCATGGTATGAAGGACGAGAGAGCTGCGCGGCTGCAGAACATTTGGAGACGCGGCGCACGAGCCACTGAATGATGAGCCTCGCCCGGGTCAGCGCGCAGGTGGCCGGGCCCGGCACGTTCGCCGGCGCGCCGCCGGCGACGCGGGCCCTGGCGTGCCCCTACGGCTGCCACGGCCTGCACCTGGCCCCCAAGCCGGGGGGAGAGCCCCTCACCGGCGGCCTCCTCGCGGCGATCCTTGCCGACCTGCAGCAGGCCCGCCCCCAGTACCGCACCCACGCCCGAGTCCGCGCGGCCGGGGCGCCCGCCCCAGAGCCGCTGGCAGGCCGCGAGCCGCCGGCCGGCGCCGTCTACACGGAGGCCCTCGTGTGCCTCTACATCCCGGTGCCGCTCCTCCAGAAGGAGGACTACTGGCAGCTGGCCCGGCACCGTCGGGCGGCCCACTCGGGCCCGGCGCTCTGGAAGATGAACCTGCGGGAGCTCGCCGAGGCGGCCGACGCCCCCCTCGGCCTCGCCGGCCAGCACCTCTCTCCCGCCGAAGAGGCCTTCCTGTCGCAGGTCCAGGCCCGGCGCCGGCGCTACCTCGCCGGCTGCGCGCCCGGCCCGCGGGGGGCGGTGACCCTGGCCGCGCTGCGGGACCGGATGCGGGAGGCGGGCCTCCCGGTCAGCGCGGGCATGCCCAAGGGGGGGCTGGCCGACGCCCTGGCCCGGCACGAGGAGGAGGGCGCCGCCCCGCTCCCCGGCCTCGACCAGCTCGACGCCCACCAGCGGGGCGCCATCGCCGCCGCCGTGGCGCTGGCGCAGCAGCGGCGGGCGCCGGCTCCGGGCGCGCCCGGCACCCCGGCCTCCCCGGCCCTCCTCATCAGCGCGGGCCCGGGCTCGGGCAAGACGACGACGGTGACCAACCTGGTCCTCGAGGTCGCGCGGGCGGCGCCCGGCTCGCGGACCCTGGTCCTCGTCTTCAACGTCGAGGCCGAGGCGACCCTCAAGAAGCGCCTCGCCCGCATGGGCCTGCGGGGCGGCGGCCAGATGATCCCGAAGAGCCAGGTCTTCGACCCCGCGAGCTGCGGCTGCGCGGTCCTCACTTTCGACAAGATGGCGTACCAGGTGAACGCCGCCGCGGCGGCCGCAGCCGCCGCCGACGACTTCTACGCGGCGCTAGACGACGACGCGGCGGCTGCGGGCTCTACGCCGGGCTCTGCGCCGGGCTCTGCACTGTCCGCCGACCGAGGCTTCGCCGGCTCCTTCCGCGAGGGCAAGGAGCGGGCCGCGGCCGCGCTCCGGGCAGGCGCCGCCGACTACCACGTGTGGGACGTCGTCGTCGTCGACGAGGCGCAGGACGTCACCCCGCTCGAGGCCGGCCTGCTCGACGGCTTCCTCGCCCCCCCGCGGGGGGCGCGCCCCCCGTGCCTGGTCGCCGCCGGCGACCCCCGGCAGGAGGTCTACCCCGGCGCCACCTGGTACTCCCGCCTCTGGGCGGCTGCGGCGGCCGCCGAAGGCGAGCCCGGCGCGGCGCGCCGCTGCGTCCTCTCGCGGAACTACCGCTCGGACCCGGACATCGTCCGAGTCCTCAACCTGTACAGCGCGGCGGCGTTCCCTACCCTGCACCACGAGCAGGTCGCCGCTCGCCCCGCGACCACACCAGGGGCCTCAAACGAGTCCCAAACCGCGCCTGGTGCCCCTTGCGGGGACGATGACACAGGCGACGCGCCTCCGCTCGCGGTCCGGGTGGTCGAGGTGACGGCCGCCGCCTGCCGGGCGGGCGAGTCGCTCGAGCAGGTGGCGGGCCGGGTGGTCGGCGGCCTGCTCGCGGCCCGCCCGGCGGGCGAGAGCTACGCTCTGGTCCCGGTGACCCTCGACAAGTTCCGCCTGGGCGAGGCCACCCTCGCGGCCCGCCAGACCCTCCACGAGCTGCGGCCGGCCGAGTACGCGCTGGCGCTCTCCGGCGACGCCCGGGCGCCAGACGACGGCGTGTACCTCCTCGCCACCTCGCGGAAGATCAAGGGGACCGAGAAGCCGCTGGTCGTGGTGTACGGCCTCGACCGCGACTACGACATCGTCGTCGACCAGGCCGCCCTCGCTAAGCTGGTCTACGTCGCCCTGTCGCGGGCCCGCGACGAGCTGGTGATCGTGACCACCCCCCTCACCACCCAGCGCATCAAGGCGCTCGTCGCGCCGGTATTGCGGGCGGCCGGCGCCCGGGTGAGCTCAGAGTCGGTGGCCGCCCCCCGGCCGCCCTCGCTCACCCCGCTGCCGGTGACCGGCGAGGTCCTCGGCGCCGGCGGCAGCGGCTACGCGCTGTGCCAGGCCGACTACGGGCCGCACCCGCCGTGGACGGTCGCGCCCGCCGCCCTCCCCGCGTTCCCGCCGATCGAGGCGCGGGGCGACCACGACTTCGTCGGGTGCCTCGCCGAGGCCTACCTCGGGCAGGCTGTCGAAGCGGTCCTGCGGGAGCGCGGGTGTCGCGACCTGGCGCCCGCGCTCCCGCCGGTCACGAGCCTCCAGCTCGTCGCCAGCCGCGAGAAGGACAAGCACGGCCTGTACGACAGGCGGGACGGCGACGGCCGGCCGTCTTACATCCTCTGCACCACGCCCGCCAACCGGGCCGCCCTCCAGGAGCTTGTCGACAGCGCCGCGACCAACAACAAGACCAGCAGCCCGTACATCCACGCGATGCTCAAGTTCACAGCGCTCTGCGGACGCCCCTGGACGGTGAGCGACCGCTACGCTGCGCCCGAGCTCGAGTCGCGGCTCACGTCTGCCGCGGCGGTTGCTGCAGCGGCGCTGGTCGACCAAGTCCCCCTCCCCGGCGGCATCGCCGATGCGGTGTTCTGGATGCGGGGCGTCCACGCCCTCGCCCCCTGCCGCCCCGATAACCACGGCGTGTGCCGCCTGGGCCTCCGCGAGGCCGCGGCGTTCCGCGAGGCGTGCGTCGCGTACGAGGTCGACACCGCCCTCGTGGGCGCGACGGGGGCGACGGTCCCCGTCGAGTACAAGTACGTGCGGCAGCTCACGCCCGAGCACGAGCGCCAGCTGTACTCCTACATGGTCATGACGGGGGCCGCGGCCGGCCTCCTCTACAACGCCGCCACCGGTGAAGGACGGCTGCTGCGGCGCGGGCCGCCTGCGCTCGCGCCTGCGCCTGCGCCTGCGCTCGCGCCTGCGCCCGCGCCGCTCCCCAACGACGCCTTCATGTGCCGCGCGCGCGCGATTCTCGCGCTGCGGACCGCCCGGTCGGAACAGCGGCAGCACTTCGCCCGCCACGCCATCCGGCCGCCGCCCGAGCTCGCCCGGCACACCACCCTCATCGCGCTCGACGCGGAGGCTGACGAAAAAGGGCAGACCACCGAGATCGGGGCGGTGGCCGTCTCGACGAGCGACTGGAGTGTCCTCGGGACCTTCCAGGCGCGCGTCCCTTCCGCGCGCGTCACCGACGCGGACAGTGCCCGCGGGAGGGGCGGGAGGGGCGCCTTCGCTCGCCGCCACATCGAAGAGCTGGTCGGCCTCGCCCGGCCGGCGCACGCGCCCGGCGCGGCAGCCGAGAGCCGGGCCCTCGAGGCCGCTTTCTTGCGCTGGTGCGCCGAGGTGACGCCGTCGGCCCCGCTGTACGCCCACTGGGCGGGCTCCGAGAAGAAGCTCCTGGGCGAGGCGGCGGCGACCCTCGACGTGTACGCGCGCTGCTTCGTCCCCTGGCTCGAGCTCAAGCAGGGGGGCGGCGCCGGCCAGAAGCTGCGCGACGGGAAGCGGGGCCTCGAGGCGGCGATGGAGCAGCTCCTCCCGCGGCTCCCCTTCGTCGCCCACCAGGCGTTCGAGGACGCGCTCGCGGCGCTCGCCGTGTTCCTGGTCACGGTCTCCTGCGGCGGCGCCATGTGAGGCGCCACAAAAAAGTCCACTCTACTTGAGCTCGTCGAGAAGCTGGGCCGCCGCCCCCGGGTCAGTGGCGGCCAGGGCGAGGCACGGCCTGAAAGGCTCGAGCTCCTTGGCTGTGTACGCGCCCCGCAGACGGACCTTCTTCTCTAGTCGCGAAGCGACGGTGAGGAAGACTTTTGCCGCCTCCAGCGCCTCGCGCGGGTGCTTGAGATCGGTGACCTTGTTCCCGTACGCGACGCGGCCGAAGTTCGCGTACACGTCGCGATCGACGGGCTCACACAGAGTCTCAATGAAACGCTCCACGTACTTGCCGTCATCTCCGAGCATGGCAGTCCACACCGGGAGCACGGTTGAGTCCAAAACTCTCCCCGTCCGGCCGCCGTAGACATTTCGCGCAGCGTCTTCGCGTGTCGTGTGGCGACCAGCCAAGCCGTTCCACACGCCAGAGAGAGACGCAATCAGCGACATGCGCTCCAAGGGCGTCACCAGTAGCTCGTGCGCGGCCTGAACTCTGAGCGCGTAGTACGATATGTCCTCGCACCCAGTGCAGGTCTCGGACGGGTAGCGCAGCCTCATGAAGTGCCTCATGCGGAACCTCCTGCCGCAACGAATACAGGCCGGCCTCACCGCAGTCTTGCAGAAGAGGCGCCGCACATCCAATTGGAGACTCGTGAGAGTCGGATCTGCGCCTCTAGAGTGTGCGGAGCACGCCTTGGCGCTCAGCTGCAGCGCGCTCTCCAGCATGCGCTGCAGCTTGCATGCCAAAGGCATCAACTCATCCACGGTGACTGCCGCCCGCAAGGCCTCCACCTGCCTGTACCACCATTCGGTGTTGTAGGGGGCTGGAGGCCCCACCTTTGAGAGCAGCTCACACCACCACTCCCAGTTGGAAGGGGTAGGAGGTCCCACCTTTGAGAACAACTCGCATCGCCACTCCCAGTTTTCAGGGGATGGAGGTCCTGCCTTTGACAGCAGCACGAGCCATAACCACTTCCAGTTTCTGGAGGTAAGAGGGGGCATGTTCAGTCTCATGTTTGTTGGCTCTCAGCGGTACTACCCCACAATCACATTCATTTTGCTAATCGACCCGCTTTTGCGGCGCTTTGAATATAACGCGCACGCACCAACGCGACGCGATGGCTTTTCAAGCGCTGGGCGAATGGTGGTGGTGGGCTGTCGGCGTGGTCGTGACCGTCCTCATCGTCGCCATCCTCGTCCGCAACAGCTGGGGCGGCGCCTCCCGCGGTGGAGCGGCGAGGCGTGGGGGTGGCAACAGGGCGGCGAGCGGAGCGGCGGGCGGAGCGATGAGCGGGGCGGCGGGCGATGCGGGCGAGAGCAGCGACGAGAGCAGCGACGAGGACGAGAGCGCCGCTGAGCCCGCGCCTAGCCCCCGGCGCCCTCGGCGCCCCCGGCCGCCCGCCGCCCCGCCGCTGTCGGCCGAAGAGGCCGACCAGGCGGCCGAGCTCGACTGGGGGAGCTACGTCGAGCAGGAGCGGGGGCGGACAGCGCCGCTGGGCCACGCGGCCGACAGCGACGACACCGCGCTCGCGCACACGAGCCGCAGCGGCCGCTCCCAGCCGGGGGACCACGCAAAAACGATGCGCATGGCGCATATCGACCTGCCGACCTCGACGCTCTAGGGCAGGGTTTCGGCGAAGAAGCGCTGCACCGCGATGTAGCCGTCGGGCGTGTACTGGCAGCGCTGGCAGCGGCCGCACTGGACGGGCCGGGGGTCGGCCTCCCGCTGGAACAGCCAGACCACCTGCGACCGGCGGCCGCAGCAGCCGCACGGCTCCGCCGCCACCGCGGCCGCCGCCTGCGCGCCCTCCTTCCGCCGCAGCTCGAACCAGAAGGGGGGCGTCGCGGCGCGGGGGTGCTCGGGCTCGTATTTTTGAGGCGCGCAGGGCGGCGGGACGCTCGCCGCCCGCCGCCCTGCGCCTTCTCCGGCAGGTTCACCCTCCTCCGCCCCCGGGATTGGGCTGCGCACGAGAAACCTGGCCCCTGCCGGGAGAAAAGGGCTAGCGGGTGAGAATGAAGGGCTGGGCGCGGGCGGGTGCGGGGAGCTGGGAGTGGGCGAGGGCGAGAACGAGGAGCTGGGCGCGGGCGGGAGCGAAGGGCTGGCGGGTGAGAACGAGGAGCTGGGCGCGGGCAGGAACGAGGGGCTGGGCGCGGGCGCGAACGAGGAGCTGGGCGCGGGCGGAATCGCAAGGCCGGGCGGACGCCTCAGAAACGTCCGCCCGGCCTCAGACGGAAGCGCAAGGCCGGGCGGACGCCTCGGGGAATTCCGCCCCGTCCATCGCCACAGCCGGCTTTCAAGGGGTAGGTCGTCGCCCATGCCGTGCAGTGACTGGTTTACCTCTAAATGTGCGACTACCAGAAGCATAAACCTCGACAGTAAAAATTCGATACCCTAAACCTCCTGCAAGGATAACGACTCAGTGCTCGATTCGGCGCAACCGCAGCATCGGGGGCGGTGGCATCGTGGACATCGGGGGCGGCGGTATCATCGGCGGTATCGATGGTGCTGCTAGTCGCGGACGGCGTGGGGTGTACTTGTCCTTCGTGAAAACGACCGCCACGACCACGATCACAATGACCACGACAATAATGGCGGCGATGATCGCCCAGCGGAGCCAGCGGCGGGCCGGCTCCGGCTTGGTCGGCCGCCACACCCCCTGCGTCTGGGCTTCGATCTCTCTCTCGTCTTCGAACTCATCGATGTAGGCATCGAGACTGGCAAGTGCCTCCCGATAGTCCATTCCATCTTTTTTGCTCCACTCTTTCACGACCCTAGGGACGCATTTTCCATGACCGAACTTGCAAGCATTCACCTTAAAAAGCCAATCGTGCGGCACGAATTTGGGCTTGTTCTTGCTGTTTTTGTCCTGCTCGATCACCCAGTACGCGGCGCGGAACTCGGACACGCCGTTGTCGACGTACCACTGGTACAGGTTGATCAGATCACCCTCTTGGCGTTCGTCCCACGACGGAAAATGGGGCTTCTTGAGCCCTCGGCCAAGAAGGAAGGACTCAAAGTCTTCGCTGCTGGCATTCGATGCCGGCCGGCCGTACGTATCCACGAAGTCCGCCCAGTTCGACGCCATCGCGGTCGCGAGCGACGTATCTTACGGCGAAAAAACGGATTCACTCCGCGAGCTTGAGGACTCCCCCCTCAAGGACGAGAGCCGCCGCGCACCCGAAGCCGCGCCCTGCGCGCTTCAGTTCCGCAGCACCTTCGACGTCATGTGGGCACCACGGCGTGCCTTCGAAAGAGAAGTGGATGAACCGGCCGCACCTGGTGTCATTGCCCAGGTCAACGTAGTCGCCGCACGCCGGGCAACGTTGAAAGCGCACATCGCCCGGGGCTCCCGCCGCGCCGTCCGCGGCCAAGTCCCGAACACCCGCCGCAGCTGCATCCCACTCCTCAGACAAGACCCGGGCGATCATCTCGTCATCAGCCGTCGCACCGTCCGCGGCGGGCGGCGCGGCACCCGCCGCACCTGCGCCCCGCTCTTCAGCCAAGAGCTGGGCGATCGTCGCGTCGTTGTCTGTCTCTGCGGCCAGGGCTCGGGCGATCGCCTCGTCGTTGACACACTCTACACTCAACAGCTGGGCGATCGCCTCGTCGTTGAGACACTCCGTATCACTTGAACCAGAGAGACTCACAGAGCCCAGCTCCCTTGTAACGTAACCAATGAGTAGCCGGTCGAAATCCTTGCTGGTAGACATAGCTGCCCCCCGCACTACAGCTCCTCAAATTGATTCAATTATTTCCAGAGAACACGATGGACGAAGGGGTGCTGCTAGAGCGTCTGGAAAACGACCTGGAGTACAACAGCGAAGGCGAGACCCACGAAGACTTCTTTGGACTGAAAACTCACATGACTCAAGCCGACAGGTGGTGGAGTCCAACGCACCTCGAAGTCCACACTGTGAACGACCGGTGGAGCTGCCGAGTAGAGCCGAGGGAAGCGATCATGCACATGCCGACCATCCGCCTGACCCGGAGGCCGCACCCACGCACTGGCGTCTTGTTCACATCCACAGAGGTGGTCGAAGGCGGAGCGTGTCCGCAAATCGTCCCACTCATCGAGTGGAAATCGATTGAGGTGATAGCATCGGACGGCTCAATGTTGTACGGTTCCCTCGAAGCCGCACGAAAAGGGATACACCAGAGAGCTGAGGCGTCCGGGGCTTGGAGCTCCGAAGAGTAGTATCACCTAAGCACGCCGTTTTTGTAGCACGTAATGGGCCAACATCACAGAAAACGCAAACCACTCACATCGCAAAAACAGCGATTTTCAAAACTTGCAAATGCTAACATGTTAGCATTTTGGCGAGCTCTTTGTACTCCTAGAGCATTGGATCGCATCAGAACCACTCGTCCGTACCGACACCTATAATCGTACAGCAGTACCATTTCCAAGTTATAAAACTACTCTAGGAAAGGTAGATTACTGTTAGCATTAGCATTGTCAAGGAAAGGGGGGAAATTTTTCCGGGGCCCGGGGGAGGTCCGAACTTTTTCAGGGGGCGCTCTGAGTTTTCCCGGCGAGTCCGGGGTCCGACTTTTTTTACAAGTCCCCCGCATTTTCTCTTCTCACACCAGGAGCGTCAGACCACTCATAACTACTACTCCCCACTTGATTTTGAAAAGTAGTGGGGAGTAGTAG
>Ga0180431_10004347_pt1 | contig 17762 bp, 11 predicted proteins | sample SS_ome_11_FD_132459 | JGI IMG/M metagenome (GOLD analysis project Ga0180431, IMG submission 132459) | Hypersaline lake sediment archaeal communities from the Salton Sea, California, USA - SS_1_MS_1 metaG | ecosystem: Environmental > Aquatic > Non-marine Saline and Alkaline > Hypersaline >... | reverse complement strand
TCACGACGATCCGGCAGAGAACGTGATGATCAAAGAATTTGGCGAAAAACCCGTCTTTGACTTCCCTTTTAAAAACCACGTTGAGCTCAATGAGAAGCTGGAACTGTTCGATTTCGTCCGCGGGGCAAAAATCGCAGGCTCCGGATGGCCGATCTACCGCGGCTGGGGCGCACGGCTGGAATGGGCCCTTCTGCACTATATGATGAGCGTCAATGTTAAAAATGGTTTTATGCAATGGATGCCTCCAGCCCTCGTTCGTCCCGAAGTGATGTTCGGCTCCGGGCAGCTGCCGAAGTTTGCCAATCAGCAGTTTGAGATCCATGACGACGAGTACAACCTTTTCCTCATACCGACAGCAGAAGTTCCTCTGAACGGCCTCCACGCTGATGAAATCCTCGATGAAGAGGAGCTTCCCCTCAAATATTGTGCCTACACTCCCTGTTTCAGACGAGAAGCCGGAGCGGCAGGCTCCAACGAGCGCGGATTGATCCGCACCCACCAGTTCAACAAAGTGGAGATGTTCTGCTACAGCAAGCCTGAGGAGAGCGGAAAGGTCTTCGATGAGATGCTTGCCAACGCGGAAGAGATCCTGGAGGGGTTGGGACTGCATTATCGCAACATGCTGCTTGTCACCGGAGACATGTCATTCGCATCAGCACGGACGGTCGACATCGAGGTATGGCTTCCCGGACAGGACCGCTACTATGAGGTCTCGTCTGTTTCGAACTGTACCGATTATCAATCACGCCGCTCTCAGATCCGTTTCCGAAGAAAAGGGGAAAAGCCTGAGCTGCTGCATACGTTGAATGGATCAGGCCTTGCCACCTCGCGATTGATGGTCGGCCTCATTGAAAACAATCAGAACAGCGATGGATCGATCAATATCCCAAAAGTTCTGCAACCTTATCTTGATGGAAGGACAAAGATTGATTGACGTCCGATCCCCTTCGGAATATCGCAAGGGGCACATTCCAGGCGCTGTCAATGTTCCCCTCTTTTCCGATGCTGAGAGAAAAGAGATCGGCACAATCTTCAAGAATTTCAGTTCCATGCGGGCAATCCAAAAGGGATTTGAGATCGCCCTTCCCAGAACAGAACAACTCGTTGCCCAAATCCAAAAACATGTGACGAATTCCTGCACAATCTATTGCTGGCGTGGGGGGATGCGCAGTCTGGCTGTTACTGAACTGCTCAAAGGAGAAGGGGTTCAAGCCGAACAACTTCCCGGAGGCTACAAATCCTTTAGAAGGCAATGCGAGGAACTTTTTTCCCGTCCCTTAAAACTCCGGCTATTGGGCGGGTTGTCCGGCTGCGGGAAAACTGAGAGACTCAAATTCCTACAAAAAAAGGGCAAGCAGACTATCGACTTGGAAGCGCTCGCAAACCATCGAGGAGGGTGTTTCGGGCATATTGGGATGGGCCCGCAGCCGACAACGGAGCATTTCCATAATCTAATCGCTTCTGAACTTTCCCGATTCAATCTTAAAAAAACGATATGGATCGAACAGGAAGGACGCTTGCTAGGCAGCTGCCACCTCCCAGAGTCCCTGTATAAACAGATGCAAGAGGCACCGGTTGAAATTCTTGATTGCAGCATGGAAGAGCGGTTGGAGCGGTTGAACAGCACTTATGGATCCGCATCACCTGAAGAATGGATAACTGCAGTTGAAAAACTGCGAAAAAGGCTCGGCTCGGAAAAGACTAAAACGATCATCGATCACATCAATAGCGGGCGGTTGAGAGATGCCGCGCTTCTCGTACTTGCCTACTATGACAAATGTTATTCCCGGAATTAGCAGTATCCCAATCAGGAGAACACCCAAAACACCCTTTTCGTACATTCTTTGTGTCTTTGTTCCTTTGTGTTTATAATCTTCCCTTTATCATAAGTAACTAAAGATAAATAATTAACACAAAGCCTCAAAGCCTCAAAGATTATGTAAAAGTCAAATTACCCATGGATGCTGCAGTGATTAATCAAAGAACCATTCCACTCAACTCATGGTTATACCCGCCAACGTAGAGACGAAAAGGATACCTTTAAAAAGACATACGGTATTCAATCTCTTTTAGAGCATTGTCCTTCATCTCAGCGCTCATCCGTACTTGATCCATCAGCCCTTGAATGATGGGAATCCCGCTTCTCTTTTGAATTTCTTTATACATGATCATCGCCATCTTCCATGCTTCAGGTGGTGAAAGCTCTTTCCTGACGCTTAGAATTTCAAGATAAAGCCCTACCAAAAGGCACCGCATCGGCTGCTTGATCCAGCAGTTGCGGGTCCTTTGAGCATACATCTCAACCTTATTTAGAAACTCTAGTCCTTCCAAAATTCTCTTTGCGTTCGGTCCGATCTTCAAACGCGTTGTTTTCATAAATTGATCAGGTCCTTTCAAGGAAGAAGAATAAAATGTATGGTGAGCCGTACTGACATCAAGTTGAGGGCCCGCTGCCAGGCTTTGACGCCTCTTGTCCAGTTCTGTTTCATTATCGAAAATCGTCACACGAAAAGGGCGGCAAGAGATGTTTTCAACGGTATCCCTAGCAGAATTTACAAGAATTTCAAAAAAAGGGAAGCGGGTCTCATACCGACTGGCAATGTTGCCGACCATGCGGCAAACTGTATGGTTCTTCCACCCCTTGACCCCCTCATCGTATCGTACCCGATTTGTCTTTGGACGGTGGCCGTCTTCGGGCTGTTCCTTACAGAATGGAGACTTGATCAAATTACCGATGTTTTCAAAACCGTCAACCACACGTTTCATGATCGTTTCGAACTCATCAGTCTTCATTCCTTTTTCAGCGAGATGCGAAGTATATTTGGGGAAGTTTTGAACATAGTCGGTCAACATGCACCTGACAAAAGCCGCTCCGACACGCGGATCATTACCACGGTCTTCCCAACCCTGCTTTTCACATAAATTCAAGTACCCGCCGACCACGCTTACCGCTTCATTCTGTACCTGCATGCGATCATGGCTATGACTACTTTCAGATGATGACGCCAATTCTTCAACAACAGCAGAAAAAATCTCATGAGCGCCGTCTATTTCAAAAAAATTGGAGGATCCAACAATGAAGATCTGAGGTTGAATTCCTGATCCAGGAGATGTCATATCGTTTATCCGTTATAAATCTTTTTAATTCCTCATAGTAATGGTCGATTTTTAAGGAATGATTAAGAGAGCCTTTATAAAATACTTGTCATTATTAATTTTAATTTGATGATTGAAGAAAATAGCAACATCCTAAATGATGCAGGGATCGATATCTATTCTAAGAGGTTCTCAATGCGGACGATCGAAGGCACCCTGAATTTTCCCGAAAAGCCTAAAAAACCCTTAAAAGTGCTCTACATCGTTAGCGAATACCCGCAAATTTCCCAAACCTACATCCACGAAGAGATCGCCAGCCTTGTAGACGACTATACCATAGAAATCATCTCTCTAAAGGGACCCGACCTCACCCGAAAAACATTTTTCCCCTACCACCAGTCCATCAAGAATCAGGATATCGCCCCTTTCATCGAACAATACACCCCTGATGTGATCCACTCTCACTATTTCCATAACATCGATCTGCTCAACCAAATCGCTGAAAAGTACTCGATCCCCTACACGATCCGCACACACTCCTTCGATGTTCTGAAACCCGATGCCGCAATGCTCGGGAAACTCTGCGCGCTGGCCAACCGGAAATGGTGCCTGGGCATCCTCGCGTTCCCCGACTTTAAAGACCGCCTTCTGGGATGCGGCCTGGACGAAACTAAATTTGTCGCCTGTTGGCCCGTGATCAACTACAAAAAATTCTACTATCCCGATAAGCGCGAGTTTCAAGGTAAAGTAATGAATGTCGGCGCTGCGATCGGCAAGAAAAACTACAAATCATTCATCGACCTTGCCGACCAGATGCGCGACAAAGGGATGACATTTGATCTGTACGCGATGGGCTATGAAAAATTCGATTTAATGATCTATAACGAAACGCAAGGGATCCCTGTAGAAACAATCGATCATATTGAACCGGAGGAGATGCCTGAGGCGTACCGTAACCACGACTGGCTCGTCTACACGGGAGACCTGTCGATCAACACGATCGGACTCCCCCTTTCTATCGCTGAAGCGCAAGCCAGCGGCGTCGGGATCTGCATGCAGGAGATGCCTGGACGAAAACAGGCGCTGCTGGATTTTCTGGGAGGTGCGGGGTACTTATTTAAAGATGTCTCGGAACTGCCTGAGATCATCAGCAAACCCTACCCCGAAGAGCTGCATTCACTGGGATTGGAGAACGCGAAGAAATGCGACGTTTACCAACACAATTCCCTTTTGAAAGAACTCTGGGAAAAATCTCCGGCCGGTTAACCCCTTTGATCGGGATTTTGCAAATACGTTCCCACCTGCGACCACACCTTGGTTGGATTGATGAGATCCTCCACTGAAGGTTTGCTCATGATAAACGAGATCAGGTTGTCCATCACAGATTTCCACTGATCCTCGTACTGGCCGTCATTTGCCTCAATACCTTCGGAATAGATGTTATTGAGCAACTCGACCAACTGCCTTTCTTCTTCTGTACGCGGTTCCATCTTCCCTGCAAGAAGGTCCTTGAACTCTTGATCGGTAATCTCTCCCGCTTCGAATTTATAAAGCGCCGCGAGGGCAACCGCCAACATCGCCGCTTTGACCACCCGGGCCAAATGCTGCACATCCTGTGGCGTGAGCTGCCCCTTTTCCGTGTTGCTGACAAGAAGCGCCATTAAAAAGTAATTGATTTCGTTCGAGCTCACCTTGTCGATCACATTGTTCGCAAACGCCAGCACCGCTTCGCGGGAAGCAGTTTCCTGCCCTCCTTGCTGCTGGTTTCCGATCGCTTCGGCATTGGAATAGGCCATCAGGCCCATCGCGAAAAAGTTGATGGAAAGGGTGATTTGCTCATGAAAATTCTGCGGGACAAGCTCCAGGACATTCTTTGCCGCATCCTGAACAGGATTTACAGCAACCATGTCTGTGCTGGCTATGTCGACAATATTCATGTAGTCGCCGATAAACGTTGATGAGATGACAAAACTTGCCGCGATAAACGGCACGGCATCGGGAATCTCATCCCGATAGTCGGACATAAATTTTGACGTTCCATCAATAAAGTTGTTCCATAAATCTTTGGCGTGACCGATCTTCTCGTCCACACCGCCGATCTCAACATCTCTTGCCGCTGGCGGAAGTGTGCTGAGCCACTCCTGATAACCTGTTGCATTGCGCGCCTGGCTTTGAGTGTCAATAGGCGTGTTCCGTTCGACATATGCCTGATAAGCGGGCGATTGCTGTTCGATTTTCGCGCGATACTGCGGTGAGTCAAGATATTCCGCAATCCGCTCCTTCTGCTCTTCCAAATGTTCAGAGTAAGCATCCCAAATATCGCTTCCGATCTTCGCGAAACCTGACGCCATGGCCGACTGTACATTGCTGACAGACCAGGAATATTCCCCGTCCTCGCTCATTGCAGGCCTTTCCAAAAATGGGATTCCGATGGCGTAATACAACATCACCGCTTCTTTCAAGCTCTGCGAAATCGTTGAATCGTTCATCAAATCGATGAGGTCTTTTTCCTCCGTCAATTCAAGATGTTCGATCAGGTGATGAAATTCAGTGTGCGAAACTCCCGGTTGGTTAATATTCATATCGCCTGTCATTTTCTACCTCTTTTTTTAATTAAAATCATAAAAAACAGTCCTTTAAGTCGATATATTGTATTTTATGATGATTCCTCCTGGAGAACTAAAAATTAATTTCTCTCAATCATTTTGAGAAAATGGCAACCACGTGTCGGTGATTGCGCTAAAGTTGTGGGAAGGGTAGTATTGATAAGAAATGATACGAAGTCACCCTGTCCCTTAATTATATTATAGCAGATTTTTTAATAAAAAAAAACTGTTATCGCCTATATTAAAGGCCTCAAACGGGAGAATTTTGATGGAAGACACCAAACCGACACATTTTGAAGGGAAAGAGGCGATCGGACATGTCGCCGAAGCGCAGGCAAAAGGGCTGATTTCCTCAACAGAAATCCATGGGGCGGAAATTCCCGGCCATATTTCCGCAGGGGCTGATTCCGCTCGGGAAACCGCGATCGCCTTGCTCGTCATTTGGCTGATCCTTTCCCAGACTCAAACCTCATTTTTCGCCTCACTTGAAATCCTGGTGATTTTCTCCTTTGGCTGGGCAGTCTGGAAAGCAGGAAGAAGCGCATGGCTCGCGTGGTCCCGACTGGAACGGATGCACAGGGTCGTTGAACAGGAGCGATGGGAAATCCAACATCATCGAAAACAAGAAAGGGAAGAGCTGACGGAGCTCTACCGCGCAAAGGGATTTGAAGGCAAATTGCTGGAAGACGCAATCGAAGTGTTGATGGCAGATGATGAGCGGCTGTTGAAAGTGATGGTGGAAGAAGAACTCTGCCTGAATTTAGGCACATACGAACACCCCCTCAAACAGGCATTGGGAGCCTTTATAGGAGTTCTGGGAGCCTCATGTGCATCCCTTTTATGTTATTGGGCCTACCCGGCACAAGGGATTTGGATCGGCTCGGTAGCATCATTAGTGTTTGCTTCTGCGCTCTCCGCTTATTACGAAGGCAACCGCATCATCCCTGCAATCTGCTGGAATTTGGGGCTCGGAGCAATGACAAGCGGTACAGCTTATTTTCTTTTTGATTACGTGACCGATTAATTTGGAATGCATATGAACACTGCTACAGAACCGTCGAAAGAATTGCAGAGCCAACCACTGATCTTCGAGCAGTTTTTCGAACTGGGACAAGAAGAGACGCTAAGCCCCTTTATTACTCCTGATTCGAGAAATTTAAGCGCTCACTTAACGTTGAAAAGCGCGTTTATTGCCGCTTTTCTTCTTCTATTCGCATTTATCCTCTCTTTTTTCCCCTCTCTTACCCCGTTTTCCCATTTAACCTTGATCGGCGTCTATTTTTTAGCCGGCATTCCTGCGTTGATCGAGTCGCTGGAGGACCTGGTTAACTTTGAAGTGAACATCGATGTCCTCATGACATTGGCCGCTTTTTCTTCAGTCTTTATCGGCAGCGGGATGGAAGGGGGATTGCTGCTGGTCCTGTTTGCTTTATCGGGGGCGATGGAAGACGCTGTCCGTTCCAAGGCGACCAGCGCAATTAACAGCCTGCACCAACTTTCTCCGACAACAGCATTTGTCCTGCGAGAAGACGGGACGACTGTGGAGCAGTCGATCAAAGAGATCCCTGTCGGCTGCATGATCCGTGTGAAAGCTGGCCAGATTGTTCCCCTCGACGGCACGGTCAAAAACGGAAGCACTTCGGTCAATCTCGTCCACCTCACAGGCGAAAGCGTTCCCGTTTCCAAGACGGTCGGTGATGAGGTGCCTGCCGGCGCTCAAAATATCGATGGCGCCATTTCAATGGAGGTCACGCGGACCAGCAACGACTCCACGCTTGCGCGTATCATTGAGCTTGTCACTCAAGCGCAAGACGCAAAACCTCGCCTGCAGCGATGGTTCGACTCCCAAAGCCGCCGCTATGCGGTCACAATCATTTTATTGGCATTTGCGTTTGCCGTATCTTTCCCCTTTCTTTTGCAGATCCCGTTCTTTGGAACAGACGGCTCCCTCTATCGCGCGCTGGCGTTTTTGATCGCCGCTTCCCCATGCGCCCTGATCATCGCCCTGCCTATCGCGTACTTGAGCGCGATCAGCATCTGCGCAAAAAACGGGATCCTCATGAAAGGGGGCATCACCCTTGACGCCCTCGCCTCATGCAAGGCGATGGCATTTGATAAAACGGGAACCCTGACGACCGGGGAATTGACCTGTGAAACGATTGAAAGCCTCGGTCCCACCAGTCCGGAAAAACGAAAAAGAGCGCTTGAAGTTGCCTATGCATTAGAACAAAACGCGATCCATCCCATTGCCCGGTCGATTGTCATCTATGCGGAAGAGCAACAAGTCAAGCCATCTCCCCTCGATGATTTTCAATCGATCCCGGGATTCGGGCTCACAGGACGTGTGGTCGAGGGAGAAGTTTACCTGGGACGCCCTGAATATCTGCTGGACAAATTGCCGACCGAGCAAAGCCGCCGCCTGAAAAAACGAATGGAAGAAGTTCATGCAGATGGAGAGATGCTTGCGGTCTTGAACTTCCAGGGCGAGCTCTATCTTTTCCGCTTCCACGACACAGTCCGTCCGGGAATGAAAACGACTCTGCAAACCCTTAAAAGCCAATGGAACCTGTTAGTCGTCATGTTGACAGGCGACCATAAGAACAGCGCGAAACGCGTAGCCAACGAGTTAGGGATCGATGAATGGAAGGCAAACTTAAAGCCCGAGGACAAGCTCCAGGCTGTCTCGGAAATTTCCCAAACGAAGGGACTGGCCATGGTGGGCGACGGCATCAACGATGCGCCAGCGCTCGCAAGGGCGACTGTCGGCATTTGCATGGGACAGGTAGGCACGACAACCGCCATGGACGCTTCTGACATCGTTTTACTTCACGACAATATCGAGTTACTTAGCTGGCTCTATGGCAAAGCGAAAAAAACTCAGGTGATCGTCAAGCAGAATTTCCTGATGGCAACAGGGGCGATCATTTTCGCAAGTGTACCGGCGCTGCTCGGCATCGTCCCCTTGTGGCTTGCCGTCATCTTGCATGAAGGAGGAACCATCCTTGTCGGACTGAACGCCCTTCGTCTATTAAGGAAGTGATGTTTAAAGGAGCTGAAAGGTAAGAAGTGATGGAGTGGACTATTGAAGACCTGCTAGAACGCTTGCAGACACGCGGCGAATGTCAGCGGATAGAAGCTAAAGAAGCAAAGAGAACGCTGGGGAAAAGCGCTAGGGAATCGATCTCCGCTTTTTCTAACGAACCCGGACTTGGTGGAGGCTATCTCGTACTCGGGCTTAAGCGTAATGAGGAAGACTCTAACACTCGGTATACAGTTGTCGGAGTGGACAATCCAGACAACATTCAATGTGAATTGGCAGGAGCCAGCCGGGATGAATTTAATGTTTCGATCAACCCTGAGATCCGCCTTGACGTGATAGAAGGAAAGAGTCTCGTAGTCGCCTTTATCCCCGAAATGAAGGCAAGAGAAAAACCGATTTATCTCAAGAAACTAGGAATCGAGAAAGGGACTTTCCGCCGTGTTGGCTCATCGGACAGACTATGCACCGAACGCGATCGGGACCTCTTGTACCAGCTGCGAAGCGAGGTACCGTTCGAAGCAGAAGTCCTGCCGGACACATCGTGGGAGGATATCGATCCCGAGGCAGTGGCGGCCTACCGCCGTCAACGAGCTAAAATCGACCCCAATGCCACTGAGCTCGAGCTGAATGATGAAGACCTTTTGCGGGCGCTGAACTGTCTGGTGTACAGGAATGGCGTAAGACAACCCAATGTAGCTGGACTCCTTCTTTTTGGCACAAAAACCGCGCTTCGTCGAACATTGCCAATTGATGCTAGAGTGGACTATGTGATCACGGAAGGTCCAGAGTGGATCAACGACCCTTCCTCCCGTCATTTTTCCATTGATTATCGCGAAGCGCTGATCACTCTCATGCCACGGCTCCATTCTGAGATCATGAGCGATTTGCCTAAGTTGTTCGGATTGGAACCAGGGAATCTTCAGCGAACGGACACTCCCATCATTCCTAGGGATGTGGTTAGAGAAGCCTTGGCCAATGCGTTGATGCACCGCGACTACAGAGGAGGACAACCTACGCTAGTGATCCGCTACTCAAACCGTCTGGAGTTCAAGAATGCCGGGTATTCCCTAAAACCATTTGAAGAGCTTGGACAGCCCGGTTCAAAACAGAGGAATCTTATCATAGCAAGTGTATTCCATGAGCTCAATTTTGCAGAGACGAAGGGCACTGGCATCGCTTCAATGAGGGAGTGGATGAAAAAGGCAGGACTAGATACACCTCCTATCTTCGAGACCGACAGAGATAAGAACGAATTTGATCTTGTGTTTCTACCACATCATCTGCTGGATAAGCAGGATCTGGAGTGGTTATCCCAATTCAGGGAGCTCAAGCTGACTGATGCCGACTTGCGTGCCCTGGTAGTTGCTCGCGAGATGCGAGCCATCACGAACCAGGACTACCGACAAGTTAACCGTACCGATACGTTGACTGCCAGCAGAGCGCTGACCCATCTTCGCGATTTAGGGCTATTATCGATGAAGGGATCGGGAAACGGAACTTACTATGTTCTTTCTGATCAGTTCTTTGCATTTCCTGAAATTCCTGATAAGGATGGAGACCTCCATACTGATGACTTACCAGAAAAGCTAGCCCCTCATACTAAAGGCTTATCTGAGGGGTTAACCCCTCAGACAAGCGCCTTAAATGACGGGTTAACCCCTCATATTAACCCGTTGCATAAGGGATTAGATGCCTTGCCTGAGGGGTTCCCACCTTTACCAGACACGCTAAAACAACAGTTAAGTTCTTTGGGAGAACGTTCTAAAAGGACTGATATAAAAGAACTTATTAAAAAACTATGTAGCTTAGGACCTCTACAATTGACTCAGCTAGGCAAGATAATGGGCCGAGATCCTCGATATCTGAGAAATGATTACTTATCTGGGATGATTAGAAGTGGGGAGTTGGTTTATCTTTACCCAGATCAACCTGCCCACCCTCAGCAGGCCTATAAAACTTCACCAGAGGAGACCGAATGATGGCGATTTTTCTAGTCCGTGTCTTTGGAGGAGATGAACAATAGTCTCTAATTACTAACTTATTGATCAATCATCGAAGTGTTGAATGCGATGAGTAGACGTTTTTCCAAAGCTTTTTCACCTCCCCTTCAGATAAAGGCCCCTTTTCTACCAGCCCCAGCTCCTCAAGAAGAGGACCAACATCGGGATAGCGGTTTTTATCAGTCACCACCCGCTGTCTATTGAAACCCTCTAAAAAACCTCTGTAAGAAACCTGATAGTCAGGATTATCAGGGACCCTCTCGACAAGCCCTGTAAACTTCTCTAAAAATCCCTGGCGTGAAACCTCGTCCATTCGGACACAGCGGTTAATATTCTTGACGTAAAGGTGAGCGTAGTACTGTTCAAAGTCATGGCTCCCGACAGAACGGTCCCGCATTTTGATATCAGTGACAAATGCATGCTGCTGAAACAGTTCAAAATACCCGCGGTCCGGACGGTCATGGTCAGGATCAAACGTCAATTCCTGATAAAACGCGTGTAATTCGGGAACATAGCGCATCGGATACAATTGGCAGCCCCTCAGCACTTTCCCGGAAACCAGGTCCCAGACAGGAAAATTAATCAGGGCAAGAGAAGGATCGTTTGAATAAGCCTCTTCCGCAATCCTCAGCATTCGCTCCACCTCGCCGTCGTACAAGATGATATCTGCATCGAGGGCCAGCAGCCACTCGGCATCGGACTCCAAGGCAAGCGCAAACCTTTTTTGTATCCCTGACAATGAAGGCGATTCGCTGACGCAGGCGATACTGTCCATTTGGTTTTCTAAGGAACAAAGGCAGAGTGGTAAACTGCGTTCGTTGATGTGGCGGACAACCGCAAAAAGAGACATGTCCATACTATATACCAATCATGTTTCAAAATAAAGCTTCATACGTCGTCGACTTGCCTCTGAATTTCTATCCGCCTGCATCGTCCAACTCATTCGAGTTGAACTGCTTCGGAGCCAACCATGTCTGATAGAAATTTCGGGCGCCTCCTTGTCTGAAGACCTAATTTTGAAACATGATTAGTCTATTTCAACAGTTGAAAACAAGTCAATTTTGTGTTTTAAATAGTAATAGAAATAGAAAGGAAACCCATGGTGCATCCACAAAAGCAAGCGACAGTCAACGATCAGCTGGCGCTGGCCATACAAAATGAAACAGAGAAATTCAGGGAATACTATCTCTGGTTGGAAAAGGCCATGCCGCGGGCATTTTTTGAGGATGTCAGCCATGAGAATATCATTCTTATCGTCCATAACCTGATCGGCTTTAACCTTCAGGACTATTTCACCACAATTCATCTCAGAGGGGCGTCCATCGTGATGTGCCTCGACAGCGCAGACGCGGACCTCAGGATCCTGAAAAACTACACGATGCACGGCGTCAAGAACTACCAGGCCTATGTTTCGACATCGCCTCCCCCTTTCCCTGGAGTCAAAGCGAATTTACGGATCTCTCAGACCTTTTTTACACAGGCAATCGAATGTGTGGAAGAATCTTACCCGACAAAGTCAAAAGAGGAGCTGCGCGCCCTGGTCAAGCAGCGCAACCCCAATGTGACAGACTCAGAATTTGAGAAAATCATCAACGCGATCAACATCCGGTTCCTTCGTTCGCTCCCTATCGATCGATTGATCCTGGCGCTCGACATGTTTTTCAGGGCAAAGACCCGGGACAACTGCCAATATGAAGTCAGGTACAATGAAGACTGGGAAGAGAAAGGGATCGCTTCGATGCAGATTGTGCTGGCCTGGCGCAATACCCCGAAACATAACTTCCTGTATCGCATGGCGCGGATCATCCACCGCTATAACCTGGTTATGAAAAAAGTAAACGCTGCCTATATCGATCCCTACAGTAAACGGAGCATCCTCGTCATGGCGCTAGGGTTGCATGGCAGCAATGGGGAGGCCGTATGGGACGTTGCCGACATCCCTGATTTTCTGCGGGAACTTGCCACGGTCAAATACTTCGCAAGCTTTGATGCCATCGATTCCCATCTGATCAAGACAAACCTGATTCCAGGCAAGCTGGGCCATTTTCTCCGGTCTGCTGTCAACTTCGCCCATCAGGCACTTGTCCATATTGATCCGAACCTTTATACCCTTGAGCATATCGAGCTCGATTTATGCCGCCACCCTGAACTGACCTCAAAGATCTGTCAGGCATTTGAACTGAAGTTCGATCCGGACTACCACGACTTTAACAAATACCTTGAAGTCAGAAAACAGTGCCTCGATGACATTGAGAACCTCGATACTGGCCACCCCGAAAATGATAATCGAAGGAAGAATGTCTTAAAACAGGCTTTGAACCTCATCCACTACTCGCTTAAAACCAACTATTACCGCCTGAACTATACCGCAATCGCATTCCGGCTCGACCCGAAATACCTGGACGACATTCCCTTCGACAGGAAAAAGAAATTCCCCGAACTCCCATACGGGATCTTCTTCATGAAAGGGATGCACTTTTTTGGGTTCCACATTCGATTTAAAGATCTGTCCCGCGGCGGAGTGCGCACCGTCTATACAAAAGTGCCCGAACATGTCTTTTCCGAGCGCAACAATGTCTTTTCCGAGTGCTACCACCTTGCTTATACGCAGCAAAAAAAGAACAAAGACATTCCTGAAGGGGGCTCCAAAGCAATCATCTTCTTAAAACCTTTCGAACGGATGGAATCTGAATCTGCGATTCTGGAAAATGAACTGGAAGAGTCGCACATCGACTCGGCGGAAATCGAACATAAAATTCAAAATTTCCGCAAAGAGCAAACGACAGAGTTTCTCTATCAGGCGCAGCGCGCATTCATCGAAAGCCTGATCACCATCGTCAATTGCGACCCTGATGGCAATATCCGGGCCAAAAATATCGTCGATTACTGGAAAAGACCTGAATATATCTACCTCGGGCCCGATGAAAATATGCACGATCCGATGATCCACTGGATCTCTGCTTTCAGTAAAAAATATGACTACAAGCCAGGCAGCGCCTTCATATCCGGAAAACCTCAAATCGGGATCAACCATAAAGAGTATGGCGTCACCTCGCTAGGGGTGAACGTTTATATGCAGAAGCTCCTGATGCATCTCGGAATCGATCCGGAAAAAGACCCGTTTACCGTAAAAATATCAGGGGGTCCGGATGGAGACGTCGCAGGGAACCAGATCAGGAACCTTCACAAATATTATCCCAACACAGCGAAACTCGTCGCTATCACAGACGTGTCGGGAACCATCTTCGATCCGGAAGGACTCGACCTTGAGGTATTGGTCGAGCTGTTCCACCAGTGCAGGGCGATCAAATACTATCCCCCGGAGAAACTGCATAACGGAGGGTTCTTAGTCGATAAAGACGTGAAAAAGAAACAGAATGTGTTTGTCCAGCAAACGCTTTGCTGGAGAATGAAAGACGGCGAGTTGATGGAAGACTGGCTCTCCGGCAGCGAGATGAACCACCTGTTCAGGAACAACGTCCACCAAACAAAAAGCGACATCTTCATCCCTGCCGGCGGCAGGCCGCGCACCTTGAACATCCACAACGTCGGGGACTTCCTGGACGATCATGGAAAACCGACGTCCCGAGGAATCATTGAAGGGGCCAACCTCTATCTGACCTTTGAAGCCAGACGCTTCCTTGAGAACAAGGGCGTTCTGATCATTAAAGACAGCTCTGCCAATAAGACCGGTGTGATTTGCTCCTCTTTTGAAGTTCTGTGCGGGCTTGTTCTTGAAGACGACGTTTTCCTCAAATGGAAGAGCACCCTTGTGGAAGAAATTTTAGACCGTCTGAAGAGATGCGCCTCCAATGAGGCAGACCTCCTGCTCAATACCCTTAAGACGAGAGGCGGCTATTTAACGGATATTTCCGATGAAATCTCTGCCCGCATCAATCAATATACCTATGAACTGCTTGATTATTTGGAAGATGTCCCTTTGAGCAATGACCCCTCCGATCCAATGATTAAATATTTTCTCAATTACGCCCTTCCCAGCCTTGTCGGAGAATTTCAGAAGGAATTGCTTGAAGAGGTGCCCGATCATCACAAAAAAGCGATCATTTCCTGCCATATCGCCGCTCAGCTCGTCTATAAAAAAGGGCTCGACTGGCGGCCCTCTATTACCGATATTTTGCCCGTCATCCTCGAAAAAACGATTTAGCACTCGATATATCCGTTTGCTAATTTCTTCTTGACCTCTTATCCTTCCCCTGTTATAATAGGAGTAGAAAAAGGAGAGGAAGCCTTGAAGGCGTCAAATAACAAAAAAAGCAACAAAGAAGAAAGAGAAAAACGGGTACTCATCGGTTTGGTCAATCATTTCATCCAAACTGGAACCCCTGTAGGATCAAATACGCTCAAAGATGCTGGATTCAGCGACCTTAGCTCTGCAACAATCCGCAACTATTTCTCTCATCTTGAAAAAGAGGGGTATTTAAAGCAGCTCCATTCTTCAGGGGGAAGGATTCCGACCGCCGCCGCCTACCGTCTCTACTCCAGCGAATTTTACGACTCAACAGTTGTGAGCAAGGAGAACGAGGAGATACTTCATACATTGAGCCAAAGCGAGTCGAAAGAGATCGCCCTGTATTTGCAGCAAGCCTCGGAAAGCCTGAGCCAATTGACCAATTTGGCGGTCTTTCTGTCCGCTCCCCGATTCGACCACGATTTTATCGTGAATTTTAAATTGGTCCCTATCGACTATCATCGCTTCCTCTGCGTTCTGATCAGCGATTTCGGGGTCATCCAAACCGAGCTGATGCATACGGAACAAAAATTGAGCACCTTTTCAATTAAAAGGATCGAACGCTACTTTCATTGGCGGTTGACCGGGCACGACAAGCCGGAGGAGATCGAACCGGAAGAAGAGGAGATCGCTAAAAAATTCTACAATGAACTTCTGGTACGCTACATCGTCGGCTACTCGAACTTTATCGATGAAGAGGTCTACCGCACCGGGTTTTCCAAATTGTTGAACTATTCCGATTTTCACGATACCGCAACCCTTGCCAACAGCCTGGCGCTTTTCGAGAACGCCCACAGCATGCGGCTGCTGTTGCGCGAGTGCATTGCGAAAGAACATCTGACATACTGGATAGGAGAAGACTTAAAACCCTTTGCGACAGCGAAAACCAACTGCAGCGTCCTGGCCGTTCCTTACAGGATCAACCAAAAAACAGTCGGGGCCGTCGGGGTTTTGGGACCTCTCAGAATGCCTTACAAAGAATTATTCGGGCTGCTTCGCACATTTTCCGATAACATTAGCGAAGCGCTCACAAGAAACATTTACAAATTTAAAATACAATTCCGGCAGCCGGAACCCGAGGCTTCCTATTTACAGAAAGAGGAACACAGCCTGCTGGGGCAATCCCGCTTAATGCTATTAGAAAATAAGAGGCCAAATGAATAAGGACGAAATAACAACACCAGAAGAGGAAACAGAGAAACTGGAAGACCACGTGGAAATCACTGTTGAAGAAGCGGAAAAACCCGTTGGCGAACAAGATGAGGACTATAAACGGAAATACCTTCACCTGCTCGCTGATTCGGAAAACGCGCGCAAGCGTCTTCAAAAAGACAGAGATGAGATCGTACAATTTTCACTCAGGAGCCTGCTTCAGGATTTTCTCGGCCCGATCGATCACATGGAAAATGCTTTAAATTATACAGAGCAGGCATCCGAAGAGGTGCAGAATTGGGCAAAGGGATTTCAAATGATCCTGATGCAGTTCAAAGACGTCCTTGCAAACAACAACGTGAAGTCCTTCGAGTCTGTGGGAAGGCCGTTCGACCCCCACATTCACGATGCGATTGAAATGAAAGAATCAACGGAACACCCCCCGGGAACTGTCCTGGAAGAGACAATGAAGGGGTATTTAATCGGCGATAAGACCTTGAGGCCCGCACGCGTCGTTGTATCGAAAGAACCGGAAGCAGAAAAGGGCGAGGCAGCCGAACAGGATTTAGAAAATAAAGAAGAAAAAAATTAAAAGAGGTGAAATTATGACAGAAAAGAAGAAAAGCCGAAAAATCATTGGCATCGACTTGGGAACCACCAACTCTTGCGTTGCAGTGATGGAAGGTGGATCTCCTAAAGTAATCGCTTCTGCTGAAGGTTCCCGCACGACACCTTCGGTCGTCGCGTTCAAAGGAGATGAGCGCTTAGTCGGTATTCCTGCCAAGCGCCAGGCGGTTACCAACCCGCAAAACACAATCTCATCAGCAAAACGGTTCATCGGCCGTAAATATGATGAGGTGTCATCCGAGATTGAAACCGTACCATACAAAGTGACCAGCAACGACAATGGCGATGCAGTCTTTGAAGCAAACGGTAAGGTATTGACTCCCGAAGAGATCTCTGCGCAGATTTTGGGAAAAATGAAAGAAACCGCTGAAGCCTATCTGGGCGAAGAGATAACAGAAGCGGTCATTACCGTTCCTGCTTATTTCAACGATTCGCAAAGGCAGTCGACAAAAGATGCCGGCCGGATCGCCGGACTGGACGTCAAGAGGATTATTCCTGAGCCGACAGCCGCCGCCCTCGCCTACGGGCTGGACAAAGAACATACCGACAAAAAAATCGCCGTGTTCGACCTTGGCGGAGGAACCTTTGATATCTCTATCCTGGAGATCGGAGACGGAGTCTTTGAAGTGTTGGCCACAAATGGAGACATGCATTTGGGTGGAGACGATTTTGATATCGCGATCCTCAACTGGATGCTCGAAGAGTTCAAGAAAGAAAACAGCATCGACCTTTCCACTGACAAGATGGCGCTGCAACGTCTGAGGGACGCAGCGGAAAAAGCGAAGATCGAGCTTTCCGGAACGCAAACGACAGAGATCAACCAACCGTTCATTACAATGGACGCCTCCGGACCAAAACACCTGGCGTTGACCCTTACCCGTTCTAAACTCGAATCCCTAGTTGAAAGTCTGATCCAGCGAACAAAAGGGCCTTGCCTAAAAGCCCTTGAAGATGCCGGCGTCAACAAAGACGAGATCGGCGAAGTGATCCTA
>Ga0180431_10004345_pt1 | contig 17767 bp, 16 predicted proteins | sample SS_ome_11_FD_132459 | JGI IMG/M metagenome (GOLD analysis project Ga0180431, IMG submission 132459) | Hypersaline lake sediment archaeal communities from the Salton Sea, California, USA - SS_1_MS_1 metaG | ecosystem: Environmental > Aquatic > Non-marine Saline and Alkaline > Hypersaline >... | reverse complement strand
GTGTAAGTGACATCTATCAACGGAAAGGATAGGGTGAACATGCAAAGAAATCTAAGATTAGGTATGGACGTAACTAGGCGCTGTCAAAACAAGTGTAAAATTTGCTTTTACCGATGGAATGATAGCTTTAATACCCCTGCCGATAAATCATTACCTGATGCGATGAAAGAGACACAAGACGCCAAAGCACGTGGATGTAATCACGTTGTTCTTGTAGGACAAGGAGAACCGGCACTATGGCCTCAATTACTAGAGTACATCCAAGAAGTGAAGGCATTGGGGATGACCTCTAGTATCATCACTAACGGAACAGTAGGAGTAGCGAAATACGCAGCAATGAAACAAGCCGGACTAAATCACTTACATATTTCGGTACATGGACTAGGTGACACTCTTGACGAGATTGTAGGGGTTCCTGGTTCCGCAAAGAAACAGAGAGAATTATTTCATTGGTTACGTGACGAAAAGTGGCCTTGGCGAATGAATATGACAGTACAGCGACATAATTACAAGGAACTCGCAATGATAGCAGAAGAGTGTTTATCGTTCGGGTGTAAACATATTATTTCTCTTGGCTTTCTTCCTCATTATGAGTGGGGGGATCCCGACAAGATGAAAGAAGTGGCGGTACACCCTGCGGAATTACGGAGCTATATTGAGGCTACGGCACAGCTTGTCGAGGCTTTTAATACAGAAAACAAGGACGGCCTTGTAGAAAAGGCGATGCTCACTATTCGATACCATCCTATGTGTCATATAGCCGAAAAGTATCGGAAATATATTGTGAACGCACAATATGTTCTTTTTGATCCTTGGGAGTGGGACTACAGTTCTGCGGGATTGAGTGAAGAGGAACATCTCCAGGCTGCAATGAATATTGGACATTCTGTTAGAATAACCTCTGAACCCTGCAAAAGTTGTGGTTTGATGTTGCATTGTGGGGGATGGAATAAGGTGTACGCTGCCGGGTTCAACGGTGCCGATTTACAGGCAATTGAAATGCCTCCTGAAACTAAGCAAGTTGGTTGGCTGCACGATAAAAACCCAGCCAATAGCGGAAAAGGATTTTTTGAATGAAAATAATTGCCATCACCAAAACATTCCGGGGCTCTGAATTTGCCCTGGATAGTTTGGCCTCGGTGTATCCACATATCGACAAAATGGTTTACATTCACAGTGAAGTTGGATGGAATGGGGACAAAGGGAACACTGTACGTGACATAGTTAAGAAGGCCCCGGACCCACTTAAGAAACTAATACACCTTTCTATGGAGGGCACGCAGGCAGAACAGTATAATTATGCCACGGACTATTTACTAAAGCAAGGCATAGAGTTTGATTACATTATGTTGATTGACACCGATGAAGTGTGGGATCAGGCAGGATGGGATACCGCAACTCCTCGGCTGTTGGAAAATATAAAGAATGGCAATCCAATCAAGTCCTTCAAGGTAAGGGTACATGACTATATAAAATCTCCATTTTATCGAGTAGACCCACCAAGTCCGGCCAAACCGACCGCATTTCTTCATCGAAGTGGGCTTGTCAATGGGATAGGGTTACGGGGGTTAGGGATTGCTCCGCATGTGCTACTGAAGACCACGTATTATCATCATTTTTGTAGTGTACGTAATTCCCTAGGGGCAGTATTAAATAAGCACGATACGTCATGTACTGCGGAGGCAGAGCCAATGGTAGACGCGACCACTTGGATTCGTAATGTATGGAACCGGCTACCGAATGCTACTAATTGCCTACCTTTAGTGAAACATGCTTCCAATTGGAAAGGAGTAAAGGAAATATCAATATCTGAATTACCTCAAGCAGTGAGAAATAATCCGCTCGTTTTGGCTTGGGCACAATACCCAACAGTAAGTTTCCCTCACACAACTGTGGCAATTTCACCAAGTGGGCCTCCTCTAAAGGATCCACGTATTCGCACAAGGTGGGGGATGTAATTGCGTCACGACATAATAAATAAATAAATAAATAAATAAATAAATTTATTTTTATAATTGACAATCTTTACACCTGTTGGTAGATTTATAGTAAGATTTGTATATCCAGGACTGTGTTGGGGAACGCCGTCAGGAATGAATATTATGCGAACTTTACCGTGCGTTCCCCATAACGCTAATAGCCCGAGAAGATGGGAAACACTCCCTACTCTTGGGCTATTTGTATATAGAGGACTGAATGGATATTAAAAAGGTAGTGCGATGTTCCAATCATAAGACGCATAACGGCAATATCCTTGCTGTAGTGGACAAGGGTGCCGTATACATTAAGTGTCCGGATCGGGGCTGTCGCCGGTGGACAAAGATTACGCTGAACCTTCCTGGACTTAATATTGATCTACGAGATGCCGGAATTATGCAACAAGTTATGCCTGAAAATTATCATTTAACTCTTGAGCCTGCAACAACGGTGGTGAACACATGATAAGTACCAAGACCACGACCAAGACAAGAAGCTCTGCCTCTGAGGCATCTATTTTGACTATTCAAGAGTTTGATAGAGCGGTTGAAGTACAACGAGATGACTTTGACCGAGGGGCTAAGGCTTGGCGCAGGTACTTCCCAATTAACTATGGTAAGTGGGATCCAGCCGCATTGAAGGTGTTACAAGAAGAGTATAGGCACCCGGTACAATTCGACATTGCTAGTCCTAAAGTTGATACTCTTGCCGGCAGCTTAGTGGCAGATCTTCCCGATCCTACTTGGGTTCCAGTACAAGGAGAGAAGAGTATTGCTAGTGAAGCTATTGCAGAAATGTACTATACTGAGCGAGATCTCTATAATTATGATGACGCATTCCTAAAGGTGTTTCGTGATGGATTAGTGCATTGTGGTGATTTAGCTATTGTGGAAGATTATAAATACCACACTCCACATATTAAATTAAGTAGAATTATCCATGGATTTTTAGTTTGGGATCCATATTGGCTTACTGATGATGACCGAGACGCTGAGGTCTGTTATCACATTGCATATATGACTGCAGACAAACTAGCGAGAAAATATAGCCATCGCACTGATGAGATCTTGCGTGAGGCACGAGAGTACAGGAAAGACAAAACCAACTATCCCATGGACCCATCCGAAGTACAGAAAAACAGGAGTATGGGTAGGGTCGGTGATGAATTTCAGGTTATTGAGAAGCACTACGTAGAGCATATAAAAACTACCCGACTTATGGGCAGGCAAGAGGGAAAGCAGCAGTGGATTCCATTCCCTATTCAAAAAGAGCAGGCCTATTTAATGCGCTTCGCCGAAATGAATAATATTGACTGGACTACAGTCATCGAAGATACTTATGAGGATAGAATATCCTATGTAACCACGGTATGTCGAGAGTTACAAAATGCGGAGATTCAACATCAGGCAAAAAATAAGGTACAAGTTAATGGATTACCATTCCATCACTTTACTACGCGTAGGCATAATGGCAAGAACCTAGGATTTATGGAATCGCTTGAGGGTATTGAAGATACTATCAATAAGCGGGAATCTTTGGTTACTGAGGGCATATCTAAAGCTAATGGTGGAAGTATTCTAGTAAATGATGCCCTATTCCCTGACCCACGAAAGCGGGAAGCCTGGGCAAAGAATAAAAATAAGCCTGGTCATGCAGAGTTTGCTCCTCTGGATGATGTTCAGAATATTATGCAGCACTTGGTCCCTACCACCCAGAGTGGGGCAATTTCGGAACAGATTTCGAGAATGTATAACGAAGTGCTTCCATTAGTATCCCGAGTTTCCGATGCACTGTCTTCGGCTAGTAGCTCCACGGATTCCGGAATACTGTTCGAGCGCAAATTTCAGGTTAATATGATCGCAAATACCCTTATGAATAGGGAAATGCGACAATTTTTGAATAATGTATCCGAGTCATATTTTTATCAGTGGCAGATTACTCATAGTGATAGAGAGCAGCCTGTTAGGTTCCGTGACGGAAGAAATGTAGTTCTCAACCAAAGAGTACAGGGAGCTATCTATAATGACGTAACTTCCGTGCCTCGGTGCCGAGTAGTTACGGCGGAGAATACAAAGTCTCAGACCTATCAGATGCGCTGGAGATCAATTTGGTCGGAGATGTTGGCTTCTATTGATCCTAATGTCGCTCCGGCTCATTATATGCTCGCATTGAAGAATTTCTTTGAGACTGTTCAGACCAAAGAAGAAGATAAAGCTTCTATGAAGGTTATGAACGAAATGGTTATGATGATATCCAGACTTAATTTAGTCTCTCAAGCTACGGGATATCAGGCCAAAATACAAGGCGATACGATGCAGAGTGCACAGATTGATATGCAAATGCAGAGCCTTATGCAACAGTTACAAGCAACACAAGCACCTGCAGTCCCTCCTCAAGGGCACATGGCTCCTGAAGGACAGACTCCAGTGGTGTATCCAGATCAGAATGTCAGTGGAGAACCTCCACTTGCAGATACAATAAATCCACCAAGCATTGAAGATGTGTCAGGTGGGATGCCAACACCAACGCCTATGAGCGAGGTATCTTAAATGACTACAACCCATCAAAATGCAAACCAAAGGATTCGGAAATGCCAGAAGAAAAATTGATGTTCGCAGATGAAGCAGCTCGTGCGGCTGCTATCGAAGAGTTAGAGGAAAGTCCGGATAATCTGGATAAACTCGAAGCTATTCGGAACGCTGAAATTGGAACGCCGGAATCAACGGAGTCCCCTAATTCAGAAACTCCACCCCCTGAAGAGAACCCGGACGAGACAACCCCGGACCCTTTGGGAGTAGTTTCAGATGACGGTAAAAATCCTCCAGATCCCGCCACCGCTCCAGCTTCAACGGATGAGCGAATATTCACTATCTCTAGTAAGGATCTGCCGGAAGGCTTTGATTCTCCTGGGAAAGTGTTTAAGTCGTTTAGCGAGGCACAGGCTCTAATAGGTCGGCAAACAACATTCATCAAAGAAAAACTGAGTCAATCGACTCCAGTTACTGATAATGCTGCGATAGCTAGAGCCGAAAAAGCTGAACAGGCGCTAGAAGCCCTCAAAAAAGCTGGTGGGATTCCTGAAGCTGGAACCACTAGGGATATTGCCACGGTTCAGGGAGAGATCTCTAGAATAGATGCTATTCAAGCAGAGCTCGATGCTGAATTAGAGAAAGATCCTGAAAATGCTTTCACTCCGGAGTACCAAGCAAAAGTGAGGGAGATTACCAAGATCCAGTCCAAGAACCTCAATGCTTTGACTAATCTGTATACACAGGCTCAGTCAGAGATTGCAGAGGCTAAGGCTGCTACCTCGGAAATCGTTGCTAGCACCCAACAGTCGGCAGAAGCCAAACGGCGAGCAGAGGCAGTTAATGCCGTGTACGCCGAAATGGACAAGATCGATGTTCCCGAGTTGAAACTGAGTAGAAAGTCACGAGATGTTGAAAATGACTATATTCAGTGGCGTGATGATGTGGCCCTTGCGTATTATGGGCGTCCTGCGAAGGATGACTCCGAGCGCTTCGCTGCATTGGATCAGCTCCAATTACGGAACCCCGAGCTTCTATCAAAGTGCCAAATTATGAACACTAGCGTAGAGCCAACAGAGGATGTGGAGAGATATATTAAATTAGCAGAGTTGAGCTCGTATCGGGATGGTTGGAGAAAAGATCCCGCTACCGGGCAATATACCCGACTAATGCGATATGACGCAACCACAGGAACCTCCGTTCCATTGGTACTACCTAGCATTAAGGCGGCATTTGAGCAGCAAAGAGTAGACGAAGGATATTATGCTAATCTAGCAGACAAGGGCTTCCAAGAGGGGGCTCAGTCTTTAGCTAAAGCGGCAAGTAGGCGCGACCAAGGAGCAGTTACTTTGGATTCTGGAGCAGACCAAGGCCAAACAGTAGGGACCATTGAACAGGCTATAAAAATCCTGAATGAGGACCCCGAAATGGCAATGGAGGCATTTAGAAAAGGTGACAGGGCTCCTATGGATAAGATGAACGCTGCTCGTAAACAGCTTGGCATGGATCCGATTGTCTTTGAGGATTAAAGACGAAACGCAGGACAATGCGTAATAACTAAAATGCCAATAAATAAACAAAGGAGTACATCATGGGAGTAGGAGTTACAGCCCCAGCAGCATTACCCGCACAATCCCAAAAGCTCGGATTTGATTCCGAACTACGGATGAAGTCTCTGCTTCGTTCAATTTATACTGACCTTAAAGGACTGTATAATGCAGAAACGAAGAAAATGTCTGCAGGTATTTATATGCAGATCGACAATGCAGCTCTCTCAAATACGCACACTGCAACCATCACAATGGCCCTGCACCTGCGACAGACTGGTACATTTGGTAATTCAATTGCCATTGGATCAGAGGAGCTCATCACCACAAAAGCCGCTACCATTTATCGGAACAACTGTCGTAAAGTTGTGTCCAATCCGATGTATGGTGTTCGGAAATTGGATCAGGATTATCTCAACCTGCGTAAAGCTAACATTGATAATCTTGCTACATGGAACCAGGATCAGGAAGATCTCGAAATTCATCAGGGACTTCTCGAAACCTACGGTGAAACTCTCCTTTATGGAGATACTGCCGCAACCTGTACCCAGAACTGGAATGCGAATATTTTCGTAGCCGGTCTTGGGCTTAATGGCGGACACCCCGTCTATAGCTCCAATTCTGCGACATACACCTCCAGAATTGCTGCTTCAATTCTTTCAAGCGGTAATGGTTCGTTTACTCCGATTGCAGCCCAAACGCTCAATCAGCCGAACCTTTCCAATATCAGCAACATGGCTCTTGCGAAGAGAATTACCCCTCTTCCAATTCCTGGCGCTCCTAATGGTCGTGGCTACATTCTTACCATTTCAGAACTCCAAGCAACATATCTTGGTGATCCTGTCTGGTCTGCACGTAACCTTGGATCACTTTGGAAAGACTTCACCTGCCTGAATGAAAAAGTTCAGGGTTGGACTGGAGCAATCGGTATGTACAAAGATCTTTTGATCTGCGTAGATGCCCGAGCAGCTACCATCCTTCCAGGTGGATCTGGAGAACCATACTCACTTACCGCAGGGTATATGTGGCATGGTGACACTGACCTCCGTAACCGTGATGAAGCTAACGTCCGTGACGTTGCCATGCTTCATGGTATGGGTGCTATCTGGAAATGGTATCCTGAGAAGATCCACTTCATCGAGCAGCTCGATGATTATGGTGCAATCAAAGGTATTGGAACAGCTTGTGTCCGTGGTATTGGATCACTTGCTTATGACCAGCAGACCCCCGGAGTCGGAACACACGAACAGTTCAGCTCAATGGCTGTTATTTGTTCTCTTCCTGACTACGTGTAGTCTGAGCACATTTGAATGAGTAAGCCCTGGGCACTTTGGTGTCCAGGGTAATTACATATATCTGGCCGCAGGGCTGAAAACAAGGAGATACGAATGGTTAATGGTGGCGTAGTAATAGATAGAAATGCAGCGGTTGTTAGATCAGGGAAAGCCCATATTACCTTGCGCTTGATAGATATGCGCAAGAATCGTATTCAGGGCGCTATAACCCTGACAGCTAATCCTTACATTGACATAAATGGAGCACAGGCTTTTAATTACGTAGAGCATGGAGGGAATTTAGTATTTGAGCGAGACCCCGTTCAGGGCGAAATGATCCTTAAAATGCTCGATTGCGAACATAATCGGAAGTTTTTGGCTTCCCATTTTCCTTGTAATTTTTGGGAGATTATGGATAAAGAGGTCGAAGCAGAAATTGCAGAGATGTATAAGGACTTAGAGAAGCACATGGTCAAAAAAGCAAAAATTCAAGAGGAGGTCAAACCTCCAGAAACCTTACTCTCTGACGCAGAATTGGAAGTACAGGCTGCAAGACTTCAGGCCGAAGCTGCCCGTAGAAAATTAAAGAATGACGAACTTGTCAAAGATCGTACCCTGAAGAGTAAAAAAGATGATGCTCCTGAGGAGGATCCTGTGAAAAAGGCCCCGGTAGAAGAAACTCAAGTCAAAGATACTTCTGCGAAAGAGCCGGCGAGTACAAAGCCGAAGACTCTTGAAAAAAGGCCTCCATTCGCTAGATCTGTCCGTAAGAAAAGCGAAGTAGTTACACCAGAAACATAAGGGGTAAACCGTGAGCACAGAGGCTCTAGTTGATGAATTAGTCCAAAGATTTAATGGCTGGAACAGATCTGGAGATCACGGTGTATTACGATACCTTAATACGGCGCATGCCATTTTAATGTCCCAGGAGGCTCAGCAAAATTTAATATTTGATGAGTCTACTGGGAGGTTGCCCCTATTAGAGACCACCTCGGGGGTGTTTACCTATACCATGGCCTCTACGGTATGGAGAGTTTCCGGAATATTAATTGATAATGATCGGGATATTGTCCAAAGATCAGACTATAACTTCGAGCCGGATCTGAGGACTTCTCAGAAAAACTCCATTGTAATTGGAGGTCGGTATTACACTAAGATTCCATTTATTCGAACATGGGATTATATAAATTCAAGTACTCCCGCCAAAGTAATGTTTACCGCAGATCCAGAAACTAAATCAGATTATTATTATGTTAGGTCCTATAAGCGTCCTACCGAGATCACAAGTGAATTGATTCAGCCGGATATTGCCACTCCTTGGGATTTTGATATTCTATTACCTGCCGCAGCTAAGCTAATCGAGGGAGTACAAAATGGAAATTACGATGAAGCACGTAGAATTGTAAGAAGGGAACTAGCCCCCTTACTATGGGATGAACTAGATTCAGGAGATCAAGGATATTTAGACACAGAGCCGGTAGACCGAGGCTTTTAACAAAGGAATAGACTATGGCTGTAGGCACAAAACGAAGAAGAGAAACTGGGCCGTGCACCGGTAGAGGATTCAGTGCAATTGATGCTGACGGGTACTTGGCAAAGTTAATGGCGTTCGCTATTAGGCAAAATGCCAATGGGTCGGAGCAATTAATTACTACCATTGATCATACCACAAATAGGTGCACTGTTGTCGGGCATGGGCTTGTTACCGGGCAGTCTATAGTTTTGGTGAATGGTACTGCGCCTGCGGAATTAACGCTGACCACTAGCTATGCCTTGCCACTAAATAGATCTGTTCTGACGGAGTATTTTGCTATTAAAATATCGGATGATGTCTTTGAGATAGCCTCCACACATTATAATGCCATGGCAGGCACTGCAATAGATTTTACCGATAATGGCTCAGGGGATAGTACAATCTCAGTTGTGGCTCTCGGTGGAGGGGCAGGGTGGTACTTACATGAGGATTATTCTCAAAACGATCAAACAAAGACATTCGCCACTACGGATGTAGATGTTGGGGCGGACACCATCACCATTACTGGGCATGGATTTACTAGAGCGCATCGCATTTCCTTCTCTAGTACAGGCACACTCCCGGCAGGATTAACTGCGGGGACTGTCTATTTTGCCAATGTTGTGGATGCTAATACGTTAAAAGTTTTTACTAGGGAGTCTTGGGGGTATTATGGAGGAGCGAGCTTTTTAGTTAATCTAACAGATCAAGGTAGCGGTACTCACACAGTAACAGCAGAAGAGCACTTTATAGTGATTACTGACACAGAGAGCCCAAGTATTAATGACTATAACACCTCACCGGCAGGGTGTGCACCTAAGTTTTTAAAAATAGGGTATAAAGCAAATGAGTCAGGGTATGTGCGCACTCAAGGGATAATGTGGTGGGATAATACTACACATCTATGCCAAGGAGTGTGGGGAGGGTACATATTAAATACATACGATTCTGCGTTATTTGCATACCAATTTATTGGAGGAGACGAATTTTTCTTTCAATCTACCCAATTGGGTTCCGCATGGCATCATGTCAATGTAGACACTTTTACTGGAATTTCTTCAATATTAGAGGGGATGACGAAAGTAGGAGTGCTGCAGTCTGGAATTTCGGCAGGATCTTCTGTGGTTTTGCAATTAGATACCGGAGAAGCTGCCAATTTTACTGTGGATAATTATTATTATCTTTATGATTTCGATGGGCATTTTTGGGTGGATTACGTCCAGGTCACGGCAGTTGATGTCGGAACAGATCAGATAACCATAGATACGGCTTCGCAGGATTTTCCTGCAGGGGCGGTTATTCACCCGTATGCTCATAGGTATGTTATGGATGGATTCGGGAGTTCTAATGACGGGGTGTATGGGACTAATCGAGATTTTATTAATTGGTATGGATATAATCAGTATTATAGAACGCCGGGAGCATTTGCGATTCCTTATTGTTCGGCGGGTGATGCAGATGGGGTTAGAAATGAACAAGGCAGTAGTATACTGCTTCGAGGCATACCCCTAGGTCTCGAGTCATCGGTATTCACTACTGGGGATCCTGATGATATGGGCTTATATTATTGTGCAAAAATATTGTTAGGGGAGGCGGCGGATTCCAATGATTCTAGCACTTCGATGAATAGAATATACGGTAAACTAAATAATATACTTCGTACAGCTAGGGATAGCATGGGCACTATGGTAAATACGAGAACTCTAAACTCTATAGAGTATTTATACTATACTAACGAGACTACTTCGGCATACTTAATCACCTATACAGAATCGGCAGTATAAGTGGCAGACACACTCGTAGAATTTGGGCCAGCCACTGACCTAGAGTTATATGCTTTAGGGGTTGAAGCTCCAGTTGTTAGAGATACTTGGGGTGACAAGAGGTTATTAGATGTATCTGAGTTTTTAGAGATTCAGACATTCACAAAAACTAGCATAGCCTCCAGGCTAGTTTATAATACAGGAGAATGCCTTGAACTAGACCCAATAGAAGTATTCTTATCCGACATGGGGACTAATGTTCCAGTCATCCGAGATACACATAATGCAGGGGTCTGTGCAGAGTTATACGTAGGGGCTAGAGAGCCTATTCCAGGAGACGACTTAGCCTTAATTAATTTTATTACTGATCCAATAGATGCAGCATTCTCAGTAGATCCAAGCACTGCACGGCTCACTACTCCGGTTCAATTTACGGATCTTAGTGTAGGGACTCCTATACGATGGTACTGGGTATTTGGGGATGGCACGACAAGTACAGAGCAGAATCCTATACATACCTATGCCACACGTGGCAGGTATTCAGTATCATTGACAGTTTGGGATCTGGATTCCGAGGATACACAAATACAAACCGCTATTGTAACTATACAAGAGCATAGTTTAGAGTTTGTGGGAATCCCCACACAGGGGCAAGTCCCACTTAAAGTGGCATTTAGTGCAGAAATTAGCATATTGGAGTAGACTATGACAGTAGAATTTACAGCAGATGTAACTGAGGGTACAGCCCCACTGGAAGTTGTTTTTACTGCCACCCTGGTTGAAGAAGAGGAAGAGTAGCGATGCGAAAAAACGTAGCTCCTGGAACCAATAAATCAGATACACGTAATAATACTCCCTTCACTTTTGACGGGTTCGCTAAAGGCATTATACAAGATGCCCCGGCTAGCGAGCTCTCAAATGCGCTGGCTAATGGGGAGAATCTTACGGTATTCCCTGACAGGTACGAGGGGCGCACGGGATGTAAAATATTTACCAATACCTCATTCCCTCAGTCGGATACCCGAGTAATCGAGGCTCATAAGTCCGACTCTACTATTGTCATCGATAATGGAGAGCAATTTACGGAATTGGATGTCGGGAAATATTTTAATTGGGGCAGTACCTACGAGCTAATCATCGGATACGTTAATAATAAGACAGTCACGGTGGAATCCAGTACAGTATACGTGGCGTCCACGCTTACCGGCTCAGTCATGGATACGATTAATGCCTTCTTTTGGCACGATAGCGCGAAGGTGTGGGTATTGTCTATCGGGCGAAAGCTGTATATTGCAGAGTGGGATATCCCTAGTTGGACTGAGGTATTGGTCATTTCGTATGATCTACCGTTCAGTGTTCGGTGCGATGTCAGTCAATATAATGATTTTGTCATACTTTTTAATGGTAATGGTATCTTTAAATTAGAGGTAGAGGCAGGAACTCCCATTGCATACCGGGTGAATACTGCACCTCCAAATATCCGGATATCTGATTCGGCAGCTGTAGGAGCCACGACCAATTATCGATACCTATACTCAGCTAGTCGGTTGGAGGCTGAAGGGAATTTGGTTGATAGACAGACTCCGAGCCGGATAGCCTGTGAGACAGGCACGAATGCCACAGATGCTGATAATTTAGATTACGCCGAAGTGAGCACGGTCTCGGCAATAAGCCCGACTAATCCTGTAGCTGTTTCTACTTTGTGGGTGCCGGTGGTGCCTAATCAGAGTCCCCCGATTTATCAACAGCACTTTACCCATTTCCCGATATGGCGCACACTTGATTTGGAATCCAAAGACATAGCGGATACTACCCGAGATAAGTACAACGACCCGAATAGATACATTTGGGTAGCCGACCTAAGAATATGTGCTGCATTCTATGTTACTCGGAATGGGTCACTTTTTACTGCATCCTATGGATCCTTCGAGGTCGCGGACACCTATAGTATTTTAGAATTGGATGATGGTCAGCGATTCGAGATTTTGGAAGTTATTGATGAAGTTACGGTGAGAGTCGATGCTGAGTATTACGAAGGAGGGGCTCCTGCAGGCCCATACGCTGCAGCAATCGGCAATGGTAGAGTGATAAGAGGCTCCATCTCTGGAAGCACCCTCACGCGAACGCACGGGGGTGTATTTACGTTTGATGATGTTGGAGCTACCCTCACCAATTCTAATGGATACCGTCACATTATTACAGCCTATGTGAGTCCGAATGTTGTTACGGTGAATACTACTGAAGACGCACCGGTGCAGGGATTTACTATCGGAGCAACTAGCCGAAAGTTTTACGATACAATTACCGATGAAATATTACGAGCCAGAAAAGATTTTTACTCATGCTACAGTAGGTACCGAGAAGGATTGCCTAGTTGTTCTCTTGGGAAGATCTTTCCCGGGTTTATCGTTACCGCACATAGAGGGCAGAAACAGATTTATTTTTCAGGGATAGATAACGATAAAGACTATATGCTCGGACAATACATTCCTGTCCAAGTGCTAGAGGAAATCCAATCACCGATTAGCTTTTTCTGGTTATTTCAAAATAAATTAGCCATATTCTGTGCAAACTCTACTTGGGGAATTTCTATAGGGCTCGCTGAATTTTTAACATTGCCTGAGAGCGGAGAAGTGGTTTCAATGTTACCGGGTGCCGTAGTTTTGGATGAGCATATTGGTAGCCTCGATCCTGAAAGCTGTAGAGAGATCGAGGGCGGAGTGGTTCAATTAGTGACTAATGAGCCAGGAGGAGAAGCTCTTCGACAGTTTGAGGGGTCCACATACAGTCAGGAGAATTTGCTCGTGGATCCGCAGCACGGAGGCAAGATTGCACGAGCCTTTGAAAAGACTAAACGCCTGAGTATGGCCATATACGATGGATTCCTCGGATACATTCTATGGAGAAAAAATAAATGAGTATCGTGAAATGGGAATGGGATTTCGGGGATGGGCGGACTAGCTCAGAGGCCAACCCTAAACATACGTATAGATCCCCTGGAGTATATACGGTCAAACTTACCGTCACTGATGACACGGGGGCTGCCCTTACATCCACTCGTACTAATTACATCTGGGCTCAGGATTACTCCTTAGGGGAAGATGGGCTCTTATCAGGAGTCACGGATTTTTGCATGAAATGTGCAGTAAAAAAGACACAGGGAGTGGGAGTAGTTCCATTTTCAGGGGTCTGGGTATGGCCTATGCTCATTGCTGCAGTAGGTAAAGGATATAACAATAGTCACGAAAGTCTGTCCCTTGTGATAGACTCCCGAACAATGAAGATATATCGCATCGGTATTCCTGAATTGTGGGTGGATCGTGAAGGGGGCGCTGATGAGTCAGAGATTGCGTGTGAGGCTATGTTACCTGAGATCACTCCGAGGGCAGGAGACCAAGATAATGTTCGGCATATTGAAACTCACGTAGCTATGCGATCCTGGGACGAGCTCAATTATAAAAGTAAATCTGGATTCGACTCTAATGGATTCCGTACAGGAATGCAGATAGATATAGAGATTTATGCTTCGGGGGAACAGATTACACCTACCGCTGTTTTGGAGGATGTTACTTTGGATGGGGATTACGCATTTTTACGAGAGATCGAAGCCAAGCGAATGCAAATAAAATTAAAGTATTCCACTTCTGCATTCAGGACCACGAAGATAGGGGTGCATTGTCAGGAAATAGATAAGCGAACCCCTCCTCAGAGGAATTATATCCCTCAAAAACAGTGGCAAAAGGAATTAGCCAATACCGACATCTGGTTTTATTGGACCAATCCTTTAGCACAGGTGAATTTAGGAGACGGCATTGCTTGGACGGGTACAATAACCGGACCAACCACAGGTCCCGACACCAGAACTTCGGCCGCCAATTCGGTTGCCGGATTGTCTGGATCTACTGCGTATGCTACAGGAGATCTTACTATTTCCGGATGGATTAAAGGGGATGGGACTATTTATAGTGCACTGACTCCTAGTGATGATGTTATTTCGGTAAGTGTTTCCGGGGATAATATCGTTTTTGTATACGAGGATGGGACAGAAACTATAGCTATCCCGACCTCTACCGACTGGAGATTGATTACTATTGTACGAGATTCTGGACAGTTTTTAGTGTATAATAACGGGGTATATGTCACTACAGTAACTCCGGCAGCCGTCAGTTCGTATGGCGGGGTAACTACCGTAGGTATTGGAGAGTGTGCCGATATCCGGAGATTACCTAGTGCAGTTTCAGCCTCAGCCCTCTCATATTATTATGCAAATGTGATTGCTAATGGGGGAGTGTTCAGACCATGAACAGAATAGAGAAACCGAGATTCGCTGCTCCTATACTTCCTGATCCCAATAAAAAGGATAAGGAATCATTCTTCAGGGAAATAGCCAATGCCGTAAAGGCGCTATTTCAGAGGGATATGGATAAGGAATCGAGGCTTCGGGCGATAGAGAAGGATTCACGGACAGGAGTATCGGCTACCACGGTTAAGGCTTGGGATAAAATTATTCAGGATTCCGTGGATGATCATATTGCCGACAAAGCTAATCCCCACGAAGTTTCAGCATCACAGGCAGGAGCTGCTCCTGCTCATACAGTTAAAGTCATTACGACTACTCCGTATCAGATCTTAGAGTCGGATCAGGTGCTTAGGGTAGATACAACATTGGAGGAGTTTGATCTCACTTTTCCGCCAGGATCGGCTACCGCGAGACCGAAGGTATACAATATCGGTAAGACAGGATTTAAGGTAAATCTGACGGCTTGGGGTACAGAAATAAATGATGGGCCTGTTGTTTTGTATAATGGTGAGGATTGGGCGTATAACTATGAATCAACTATAGGGTGGCGATAATGGGCGGACATTTAAGAGAAATAAATATAAAACAAGATATTGAAACTTCTTCCGGGAATAGTAGTACCGATAACCTTGCGAGTTCTGCCACGTTTACGGGTACTGCTGAAGAAACACTTGGAATTTCAGGAATACAGACCTATGTTTATGCAGATCAAGATTGCACGGTATATGTAGACCAAGGACTTGATGGAACCAATTGGGATATCACCGATTCAATAGATTGCTTAGCGAACGAAGCCTGTTCTCGTATTTTCTATAGTGTTGCTCCTTACTTTAGAATAAGAGTTACAAATACAGGAAGCAGTACAACGACCGTTTTCAGATGCTCTGCTGGAATGACACCAATTATCAATCCATTGCCAAGAGCGTTGACAGATGATGATAGGTTAAAAGTAGAATCCACACTAACAGGCAAAGAGAATAGCGAGCGTCATGTTTGGGTTGCACCGACTAATACATTAGCCATAAATAAAACGGTGAGACTCGTGGGTACTAATTTTGATGGCACCACAAAAGACCCTAACTTTTGGGCTGAGACTGTAACAGGCTCAGGCAGTGCTACTCAAAATGGAGAAGTAAAATTACAAACGGGAACGACCGCAAACTCTACTGCCAAATATCAATCAGTAAGAAGAGCAAGATTCGTCGTTGGTTCTGCTTTACAATTTTTCGGGGCATTCAAATTTAATGATGCCGACGAAACAGATAATGTACGAAGGTGCGGGGCTTACGATACTAATGAGGGATTATTTTTTGAGTTGGACGGCTCTACTTTTAGCGTAGGGTATAGAAGCGGAGCGAGTGATACTCTTGTTAATAGTGGAAGTTTCAATGGTAATTACGGTCCAGCGTTTGCTCACAGTAATTCGGTATATTACAAAATGTCAATCGAGTGGTCTCCTATGGGAGCGTTTTGGTATATTGACGGAAAACTGTTACATAAAATCACGAAACAGCATCTTGTTCGGGTATTAACATTGCCGATACTTATTGAGAACATAAATGACAATGGTAATGATACCAATGTCGCTTTTGATTGTTTAGGTGTTTCAATATCGAGACTTGGGGAATTACACACAGCACCGACTTACAAGTACATATCGGGGGCAGCAACTACTATCTTGAAATACGGTGCTGGGGAATTGCATACAATCGTTAATAACGATAACTCAGGGAGTTTGATAGCTTATGATAATACCGCTGGAAGTGGAACGATTATAGCGAGTATAGACCTTGCAAAAGTTCTTGGAACACTTACCTTTGATGCGCCATTCAGTAACGGTTTAACGATTGTTACGGTGGGCGCTGGTGCAAAAATTACGGTAACTTATGAATAAGATATAGATTAATACTTTACGAAATGATATATTATAATTAAACAATCTTTAAGGAGACTATTATGCCAGCAGGAGCATTTACAGGAGGAAGAGCCCTAGCGCTCAGTGATACTATCTTAGCCGCAGGGACTGCCACGCAGGACTTCAAGACTTTGGCTGACGGTAAAGAGATTCGACCTCAAGCTACCTGGGTAAACTCAAGTAGTGATACTGACGAGCAAGCTGTCAGAGAAGCCACTATTGTGGGGTATTTGTTCGGTGAAAATGAGACAGATGAGCAAACGTATGTAGTTAAGACAGGGGTAGCTATTCCCTTGGCGTTTCGAGCAATTAACGCCAATGGAACTACAGCACGTGGAATTAAACTTATTTCTGAAATGTAATTACCAAACTCGATAGAGGTAAATCATGGCCGGACAGTATAAATGGTTAGCTGACGTGAAACGCAGGGCAATGGCAGAAAAATTAATGCGAAGAGGTATGCCTAATTATAAGCAGATCCCTGTGCGGAATCAATACGGAGTCCGGCACACTGGAGCAGGTCCCGATGGTATAGTGGACCCTTCCGCAATTGCCGGGGTTGTTCCCGGTAACTCTGCCAATGGAACTGCACGCCATACATTTCACGAGGGGGAGACTCAGGCTAGACTGCCCGAGGGAGATGTCTATTTAGACTCGAAGGTCACGAGTGCCGCGTATCCTGAGACCAATCAACAAGCTGCTCAATCCAATTTATATGCTAAAGAGGGGAATCTTCCGGGATTTCGTACCGGAGGATCTACTATTGGTAATCGAATGTCCGGGTTTAACTCTCGTGTAGGAGATATGGCTAGAAGCATAGGAAATGCCATGTCACAGCCTCAGGCTCAAGGGCCCACTACCGACCCAGCTCCCATACCTAGACCTACCCCTAATCCGACACCAATACCGAGACCCACTCCTGCGGCACTGCCTGGAGCAGATCCGGCACC
>Ga0180431_10004344_pt1 | contig 17769 bp, 14 predicted proteins | sample SS_ome_11_FD_132459 | JGI IMG/M metagenome (GOLD analysis project Ga0180431, IMG submission 132459) | Hypersaline lake sediment archaeal communities from the Salton Sea, California, USA - SS_1_MS_1 metaG | ecosystem: Environmental > Aquatic > Non-marine Saline and Alkaline > Hypersaline >... | reverse complement strand
GCAGACTACAATGAAATACGTCCCCATGAGTCATTGGGAGATCTGCCTCCTGTCGAATATGCCCTGTCAAATAGTTCATGAAAATCTCTACTTTTGCGTGGCACTAAAATAGGGAGGTTTACAGTTCAATTACAAATAAGGAGGACGTAGGTGTTGACTGTTATGTAAATGTGCAAGTATTATATTACTAAAATCGTCTTACGCGTAAGTCTGCTAAAACAGAGCGGCTTGAATATAAATATTTCTTAAATATGATATCCTTTCCGAATAATAGCAAGTTTAAAGGCGGAACAGAATATGAATCCTGACAATGCGTTTCCATCGTTTGTGAATAATCGCTTGGGAATTAAATGGTAGCCATGATGTTGTAGTTGTCTTGTAAATTGGGAAACCCATTTGGTAATAATGGGAATCAGTTATTTATAATTATGAGATACCTAGAGGAAGGGTTAGGTTCTTCAGTTGAAGAAGGAGGAATTTGATGACTACGAAATTTCCTCTTGCGGTCCAGATTGAATATTTCGTCCGTTCAAAAGAGGCAAGCGACACAGCTGAGTGGCTACAAGCTAAATTCAATGATGATCCCGCCGTGCCAGGCATTCGTATTCCAATATATTTTACCCCTGATGACGGTAGCTTAAATCCGCCCGAATCCTTAATAGCCAACGAGGCTGAACGGGTTATGGTTGTTCTTTTAGCTGATGATTGCTTAGCAGCGAAAGCTCATGTACCAATAGGAGATACGACATGGGCCGAATATGTTGTTCAACTTCGGAGACTATGCGATGCATCACCGGAATATAAATTCATACCTATACAGCTTACAGAGAACGGATGGCCAATAGATAAGAGACTTGACGATTTAAATGTCCTACGTGCGTGGGCAGTAGATAGTAGCGAACGTTGCCTGTTAATCGCTCGTCGGATCGCAGATTTATTAATCAGACAATTGCTTCATTCAACGCCAAATGAAGAAGCTCCTCCGGTAACAATATTTCTTAGCCATACTAAACTCGATATGGAACATGAACCATATGTTGTCAAAAAACTCATTGAACATCTGACCGTCGATCATCCTGAGAAAGTCTGGTTTGATAGTGGTGATATTTCAGCTGGTTCGCGATTTAAAGAAGCTATTGATCGTGGTGTGTCAAACTCTGCTCTTCTTGCCATACAAACAGACTCGTATTCATCACGGTCTTGGTGTCGCCGTGAAGTACTACTTAAAAAGCATTACAGGCGCCCGGTTGTTGTAGTAGATGCTGTCCAAGAAAGAGAGATTCGAAGCTTTCCTTATGCGGGGAATACACCAGTAATTCGATGGAACGGACATCCTCAGGATGTCATCGATCTCTTGCTTCTTGAGACACTTCGACATATCTATGCCGAAGAAAGTCTCAAAAAGCAAAAACGCGAAGATGATGATATTTTACCGAATAGTCCAGAGTTAGTAACATTCGTGAATCACGAATCCAAATTGATGCTTTACCCAGACCCACCATTAGGTGCAGAGGAGTTGGCCATACTAAAAGGTGTTGGTGTACAAGTCCAGACTCCTCTTGAGCGCCACGCGATTGAGAACAACCTTCGAGATCGCTCTCTAGTTGTCGCGCTATCTGTTTCTGAGGCAGAAGATCTAGCAAAGTACGGGCTACGTAAACCACATCTTGATAGCGTTTTTTTGGAAATATCCCGATATCTCCTGCTGGCTGGTATCAGATTAGCTTATGGTGGACATCTAAGGGCTGATGGCTACACAATACGTTTGGCTAATCTTTTACGTGATCCCATTGTCGAGCAACTACGAGGTGAATCTCCTGGAGATAAAGCCCTTCCAGCTGAGCTTATTGCTTATATTCCTTGGCCCACACCTGTGAATGTGGAGAACGAAGCGAAGCTTGGTCCATTGGTAGAAATATGTCGATGTGAACGTCCAAATGATCTTAACGAGATATTAGATCCTGCTTTTGTTATCCAACCGTTATATGAACTCCAAGTCGATAGCCCTATACACCGATTCGGGTGGGCTCGTGGATTGACTGAAATGCGAGAGCGTCAGACCGCAGAAATAGACGCGCGGATAATTGTAGGTGGTCGCATAGGCCAAGCGGGTGAAGTATATAAAGGCAGGATGCCAGGTGTTCTCGAAGAAGCATTATTAAGTATTAAGGCAAAACGCCCAATATACCTTATTGGTGCGTTTGGAGGCTGCACGCGACTCATCATAGATACCCTCGAGGGAATTTACAGAGAAGAGCTGTCGTGGGAATATCAGAAAAAAGTCCCTTATTCAGACGAACTTCGAAATATGTTCCAAGAACAAGGGCAAGCCTGGGACGAGTACGAACAAATTTCTGCTTTTATTAAAGACCGTGGTTACACTGGTCTTAACAATGGACTAACGGATGACGAAAATCATGAGCTTGCCACAACTCGTTCAACTAATCGAATTGTAGAACTCATATTTTTAGGCCTTACCCGTAAAATCCCATAAGTGGGAGGAGGTAATATGGTGGATATAAGAAATGTCTTCATATCACATGTGCATGAAGATGATGCGATGGTCCCTAATTTGAAACAGCTAATCGAGCGCGCTGGTACGGTAGTACGAAATGGCTCGGTCACTAGCGATAGACCAAATGACGCCCAGAATGTAGAGTATATCAAACGGGAGATACTCAAACCAAGAATTGAATGGGCAAGTACCCTAGTGGTGTTAATAACACACGATACCGCTGATAGTTGGTGGGTAAATTGGGAAATCCACTACGCCGTTCAGCTCGGTAAGAGGGTAGTTGGCGTTTTTGCACAAGGAGCAACGGATGCTGATGTTCCAGAAGAGCTCGGGAAATGTGGCGATGCTGCTATCGTTGGTTGGCAGGGTAACCGTGTTATCGATGCTATCAACGGTGATATTGCGGAGTGGGACGATCCGCAGTCTGGAAAGCCAAGAGAGCCAGAATGGAGAATTCAGCGGTATAGATGCTAATGGAACTCTTAAGCTATGTGGTGGCTCGGGACTATGGATTCGCACCGAATCCTTTTTATGGATATTGCACACTTGCGACTTGTAAACCAAAGGTTCGGCAACACACCTCTATCGGCGATTGGGTAGTCGGGACCGGTGCAAAAACTAGGTACAATCTTCAGGGATATCTTATTTTTGCTATGAAAGTCGATGAGGAAATGGACTTCGATTCCTATTGGAGCGATCCCAGATTCCTATGCAAGCGGCCAACACTGAATGGAAGTCTTAAACAGCTTTATGGTGACAACGTATATCATCAACAAGATGATCAATGGTTACAAGTAGATTGCCATCATAGTCTTGAAACAGGCCAACCAAATCCACGAAACGTTGAGCATGACACAAGTGTTAACTGTTTGCTTCTTTCGCAAAGATTCGTCTATTATGGGATAAATGCTCCCCTCATTCCAGAATGCTTTCGCCTATTTGAACCTACCGGCGAGGATATCTGTTGTCCAGGGCGGGGGTACCATCGCCTGTCTCAACAACTGGCGACAGTATTTGAGACTTGGCTTGATACTCGTGGTGAATGGGGAGTTCAAGGCATGCCGTTGGAGTTTTATTTACACAAACGAATATTGAAGAACCAGCGATGAAAAGCATAAAAAATCTGGCTTTTGGAAACAAGTATACATATCCACACATTGTAGAGGTTCTAACTCCCTTAATTTTTTCGGGGTCTGGGCAATTATTTGTGGCACTAATCAATCATGAAATGGTATGAATATCCTAAAGAAGGTGACCTAGAAGAAGTTAAAATTGAGCTGACTAAGAATTGTCCTCTTTCATGTATACATTGTTCCAGTAATGCTTCTTTAGGTAATCCTGTTCAATTAACTCGTGATATCGTCTTGTCCCTCGTTCGTCAAGCTCCAGAACTACACGTAAAATCTATCATATTTTCTGGGGGAGAGCCTCTTCTGTGGCCTTGGCTTGTTGATGCTGTAAAGGAGTGTAATATACAGGGCCTAAATAGCTCTATATATTCTACTGGAATAAACATGACCGATGATGGCGCAAGAGAGATTGTAGACTTAGCTAACCATGGTTTAAATAGAATTATTTTTAGCCTGCATTCTCCCTTTAAGTCTCAACATGAAGGAATTACCAGAAAGTCGGGAAGTTTTGAAAAAACAGTCGCAGTGATTAAAGAATTAGGGGAAAACGGCATAGAAAGAGAAATTCATTTTGTTCCGCTTAAAATCAACTATAAACATTTACCTGAACTAATCGAACTTGCCAGAGATTTAGGAATTCCAAGGGTTAGCATTCTCCGTTTTGTTCCTCAAGGTAGGGGAGCAATTCTAAAAAAAAGCCATGAAATGTTGATGCATAAGGAAACGGTGGAATTGAGAACGTTAATCTTAGCCTGTAGAAAACAAAGTGACGTTAATATTCGTTTGGGGTCTCCTTATAATATACTTCTTTTAAACAAAGAGGTTGAATGCATTGCAGCTAGAAAAACACTTTATATTGGATCAAATGGTAATATATATCCGTGCGATGCCTTTAAAAATACCGATCCTGAAGAAATTGGGCTGAACGATCCTTACCACAATATACTTAAACACTCCTTGAAAGAATGTTGGGAACAATCGGAATATTTGAATACAATCAGACGTTAGCTAACAACGCCTTTCGAGTATCCCTGTTCCCATTGTTTATATTTGGATAAATGTAAATCAGGTTGCCTCGCTCAAAAAGTGCTTGAGCAAGAATCAATAGAAAATGGAAACATTGTTAAAAGAATTGATCCTCTTTGTTTAAGAAATAAGGTTGAGGCAAATAAGAATGAAGGTCATACTTAGCCGTAAGGGTTTTGATTCGGAGAGTGGTGGTTACGCAAGTCCAATCTTACCTGATGGAACGTTATTGTCTTTACCGATTCCAAATACTCCCGATTCTGCAAGATATTGCGAGTTAAAATTGACTCAAGGTATGACGTACTATGATTTGATGCGATGGTTAAATAAAAAACAATATATTAGATATAAAGCTCTTGGAGATACTAAATCTCAGTGGCACAATTTGGAATTAGACACAGAATGTCATCTTGACCCGGACATATATCCCAGTGTTATAGAACGACATAAAGATTGGAGGCCATTATTTGGGCAACGTGGAGCTGCTCAGACAATTCTCGATAAACATAACATTCAAAAAGGAGATATATTTTTGTTCTTCGGTAGATTCAAAAAAACCCAAAATGTATTTGGAAAATTAAAATTTGATCCCTCTGACAGAGATCGCCACATAATCTTTGGTTATTTTCAAATCGATGAAAAAATATTAGTATCGGGGAAAACGATTATTCCTGAATGGATCCGTTATCATTCTCATATATCACATTCTGACGGAAGAAAGAATAACACTGTTTATACCGCAAGCGAGACATTATCATGGAACGCTCATTTACCAGGGGCTGGTATTTTCAAATTTGATAAGAGCCTTGTCTTAACTAAAGAAGGTCATAGCTGTTCAAGATGGCAACTACCATCTCTCTTTAAAGGTCTTAACATTAGCTATCACGATCTTAATTCTTGGAAGGACAGCTACTTTCAATCCAGAAGCAGAGGACAGGAATTTGTAATAGAAGAAAGTTACAAGGTCGAGAATTGGGTTAAAGAACTCATCGCAAAAAACGCCTTATTATAAAGATAAAGGTCTATGTCTTTGTTTGAGGTGGACCCCAATGTTAGGACAGGTTAGGGGTAATATTAAAATTGGAGGCCCTGATTTCCCCCAGGCGCTGGCCGCATACCGCACCTGCGCCCGCGCCGAAGGCCTCTACCCCCGTACCGTAGAGGGCACCGAGAGCGCCGTCCGCTACTTCGCCGAGTTCCTCGGCAGCGACATCGAGTTTCCCCGGTCACCGCGGACGACCTCAGGCGCTCTATCGCCGCCCTGTGCGACCGCCGGGAAGTAAGGACCGGAGAAAGCGTCGCAAGCAGCCTGCACCGCGATATCCGATATGGTGATCTAGAAGCAACGACGGTGTGGATGAGAGCTGGAAGAAAATAGAGCGATTAATGGCAATACCGCGTAAGTTGCTTGAAGCTAAAGGCCACTCTTGCAAACGAACGACACCTTCTCACTACGGTGCTTCAGTTCAACTTGGGGCATGGTATGAACAACAAACAAAATGACGGATTGTTTAGCGGTCAACCTTCTCAGATGAAATAGTTGCCTCCAAAATGGGGATCCTGATATCAGCTGTGTTTCTTCATCGAAAACCGGGCACTCCCCAAGGACTCCCTTTCCTATTGCCCACGACTGTCGTATAATAGTAAAACCTTATTGATATCCTTTCTGCATAGGAACTACCCATGCAACAACCAAGCGAATGGCAGACTCGCAAAGAACTTATTGATCCGAAGATCCGCGCGGCCGGTTGGCAAATAATTCCATGTCAACCGGGAAAACCACTATTGGACTACCACCACTGTGCAATTGAGGAGTATCCTACGGATAACGGGCCTGCCGACTACGCTCTCTGTGTCGATGGCAGGATTCTAGGTATCGTTGAGGCTAAGAAACTGACGCTTGGCCCTCAGAATGTTCTAAGCCAGGCTGAGCGCTATTCAAAAGGCGCTACAAGCAATCCCCTTAACTTCAATGGATATCGCGTTCCATTTCTGTATTCGACTAATGGTGAAGTGATCTGGCATGATGACGTCCGTCATAGTATGCATCGATCCAGGAAGATAGCCCACTTCCATACCCCTGAAGCACTGTTAGAACGAATAGAGCAGGATTTCGATACTGCTTGCACCAACCTAATCCAGACGCCAAATACTCAAACTAGACTTCGACCTTATCAGATCGAATGCAATCAGGCTACCGAGAAGGCCATCGCCGACAGGAAGCGTCATATGCTCATTGCTATGGCCACCGGTACGGGCAAGACCTTCACCATGGTCAACGAAGCCTATCGGTTGATGAAATCTGGTGTTGCCAAACGCATCCTGTTCCTGGTCGATCGCCGGGCTCTCGCCGCCCAGGCCGTTCAAGCCTTTGCCTCATTCGAGCCAGAGCCGAATAAAAAGTTCGACAAGATATATGAGGTTTACAGCCAGCGTTTCCACCGGGAAGACCTCGATGAATCCTACAGGTTTGACCCCAAAGTGCTTCCCACATCATACCTGACAGACCCGAATCCAGGTCTTGCCTTTGTCTATGTGAGCACGATCCAGCGGATGACCATAAATCTGTTTGGCCGGAATGTCGTTCTCCAGCTTGGTGATGAACCCTTGGATGAGGACGCTGACCAGATCGACATCCCTATCCACGCTTTCGATCTCATAATCGCCGATGAATGCCATCGTGGCTACACTGCGGCAGAGAGCGCTATCTGGCGAAGAACGCTGGAACACTTCGATGCCATAAAGATCGGCCTGACCGCCACACCGGCAGCCCACACCACCGCCTATTTCACCGAGGTCGTCTATCGTTATGAATACGAACGGGCCGTGCGTGAGGGTTTTCTCGTTGATTATGACGCAGTAAAGCTACACTCTGACGTGCGTATCAACGGCATATTCCTGGATGAAGGCGAACAGGTCGGTATCGTCGATCCCGAGACTGGCTCCGAGACGATGGATCAAATGGAGGACGAGCGCGCCTTCGAGACCACAGAGATCGAGCATAAGGTGACCTCACCTCATTCAAACCGGATGATTCTCGAAGAAATCAAAAAGTACGCGCTTCAGCACGAGGAGCGATACGGTCGCTTCCCCAAGACCCTTATCTTCGCCGTGAATGATTTGCCTCATACATCACATGCAGACCAGCTTGTAAACATCGCACGTGACGTATTCGGGCGGGGGGATTCGTTCGTCCAGAAGATTACTGGAAGCCCCACAGTAGATCGACCCCTTCAGCGGATTCGCGAGTTCCGTAACAGAAAGCTGCCAGGTATTGTGGTCACCGTTGACATGCTCTCCACCGGCGTAGACATACCTGATTTGGAGTACATTGTTTTCCTGCGGCCCGTCAAATCCCGCATCCTCTTCGAGCAGATGATGGGACGGGGCACCCGCAAGGGCGAACAATACCCAGATAAGTCCCACTTCGTTGTCTTCGACTGCTTCGACGGCAGCCTGCTGGAGTACTTCAAGCAGGCCACCGCCATCACTGCGGAGCCGCCGGAGCGCGAGGACCGCACAATTGCCCAGATCATTGAGGACATTTGGGACAACCGTGATCGGGAATACAACATCCGCTGCCTGATTAAGCGCCTGCAACGGATTGAAAAGGAGATGTCGGGCGAGGCGAGGGAGATATTCTCCGCTTTTATTCCCCAAGGGGATATGGGCCGCTTCGCCGGAGAGCTGCCTCGCCGCTTACGGGAGGATTTCACAGGCAACATGTCCATCCTCCGCAATAAAGATTTCCAGGATTTGCTCGTTAACTATCCTCGCAAGCCCCGTACGTTCCTCATCGCCTATGAGACAGAGGACACAGTCACCAGCGGGTGGCTCATCCGCGATGGCAAAGGGAACGAATACAAACCCGATGATTATCTCGCTGCATTCTCCAGGTTCATAGACGAGAACATAGATCAAATTCAGGCCATTCGTATCCTACTAGACCGACCCCGGGACTGGAGCACCGATGCGCTGAATGAGCTACGCAAGAGGCTTACCGCAGCGCCGGGGCATTATACCATCGAGAACCTCCAAAAGGCACACGAATTGCACTATCATAAGGCGCTGGTGGACATCATATCGATGGTTAAACATGCGGTTCGTGAGCAGGAACCGCTGTTCACCGCTGAGGAGCGCGTAAGGCTGGCTTTCGTTAAGGTAAATGAAGGCCGGACGTTCACCGACGAACAGCGCAAATGGCTCAACCGCGTCCGCGACCATCTGGTCGAGAACCTCTCCATCGACCGGGAGGACTTCGACACCATGCCCATCTTTACACGCTCCGGAGGCTGGAGCAGGGCGAATAAGGCTTTCGAGAACCAGCTTGAGAGACTGCTCCAAGATTTAAACGAGGCGATTGCGATATGAGTGACATCGTTCCGAAACTGTGGGGATTCTGTCACACCCTGCGCCATGAAGGCATTGACTACGGAGATTACATCGAGCAGATCACCTATCTTCTTTTCATAAAGATGGCTAATGAGCGCGGCATAGAGCTGCCCGACGGCTGCAACTGGTCTAATCTCTCGCGTAAATCAGGGACAGGGCTCACCAATGACTATATAGATATCCTTCGCACACTGGGCAATCAGACTGGCATCTTGGGAGCGATCTTCGCCGAGGCGCAGTCGCGTTTCACCAACCCAGTGAACCTCAAGAAGCTGATTGGCCTCATCGATGAGACCGAGTGGACAGCGCTGGATATCGATGTCAAGGCGGCGGCATTCGAGGGGCTTCTGGAGAAGGCAGCTAGCGAGGGGAAGAAAGGCGCGGGGCAGTATTTCACCCCTCGCATCATTATTCAGTCAATTGTCCGCTGCGTTAAGCCTGACCCCAGGGTGCATGACGAGTTCACCATCTGCGACCCAGCCTGCGGGACCGGCGGCTTCCTGGTAGCGTCGCATGAATGGTTTATAGAACAGACGCGGGGCGGCGCGATAAAACGTGACCTTGCATTACGGGTCAGAAGCAAGACCTATTTCGGCAAAGACCTGGTGGCACGGCCGCGGAGGCTAGCACTGATGAACCTCTATCTCCACGGGCTTGAGCCGGTTATCGAAATGGGTGACTCCATATATGAGGTACCTGACGGGCGGCGCTATGACGTGGTGCTGACCAATCCACCCTTCGGCACCAAGGGGGCGAATCAGGCGCCGGTCCGCGAGGACTTCGTTATCGCCACCAGCAACAAGCAGCTCAACTTCATCCAGCACGTGATGACCATCCTGAAGCCAGGCGGGCGTGCTGCTGTGGTCGTGCCGGATAACTGTCTCTTCGCCGACCAGGCGGGAGATGTTTTCAAGATTCTCACCGAGGACTGCGACCTTCACACCGTGCTGCGGCTGCCCAACGGCGCCTTTTCTCCTTACAGCCCGGGCACCAAGACCAATGTAATATTCCTTACCAAAGGGCGTCCAACGGAGACCGTATGGATTTATGATGCCCGGACCAATGTACCGCGAATTACCAAGAAAGACCGACCGCTGACGAAGGATCATCTAACTGAATTCGAGTCCTGTTTTGGGACTGACCCGAACGGCACGGCTAAACGCAATGTGGGCGACTCAAAGGAAGACCGCTGGCGCTCTTTCCACATCAGCGAGGTGAAACAGCGTGATTTCAAGATCGATAGCCTCAAGTGGCTGCGGGACGAGTCGATCGATGATGGCGATGAACTGCCCGAACCAGAGGAGCTAGCAACCGATGCCATTGCTGAGCTTGAGAGTGCAGTGGGGGAATTGAGCGCGATTCTTGCACTACTTGAGAACGGGAATGGGGCCAGAACAGCAGTGGTTACAGAGGAATAAGAATGACAGCTTTGACGGATTTGCCGGAAGGTTGGACAGAAGCCAAACTAGCAGATTTTGCCGGTGCGGGGGGTCTCTTCAATGATGGCGATTGGATCGAGACTAAGGATCAAAATCCGAATGGTGATATACGCTTGACTCAGCTTGCCGATATAGGCGATGGTGTCTTCAAAGACAAATCGCAACGTTTTCTGACAGTTGAAAAGGCCGAAGAACTGGGGTGCACCTACCTATCACCTGGAGACCTGCTAATCGCTCGCTTGCCTCAACCTTTGGGCAGAACTTGCATTTTCCCCGGTGATACGAAACGATGCATCACCGCCGTTGATGTAAGCATTCTTAGAACTGGTGACCCTGGTGTTGATAATCGGTGGTTAATGCACTTCATTAACTCACCAATGGTGCGTGTACAGATTGAGGCACTACAGAAAGGCACCACACGTCCACGCATCGCGCGTCGTAATCTTGGATCGATGCTTATACCCCTTCCTCCCCTTGCTGAGCAGAAAAGGATCGTGGTGAAGGTCGAGGAGCTTCTGGCGCGGGTGAACGCAGCACAAGATAGGCTGGAAAAGGTACCTAGAATTATGAAGCGATTCCGCCAGGCAGTACTCTCCGCCGCCTGCTCCGGCAAGTTGACGGAAGACTGGCGGGAACAGCATCCTGATGTTGGTTCAGCGAGTGGTCTAATCAGTCAAATCCAAAATGATCGCCGTGAAGACCGGCGCAATGTAGAACAAGCTGATCTGGGAGAAGCAAGGCGTAAATACACTAAACCCCAAATGCTTGATACGGACGATCTGCCTGAAATTCCAGATGGTTGGTGCTGGGCAACACTAGATCAGATTCGTCAGGAATTTCGGCCAATCATTTACGGCATCATCAAGCCTGGACCTCATGTGGCTGATGGTGTTCCATATGTGAGGATCAATGAGATGAGGTATGGGAAGATAGCTGATATATCAGAACTGCGACGGGCTGATCCACAGCGTGCGGCCAGATTCAGGCGTGCTACTCTGACTGAAGGTGATCTACTAATCTCAAAAGATGGGACTATTGGAATAGTGGCTGTTGTTCCCCCTGAATTAACTGGGGGAAATATAACCCAACATATCGTACGTGCGGCGATCCATAGGCTTATGAATAGAGATTATGTCGTTGCTGCGATTCGTTCGCCATTCTGCCAGCATTGGTTAACAGTAGAGCAGAAAGGAGTCGCACTTCAAGGGGTAAATGTTGAGGATTTTAGACAACTCCCAATCCCTATTCCGCCAATTGAGGAGCAGCACGAGATCGTCCGACTCGTCGAACCTCTATTTAAGCTGGCGGATGCCATCGAAAAGCGCGTGGAATTGGCTAAGATTCGTGCAGACAAGCTCACCCAATCCATACTGGCCAAGGCCTTCCGAGGGGAACTCGTCCCCACAGAAACAGAGCTCGCCCGCCAGGAGGGACGCGACTATGAGCCTGCCTCGGTGTTACTGGAGAGGATACGACAGCAGCGAGAGAGGGACAAGGGGAAACAGGGGAAGAAGAGATGAGCAAATACAATACAAATATGGCCTCCGAATTCTACGTTCTGTCGATGCTTCATCGGCTTGGCGTTGATGCTGCTTTGACACTGGGCAACAAGAAAGCGGTGGATATTTTTATACACAGGGAAGACGGCAGAACCGTAACAGTTGACGTAAAGGGCATCGCCGGCGCATTTGACTGGCCCGCTGATAATTTGGAGTTGCCGGGAAAGCCGGGGCATTTCATTGTACTGGTCAGCTATAACGGGAGGATTGAAGATCCTTCGAACCTCCCCTCAGTTTGGATAATACCATCGATTGAGATAGGGACTTTCACCAAGGTTTATGGAACTCGGCGAGTGGTGTCCAGGTCTTTAATACGAAAGGAGGGGAATAAGTACAAGGATGCGTGGGCGACTTTGGTAGGTGACAGTTTAATAAGCAGACAGGGGTTTTAAATATGCATAGCTTCAATACCGACATGAGCGGTTTTCAAACGGCTTGGCGGGAAGCATACCTTAAAATTAAGGGGAATGGAACTCAGAACGGAATTGAGTATCCCTGGATACTACCAAAGGTGCATTGGGAACAAGGGCTCTGGCCAGAGATTCGGAGCGGCAAACCGGACTCGTTACCAGCTTACCTTGAATGCAGCAGCGTGCAGAAACATGACGGGGTTCATAACCTTAAAAGCTCCTGGATGCTCTGCGCCAATCTATATTTCCCCTTTCGCCGCGATCTTCCACTGATAGGTGGCTTTCTGAAGCAACACGTATCATCCAACATCAAAACGGTCGATAAGATCGAACTGGAATGGGCAGAAAAACCACCCCGTGCCCCGGCGACTCTTCTCGGTGAACCTCATGGACAACGCGGCAGGAACCAGACTTCACCTGATGTTGCCTTTATGTTTACTCTTGAGAAAGGCGGCAAAGGCATCGTTCTAACCGAGAATAAGTTCGTTGAGCATTCCTTCTATCCGTGTTCCGGCCGAAAGAAAGATTACCGGAACCCGGATCCCGGACGTTGCATGAACTTAACCAAGTTATACAAAGAACCCGTTAACCAGTGCCACATGCTTCAATGGGCTCATGGTGACAGAACAAATCGTAAATACTGGGACTATCTCAAATTCACCCCCGAAGGTCTCAACAAACTGAAACGCTGTCCAGCAACTAATGCCGGCTATCAACTCTTCCGGCAGCAGGCTTTGGCCGAAGCTCTGGCCCAGAAGGGGCCCTACGAACTCGTTGTCTCCTGTGTCGCCTATGACGCGCGCAACCAGACACTGATTGAATGCCTGAGGAGCACGGGGGTTAATGATTTTACTACCGGGTGGGGACCGTTATTTGAAGGCAAGGCCAGGTTCGCAACATTCACTCACCAGCAATGGGTCGAGTGGGTCCGCAAGCACGACCGCCGGGGAGCTTGGGGTGATTGGTTGGGCTACGTGGGGGAACGGTACGGCTACGGAACCTTCACTCGTTGACGAGTGAGCGTCTGGTTCTCCAGACAGACTAGTTGACGGGGAGGTGCAGAAATCGCCATCCCTGAACACGGTTGGACGGAGCCACTGCCTACCGCCCAGCTCCGAGCGGATCCATCGGGAGTCCAGGACGCTGGCACCGCCGTGCAGGCACAGCTGCTTCCAGGGTTGACCACCCAGACCACCAATGTCCGCTATGTCTCTTTGCTGACTGCCGGCCGCTACTTGCGCCAGATAGCTGGCGAGGGTGCGACGAAGGGCACACCGCTAAGCGATTTCTGGCGCCGCCTGGAGGCACTAATCGCCGTGTGTAGCGTTCTCCACCATCACCAGGACGGCGAGACCCTTCGGGGCATAATCGGCAAGACCTATGCAGACCGGGTCGTCTCAGCCACGATGATTCCACTAGAAACTAAATTGAGGAACCCGCCGTATAACATATACCGTGGAACCCTTGGGGCGCTCGGTCTGTTTGACTTGAGCCAACGCTCGGATCCTCTCTATGAAGGGGCGCAGGCGTTGGGTGGAGCGTGGCAACCACCTGTGTCCAGCGAGTTGGGGCGGTTGTTGGCAACAGGCAATCTGCCCAGAGTGGTTGAGAAGGCTAGCCTTGTGCGCATAGCCGGCAACTTCTGCCTGTGTCGCGTGCCCGATGGTTCGGCCGAACAGCAGAAACTGGTTGATCTGCTTTTCGGTCTCAAGAGCCCGGAGGATCCCCCGCAGTTCTCTACGGACGGTAGCTTTGGGCAAGGGGCGAGGGTAGCCTCCTGGCGGCTGCTACTGGAGCTGGTGGCGGTAAGCCCAGGCCAAGTGCTTTGGAGTCACCATCTTATGGAAAGAATCCTGGAACCCGATGTCTTGTCCCTCCCTCTGGTGGAACCTCTACGGCAGACCATGTTGGCTTGGCGCTGGGTGGCGGCACGTTCGTTCTTTGAGCGCGGCTGGACGATCATATTCAACGAGACGTTCGATCGCCTGCATGACAAGCCTCTTGGCTTATCCCAAGCGGAACTGCGGACGCTAATGCAGGAATGGTATCTTTCGCATCACGGAAAGGAAGATATCGGCGACTTGGTGCAGGACGCACGGAGAAACATACAGTCTCGAGACTGGTACACGCAGAAGTATCAAGAACCGCGACCCAGGGAGTGCCTCCAGCTCATGGCGGCTGGGTTGCTAGCGGCCGAAGAAGACCGCAGAACGACCGAGGCAAGCATCTTGGAGGCTCTGCGATGCAGTGGCGCTATCCCGTTCAACTCCGAGTACGCGCGACTCCTCGCAGCCGTCGCGAGGAAGGACAGCACCAGCGAGTTTTGGGCCGAGACTAGTCTCGAGACTCTCATCCACCACGTGCGCATTGGCCTGCGCAAGATGCGATACGGCAATCCGGATTCGCTTCACGTTGACTATGAAGACGGGCAATGGATGATACCTACCAAGGCCCTAGGTTGGGAACCTCGACCAGCTGAAGCTTTCAGTCGCCTCGATGTCGCCATGGGATGGGCCCGGCAATTGGGGCTCGTGACTCTTCGCGACGGCTTCTCTACACTCACCGCACTCGGCACCGAAGTGAAGCGCCGCTGGGATAAGTTGTATGGGCAATGGGCATAAGTCTTCTTGCGCAACTGGATGAACTCTCCTGGGACTCGAGTCCTGGTGAGTTCGACACCGCCTTCTTCCTCACCTACTCGCTGAGCCTCCACTTCTTTGAGCAGCTGGTGCTCCCCAGGCTGACTCGCATGGGCGTGGTACGCATAGGGGTACTCGCCGATGAACGTGGCTACCAGGCAAGTCTGGACGACCCTCTAGCTTCAGAGCAATGTGGCAGGGCATACGTGCTTGGCACTTGTGCTCGCTTGACCAACCTTCAGCATGGGAAGATGCTCTGGCTGCATGGCGATCGTGACTTGGCCTACGTCGGGTCCCACAACCTGACCATGGCGGGATTCAACGATCAATTGGAGATCACGGCTTGTCTGGACTCTGTTGACAGCTCGCACCGTCACGCCATGCTTGGGCTGCATCGGGCAATCACTGCTATTACGCGCGATACTGGTTACCTCCAGAAGGTATGGTCCATGATTCCTGAGCCCCATGAGGCCGACGTGGAGCCGACAGCATACTTCCTGTGGAGTGGCGAGGGAGGGCTCTTGGACCAAGTTGCAGGGATTGTCGGGAATGTGGTGCAGCTTCGCGTTGTAACACCGTTTCTGGACTCGGGCGTGCTGGCATCGCTACGGGCGAAGGTCGGCGCAGAACAGGTGACCCTGGATCTACCTTATGAAGGAGCCGACACGCCTCTGGCAGATGCTGTGGCAGAAATCCCGTCGCTGGTTCCGCGTCGAGTCCCACCTGGCAAACGTCTGCATGCCAAGGCCTACTCGTTCGCTTCAACAGAGGACCACTGGCTGGCCTTGGGATCAGCAAACTGTACGCTTGCGGGTCTCGCCAAGGGAATACATGATGGTGGCAACGTGGAGTTCCTCCTTCTGCTCCCTGGAGGCCTTCTCCCTGATGACGAGATGGAATTGGAACGGGTAGAGGACGCCGCCGACCTGCCGGGGACGGGTCGAAGGTGGGACGAGGAGAAGGCTGGGAGTCGTCTGATTCGCATCAGCACTGCCGAGTGCTGCAATGGAGAATTGACCGTCACATGGGAGTCCACGTCCAGGTTGGACGAAGTCACTCTCCTTTGCGGGAGAGAACGGTATGAGGTTACAGAGTCTCCCATCTGGATTCGTCTTGAGACCGTGCCTTCTGTGGTCATTCTGGAGGCTCGTGCTAGGGGCCAAGTTGCGGAAGCGCGCGCGTGGGTCTCCTTTGTAGATGATCTAGACGCACAGGTATCCCAGCGCAGAACTCGCCGGTGGCGCGAGTACATGGAGAGCGATGATCCGGAGCAATACGCCAGCGGCATAGACGCCTATTTCGTCCAGTTGCTGCGCGACCTAGTGGCAATGGAGGCGGATAGCCGGCGGCCCCAAGTAGTAGGCAGAGGGCCTAGTGAGAGAGACGTGCAAGATGCAATCGAGGTCTTTGCTTTCTCGAGCGAGCCTAAACAGATCGCTTCAGCGGCTGGCGTGCTCGTGTCGGGTGACCTAGCGATGGATCCACTGGGCGCCCTGCGCGGTCTAGTGACGAGGCTACGCGGAGTCCCTCCAACTTCGATAGAGGAATACGAAGAGAGTCTCGCCAAATATGAGAAACGTAGGAGTCGAGCACAGCGTCGCATGGCTGATCTGCTACTGTCTCACCTACGCACGTTAGTCGGTTCTACAGTAGACTGGGCATCCACGCCTTCCCGCCAGACCATGCTTTGCTTGCGAGGCACTTTCGAGGCCACCGTGCTGCTCTGGCGTGACGTCATACCAGACGATCCTAGGGACTGGATGCAGGAGGAATTGCTGAGGAGCTTCACACGTCTTCTGGCCAAGTGCGCCAAGTTCGAAGAAACCCTGTCTGCCTGTAGGGATATCGGCGTTGCGGGCCCTCTTCTCCTAGCAACGGGGATCGCTGCAGAAGCTGCAGGGGAGTCAGACGAATATGGCCGACTACGGAGCGTGGCCGTAGCTGTGGTCAGCGATCCCCAGACGGTGTTCAATCGATGGCTTGAGCAGCACGGAGACCGGGCAAGGCTGCTAGTCGCGCAGACCCGTGGCACTGGTAACCTACAGTCCTTGCTTCGACCCGCCCTACTCTTGTATGGCCAGATTGACCCTCTAGTTAGGAGCCGACAGGAGCATCGCTGGGGCCTTCTTCTCAGACTGTACGATGCTGAATGCGCCGGCGAAGAGTCGGTCTCTCATCTCTACGAAGAAGCAGAGAAGCAGTACGGGACAGATGAGGTCTGGCAAACATACAAACGGACTCGGCCAGCCAGCGATATGCCCAGGCTGAGACGGGTCAGAAGGCCAGTTTGCGAGGCGTGCTACGTACAGCTCCCGGCACATCACAAGCGTAGACTTGAGCGTGGCGATGCAGTGATCTGTCCGAATTGCAGCGCGATCCTTTTCTGGGACAGCCAGTGAACACCTTCCTGGTCTTGACAGAGGAGTGCAACCAAGCCTCCGCTGACGATACCGAGGAAGATGGCTGAGAACGGGTGCCGAAAAGGAGTGGTTTTGGAGCGCTTAGCTTCCTATTGATGACTATCCGTCCAACAATTCTGACATTTAGTATATGGAATAACTATGGAGATGGCTCCGGCTACAGTAGAATGGTGTAAGCACAAATGCCAAATCTAAAGTAGGAGGAGCCATCAAATGCAGAATACCGCAGCCAGGAAACG
>Ga0180431_10004342_pt1 | contig 17777 bp, 20 predicted proteins | sample SS_ome_11_FD_132459 | JGI IMG/M metagenome (GOLD analysis project Ga0180431, IMG submission 132459) | Hypersaline lake sediment archaeal communities from the Salton Sea, California, USA - SS_1_MS_1 metaG | ecosystem: Environmental > Aquatic > Non-marine Saline and Alkaline > Hypersaline >... | reverse complement strand
GTGGGGTTGCTGGATGACTGGGAGGGCGAAAAATGAGCCTCAATGGTCCAAAGTCTAATTTTGTAGTGTTTTGGCTGCGTTATGGATGGTTGCGCATTCGGTTTTGGATGATCAGGGTCTTAATGTACCAAAGTCGAAAAAACGTTATATAGAAACTGTTTTTTTCTTTTTATGCGCATTAGCCCCTCTATGGTCCAAATATAAAGAATGTGTGTGTGTAAGTATTTAATAATAATAAAAAAAAGAAAATGGACGATAAAAACGCATGAATGTGCTCGATTTATACCGGTCGAAGGGGCTGGATTGTAAAAAAGTGGCGTCCACGCATGGGGGGGAGTATTGCGGGGCGTGCCCCGGGTGCGGCGGGGAGGACCGGTTTCGGATCTGGCCGGAGCAGGATGGCGGCCAGGGATCTTTTTTCTGCAGGGGGTGCGATACTGCCGGGGACCGGGTCACGTTTTTAATGGCGTTTGACGGGATGAGTTATCCGGAGGCGTGTGCGAGTCTGGATATTAAATTAGAAGATAAGAAATATAGAACGCCGAAAGTGTCGGGCGCCGGGTGTCAGGTGTCCCCAGAGAAATCGGCTACGCATTTCACGGGGCAGGCAGGTGTCAGATGTCAGGAAAAACAAGAAAAAAAAGCGGAATTACCGCCGGAGGTGTGGGTTGAAAAGGCCGGGGAGCTGGTCAAGTGGGCGCATGGAAAATTAATGGAAAATGCCGAGCAGCTTGACTGGCTGGCGGCCAGGGGGATCGATCGGGCGGCTGCGGAGCGGTTGGGATGGAATCCAGGGAAAGACGGGCGGGATCTGTGGCGGCCCCGGGAGGCCTGGGGGTTGCCCACCGAGATGAAGGAAAACAAATTCGGCAAGATGGTGAAAAAGCGGCTGTGGATCCCCAGGGGAATTGTCATTCCAGAGGTCGGAGGTCAGAAATCAGAGGTCAGAAGAATCCGGATCCGGCGGCCGGAGGAGAATCCGCCCAGGTATTATGTGATTCCCGGGTCGAATATGGACATGATGTGGATCACCGGCGAGAAACCGGCGGCGGTGCTGGTGGTGGAGTCGGAGCTGGACGGGATTATGTGCCACTGCCAGAGCGGCGGGATGTGTTCGGTGCTGGCCCTGGGGTCGTCGGCGGCCAAGCCGGATGAAAACTTAATGGAAATGTTGCGGAATGCGGCGGTGATCCTGGTGGCGCTGGATTTTGACGGGGCCGGTGAAAAGGCCATGCGGTGGTGGAAGGATGAATTTCACCAGGCCAAACTGTGGCCGGTGCCCGAGGGCGGCGATCCCGGCGAGGCGTTTCAGGCCGGTGTGGATATTCGGGCGTGGATCAGCGCCGGGCTTCCGCCGGCGTGGGGGGTTGGAGGATCGCTTTTGGACAATAAAAAACAGGCGGCGGTGATGGAACCTGTTATAGATAAAAAAAAGAAGGTGAGAAGATTAGAAGGTGAGAAAATTGGAGGGGTGGAAGAACTGGCGGGGTTGCTAAAACAGCACCCAGTGGTGATTCACAACACGGCAAAACGCACGTTTTTAGCGGCGCCGTTGAAGTGGCAGCAGCAGCACTGGGAAATGTATCAGTATATATCGAAACTGGTGTTTTTGACGCCAGAGGTGCTTCGGTTTGTGTGTGCGCACCCGGCGGGAACGATTACCGGAAAAAATATTATTTTAGATTAATATCACGATAGATGGAAAGTTTTCTGTCTATTAACACTGTTATATCCTTGGAGGTAAATCAAATGCCAATGAAATTAAATAAGGCCGCTTATACAAGATTAATTGAAGAGGATATTGAATGGCTTAATGGGTGCACTAAAAAGTCATCACTTGAAAGAAAGCACATTGTTGATGTCCTCAAAGATTCTATTAGACAGCACTACCCGGATATAACCCCAGAATCGAGCCGAGGGGCTACAAATGGTGGTTGCTGCCCCTTCTGTTTTTCGGAGGATATAAAATCTACATGTGGCAACTGTGGGAAGGGGTTAGCGCCCCCTGCTCATTCTTAACGTTATATGGATAAATTTTTAAATATACTGCCGATTATTATTATGATCGAGAGTTTTGCGGCGTCGGTGCCATTGTTTGTGTGCGGGCGGGTTGGATCCGGGTTGTACTGGTTTTCTGCCGGGCTTTTAAATTTGGCGGTAATATTTTGCATTAAAAGATGGGGGTGATCTAAATGGGAAAAACAATAATGGAAACGAGAATGTTTTCGAGGATCAATGAAAAATGAAAAATCAGAGGGAGTATTATTTTAAGGTTTGGATATTCCGGTTTTATTTGATCATTGAGCCGGATGAGATGCTGCCGTTTGTTGAGGTAGCGGTGGCGGTGGAGACCAAGCGAATGAGAGAATGGATGCGTAAAAGAATAGAAGATCAGAAGATAAGAAGGTGAGAAGGTTAGATGTTTGGAGGGTATGAAATATGACGGCGCTGGATGTGCAGGTGGGTGGGGATCATTATAAGAATTTTAAAATACAGCCGGTGGAGTTTATCACGAAAAACAAGTTAAGTTTTCTGCAGGGGTGTATTGTCAAGCGGATCTGCCGGTTTAATGTCCCCGGCGGCAAGGGTGCGGTTGATCTGCAAAAAATCAAACATGAAATCGATCTGATTATCGAGTTGGAAGAATTTTAATGGTCGATGACGATCTGAAATTATTGGAGGGGGCCAAGGAAAAGGCGCGGGTGGCGCTGGAGAAGGAGGCGTCAAAGGCAAACCTGGAGGCGTATGACAAGGCATCCAAGATGCTGGAGGAGTATGTGGCGGGGCGGCGGGAGCCGTCGTTTGAGAACCGGCTGGAGGCGCGCAAGTATTTGAAGCGGTTGGGGTACAAGATCGGGCAGACCAAGTTTTACAATGACTGCAAGGCCGGGCTGTGCCGGCTGCAGGCGGACGGGTCCGTGACCGAGGCGGATTTAAAGGCGTATGTGTCCAGGGCCGGGCTGGTCAAGCCGGACCAGTTGTCCTATGAGGTCGAGTCATCCGATCTGCAGCGCAAAAAGCAAAAACGGGAAGTGGATATTCTGGCGGCCAAGCTGGAAGATATGACTATTAAGCTGGATGTGCTGAAAAAGAATCTTTTGGATAGAAACCAGGTGGAGACCGAGCAGGCCATCAAGGCCGGGGCGCTCATGGCCGGGTTAAATCACGTGTTCCGGAACGCGGCCAGGGATATTATCCAGCTTGTGGAGGGGAATTTCAAGCACACTCAGGCCCTGGTGGGGTTTTTGGTGGAAAAGACCGAGGATTTGTTTGGTGAGTTTGCAAAAATGGAAGAAATCGAGGTGGAACTGAAAGGAGGGTATAAATGAGGCTATTGTCACAGAAAGAGATTAATCAAAAAATAGATGAGGTTTTAAAAAATGGCATGTGGATGCTTAGGCGCTCTAATAATGGGAAGTCATATAAAGGATTTCAATGGCGTCCGGTCGGCGAATGGACTGAGGCGCCAGACTGGGACCCGTTGCCTATTTGCGGTGGTGGATTGCACGGGAATACTAAAAATTGCTCCGGTTTTTGGTGTGATGGAAAAGATTTGGATTTTTGTGCAGTTGAAAATATTGTAAAAATCGGTTCAGAAAAGATTAAATGTCAAAGGGCTATGGTTCTCCTGCGAAATCGCCTGCCAAAGATTGACAAGTGGACCGGTTCGCTTGATCTTAGAGGATGCGACCTGAAAGGAATCACCCTGCCGGAAAGATATAAAATATTGTAAAAAAAATATTATAAAAAAACCTTATACAACCTTGTGCAATTATTTGAGCATCCCATAGTTGTTGATCCGAAATGGATACCGGCGGAATTTCAGTGGGTTGAAAAGTATCACCTGAAGCTGAAGGCCGGGGAGCGCAAGATCTTCCGGAAAAAAAGGCCCATGCGGTGCAGTCGGTGGGCGGAACGGTACCGGGTGGTGACAATGAGTAGTCGCCCAGGGGCGTGGCGAAATGCCACCACGCCGTATCTGGCCGGGGTCATGGATGCGTCGTTTTTCCCGTCCGTGGAGACCGTGATCGTGTGCGCGGCGCCCCAGACGGGAAAGTCCGAGGCCGTGAACAACTGCATCGGGTATGCGGTGGACCGGCGGCCCGGATCCGCCTTGTATATCTACCCGGACGAGCAGACCGCCCGGGAGAACTCCAAGGACCGGATCGCGGACATGATCCTGACCAGCCCGCGTTTGAAAGGATATTTGACAGGAACGGATGACGATATCTCGTTTTACCGCTTAAATTTACGGCACATGCAGGTGTATATGGGCTGGGCGCGGTCCGCGGCAAGGTTGGCGAATAAGCCGTTGCCTTATGTGGTATTCGATGAGATCGATAAATACCCGGACACCGCCGGTAAAAAAGAGGCGTCTCCCATGTCCCTGGGTGAAAAACGGACCCGGACCTACCGGGGATTTCGCAAGATCTGGAAGTTTTCCTCTCCCACCATCGAGACCGGCCCGGTGTGGGACGCGCTGCGCACCGAAGCCCAGGTGGTGTTTGTGTACCTGGTGCGGTGTCCGGAGTGTGGGGCGCTGCAGCATATGACATTTGATGAGACGCATTTCAAAATTCCCGAGGATGAGCGGGATCCCAACGTGATCGAGGCGCAGAATCTGGCCTGGTACGAGTGCGATATTTGCCGGGCGAAATGGGATGATGATTTGCGGGATGAGGCGGTCTTGAATGGAGAGTGGCGAGTCGGGCATGTGAAAGAAGGCGCTGTTTGTTATGGAAAAGATGAACATCCAACATCGAACGTCGAACATCGAACGTCGAATGAAGGGCAAAAACAAAATGAAAAAACGCAGGGGGTGAAGCTGGAGGAGTATCTGGCGACTTATCAGCCAAAGAAGATCGGGTTTCATATACCGAGCTGGCTGTCGCATTTTGTGGGGTTGTCGGAGATTATGGCGCGGTTTTTGCGGGGGACTAAAGACAAGACCGCGTTAAAGGATTTTAAGAACAATGACGAGGCGGTGCCGTGGAAGCATTACGAGGTGTTGCGGGTAGAGGATGAGATCCTGGCGCTTTGCGATGACCGGCCCCGGGGGCGGGTGCCGGGCGGCGGGGTGGTTGTCGGACTGGTGGCGGGGATCGATACCCAGGATGATGGGTTCTGGTACCGGATCCGGGCGTTCGGGTATGGCGGGGCCGAGCTGGTGAAAGAGTCCTGGGGCGTGCGCGAGGGGTTTGTGACCACCTGGGGGGCGCTGGAGCAGATATTGTGGGGGGATCAATACATGGATGAGGACGGGAACGTGTATGTGATCCGCATGGCCATACAGGACGCCCTGGGGCATCGCACGTCCGAGGTGTATCAGTTCTGTTTAAAACACCGGGGCAGGATATTTCCGTCCATCGGGCGGCAAAAAATGGCCCAGTCTCACACCTGGAACAATCTGGAATATTTTCCCGGCGGTAAAAAGCCCATTCCAGGGGGATTGAAAGCCGTGAACGTGAACACCAACTATTACAAGGATGAACTCTCCACCCTGCTGGAGATCTCGCCGGCTGACCCGGGCGCGTGGCACGAAAACGCGGAATTTAACGAGGCCTACGCCCGGCACATGACCTCCGAGTTCATCAACGACAAAGGCGTGTGGGAATGCCCGTCCGGGAAAGATAATCATTTGTGGGATTGCGCCGTGCTGTGCCTGTGCGCCCATGATATTCTTGGGATGATGTTCTGGCCCAAGGGCGGCGGTCAGAGGTCGGAAGGCGGAGGTCAGCAAAAACGGGGCGTGCGAAGCCGGGGGATTAATAGGGAGAAGTGGCTGGAGAAACGGGAGGGGTTTATTAAAAGATGAACATCGAACATCGAACGTCCAACATCGAATGATGAATGAAAAAAAACATGGTGAGGCCAGGCAAGGCAAGGAAAATATTTATGTCCATTTGTGTTTATTCGCCGTTAAATTATAGATGAAACCTATCCCGGGAAAAATTGAGTGCCTCAAGGGGGCGGAGCAGATTTGCGGGTTTGTTAAGGAGGATCCGCGGCAGATTGTGCATTTGATCGAGCATGAGGCGCTGCCGGCGTGGAAGCGGGAGGGGAAAGGGCCGTGGCGGGCCTTGAATGTGGACCTGATGAGCTGGATGGCGTTTCAGCGGAATAAATACTTGAAGGATACACCGAAATATATTAAGGAAAGTTAGAAGGTTCAGGGTTCACGGTTCACGGTTAAAAACGGGAGGAATAATGGATCAATATCCAATAAAATGCACAAAATGTGGTTATGTTTTTAAAGATGGCGATAGGTTTTATTATGATATGTTAAATGATGATCAAAATTTAGATGATCGTTGTGAAAAATGTGCGAAAAACATTTCTTTTTTGGAATATGGTATTATAAAGCGAGCCCTGACACCTGACACCTGAAACCTTTTTTTTTCTGACCTCTGACCTCTGACCTCTGACCTCTGGTTTTACCCCTGTCAACATCTTTTTAACCCCTTTTTTCATCTTTTTAATCCCTTTTTTCGTCGGATAACGGTTTTCCCAAAAACCCCATGATATGGTTATTGCAAAACAAGCAACCACCATGCATGGGGTTTTTTTATGACATACGACTCGCGGGCGACGCTGGTCGCCAGGCTGACTTCCATTCGCAGCGCGTTGGACAAGGCGCGCACGGCCATTTCCTATGGCACGTCCGGGGGAAACACCCTGTCGCGCCCCTCACTCCAGGCCCTTCTGGCCGAAGAACAATATGTGTTGAAACAAATCGAGCAGATCGACGCGGGCACGTCCGGCGGGATCTGGAACCGGGTCCGGTTCGAGGATGTATCATGATGCGCGCGCAAATGCCAAAGGCAACGTTTTTGGATCGTGTGGTGGCGGTAGTGGCGCCGGAACGGGCCAACCGGAGGATGATCGCCCGAATGCGGCTTCAGATGGCCGAGCAGTTCCGGGGCGCGTCCATGAGCCGGCTGAGAAACAACTGGGTGATGCCGTCGGACTCGGCCACCCCGGACCTGTACGAGCTGGACACGTTAAGGGACCGGTGCCGGGATCTGAACCGGAACGACCCGGTGGCCAGCGGCGCCACCGAGACCATGGGCCTGAACATCGTGGGCCGGGGATTAAAGCCCCAGGCCAGGATTCGTTCGGAATATCTGGGCGTGACCGAGACGCGCGCCCGTGAGCTGATCCGCCAGGCCGAAATGATCTGGCAGGACTGGACGCCCCGGGCGGACGCGGGCAACCGGCTCAATTTCGACGAGATCCAGTTTGTCGCGCTAAGAAAAATCATAGAAGACGGGGAAATACTGGCCCTGCCGGTGATGGGCACGGAACCCTGGCGGGACATCCGGCGGTGCATTGAACTGATCGAGGCTCACCGGCTCTGCGGGGACAATCTGGACGGCACGGGCATTAAAAAAGGCAAGCGCGGGGAGCCCGTGAGCTACAGTATCCGCAAGGCCGATTCCATGGACACGGTAAAGATTTCCGCCATGGACAAAAACGGGCGCCCGAAAATTCTGCACGTGTTTCATACCAAGCGCCCGGGACAGTCCAGGGGATACCCGTTTTTTTCGCCGGTGATCGGTTATTTCAAGGATCTGGCCGATTATCTAGAGGCTGAAGTGGTGGCGGCCCGGGTGGCGGCGTGTCTGGCCGTGTTTGTGACCAAGCAGGACGCCTACACCACGGCCTTTAACATTTCCACGGGATCGGACGCGTCCGGAAACCGGATTCAGGAGATCGAGCCGGGCCTGGTGGGGTATCTGGAACCCGGCGAGAGCATCAATGTGGTGGACCCCAAGCGCCCGGGAGACACCTTCCCCAGTTTTGTGGAAACCATCCTGCGCCATATCGGCATCGCGTTGAATATGCCCTACGAGATCCTGGTCAAGGATTTTTCAAAGACAAATTACAGCTCGGCCCGGGCGGCGCTGCTGGAAGGGCGGCGCATGTTCACCACCTGGCGCAACTGGTTCGCGCAAAAGTTCTGCCAGCCCGTTTATGACCTGGTATTAGAAGAGGCCTATCTCAGGGGGATGTTCGAGGCGCCGGATTTTTACGAAAAACGGTCCGAGTACACCCGGTGCGCGTGGATCGGCGGCGGCTGGGGATGGGTGGACCCGGTCAAGGAGGTGGAAGCCAGCCGGAAGGCTATTGACTACGGGTTGAGCACTCTGGCCGAAGAAGCCGCGGGACAGGGCCGGGACTGGGAAGAGGTCCTGGAGCAGATCAAACGGGAGCAGGACAAGGCCGACGAGCTGGGCGTGAGGGTGTCCGGCTCGGGAAAATTAGAAGACAAAGGAGATACAGACAATGCCGACACCCCAAAACGACGAGAGTAAACAGGATTATTTAAAGCGGTGCACGGCCCGGGTTATGGATGAGGGCGAGGATTCAAAGCAGGCCTATGCCATGTGCAACGCCTACTGGGACAAAGCGAAAAATCAGCGGTCCGCCCTGAGCCTGACCTCCAAACCGGAGCTTTCGGAATTCAAGGCCGGGGACAAAGCGCGGGAATTTTTAATTACCGCCTACACCGGCGCAAGGATATCGTCATGGTTCGGGGATATTGTGGTTGATATTTCCGGGATTCAGACCAAGGAAAAAATGCCGATTTTAAGAGAGCACGCCCGGGACCGGGTGGTGGGATACGGGGACGCGTGGAAAGAGGATAATTTTTATATTTCCGGCAGGTTTTCCCAGAGCACGGAGGACGCGAGGGAAGTGATGGCCCTGGCAGATGAGGGATATCCCTGGCAGGCGTCCATCTCTGTCCGGCCCACGAAGGTGGAGCTGCTGGAAGACAAAAAAATCAAAGCCACGGTCAATGGCCGGGAACTGGAAGGACCGCTGGAAATATGGCGGGAATCCAAGGTGGGCGAAGTGAGTTTTGTCAGTCTGGGCGCGGATGACAATACCGCGGCCATTACCATGTCCGAGGAAAAGTTTTCAATTGAGACCATCGACATATTTTCCGAAGATACAATCCAAAATTTTAAAAAAGAGGAGATCATCATGAATTTAGACGACCTTAAACAAAAACACCCGGAGCTGCTGGCGGATATCGAGCTGGCCGCGGAAACCAAGGGGATCGAAAAGGGGATCTCGCAGGAACGTGAACGGGTGACCCAGATTTTGAGCATAGACGGGGACGACGAGGCCGCCAAAAACGCGGTGAAAGACGGCCTGACCCTGGACGCGTCATATAAGCTGTTTTTTGAATCGGAAAAGCAGAAAAAAGCGGACGCGCTCAAGAATCTGGAGGCCCAGGCCCCGGAGAGCGCCGGCCAGGACGAGCCGGACATGGAAACCAAAACCAAAAAGGCGCCGGATGTGGAACTGTCGGAAAAGGCCATCCAGTTAATGACCTCGGAAAAGATTTCCTATCCCGAGGCCCTGGACCGGGCCATGGCCGAAAACCCAAAACTAAAAGCGGCCTATGAGGCCACTTATACGGTTCAATAAAGGAGGTGGATCATGGCTGTTGAATATACGGGACTTGACATCAGTTTTACCGCCGCCGAGGATTTGTCCGCCATGCAGTACCGGTTCGTGCACCAGGCCACGGATGATACCGTGGACATGCTGGACAGCGGAACGGAATTTCCAGTGGGGGTTTTGCAGAACGCCCCGGAGAGCGGAGAGGTCGCGGTGGTCCGGGTCAATGGCACATCAAAACTGGTGATGAACGACGCGGTGACCGTGGGAACGCAGGTCAAGGCCGAATATGTGGGCGCGTCAGACAACGGCAAGGGAGACGCAGCGGACACCGAGGGCGATATCGCCAGGGGCGTGTGTATTGTCGCGTCCGGCGCGGAAGACGACGTGGGCGCCGTGCTGCTGTGCGTGAATGAACTCAGCGTGCCATAAAGGAGGAACAACATGGCAATTGAATATACCGGACTGGACATCAGTTTTTTGGCCGCCGAGGATTTGTCCGCCATGCAGTACCGGTTCGTGCATTTGGCCAATGATACCACCGTGGACATGCTGGACAGCGGATCTGAATTTCCCATCGGGGTTTTGCAGAACGCGCCGGCCAGCGGTGAAGTGGCCGTGGTTCGGATCGACGGAACCTCAAAGCTGGTGATGAACGCCGCCATCGCGGTGGGCGCACAGGTCTGCGCCGAATATGTCGCGGCCGCGGATAACGGAAAGGGCAAGGCCGCCAAAGACACGGAAGGGGCGGTGGCCCGAGGGTTCTGTATTCTGGCCAGCGGCGCCGAGGATGACGTGGGTGCCGTGGTGCTGTGCGTGGACGAAAAGAGCGTGGTGGCATCGTCAAGCGTTTCGCCGTCAGCTTCTGTCAGCCCGTCGGTGAGCCCGAGTCCATCACCGTCGTAAATTTGTAAACAAACAACACTAACGCATTTTTATAACAAAAAAAAGGAGATAAAAAATGCTACCAACACCGAAAAGCGCGCATATTGATACGGCGCTGACCAATATATCCATCATGCACCGGAACCAGAACTATATCGCGGACCGGGTGTTCCCCAATGTCACGGTGAACAAGCAGAGCGATTATTATTATATTTTTCGCAAAGGGGCCTGGTTCCGGAATGAGGCAAAGGTCAGAGGACCCGGCGCCCGTGCAGCACGGGGCGGATATCCCATCTCCTCCAGCACGTATTCATGTGTGGAATACGCGTTCGGGCATCCGGTGCCCGTGGAGCTGTTAAACAATGCCGACGCGGTGATCAGGCCGCTGGAAACCGGCGCGCGGTTTGCCACGGACAAGATCCTGCTGGCCAAAGAGAAAATCGTGTCAGATCTGGTCTGTACCCATACCAACTGGACTACGTCCAATGATTGTAACGCGCTTTGGGTGGCGGACGCGGACGGATCCACCAACACGTTTATCGAGGATATTCTGACCGAAAGGGAAACCATCCGCAAGCTCATCGGCAGGTATCCAAACGTGCTGATCATGGACGCCAAAACGTTCAATCAGTGCAAACAGACCTATGACGTTTTAGAGCGGATCAAATACACGGGCACCAGCGGCAAGCCCGCGGACGTGACCCCGTCCACCCTGGCCCAGTTGTTCGAGCTGGATGAAGTGCTCATCGGAACCTCCATTTATTCGTCCGACGAGGAAGTGGTGGCGGGAACGGATTTTACCGCCGTGGATTTGTGGGAGGAGACCGCCACCAAGGGGTCCGCGCTGCTGTATTACCGACCGCCGGCGCCGAGCATCGATACGCCCGCTGCCGGATACACGTTCAACTGGAAGGGCGACGCCGGAAAAGAGGGGACCATATTGTCCGGAGGTCCCATCCGAACCGTTCGCCGGTACTGGGAGGACGCGGAAAAACAGTGGGTGGTTGAAGCCAGCGAGTATTTCGACGCTCAAATCACCTGCGCGGATGCCGGGTGCCTGTTTTATGACACCCTGGTGACCTAAAACCATGACATTTCAAACCGATATGGCCGAGGATCTGGGCGAGCATCATTTCAATACGGATGAGTTCGCCCGGACCATCACCTACAACGGAACCGACATTCCCGCCCTGGTGGATTTTGGGATGAATTCGGACGGGGACAATGCCCGCACGGCGCGGATTATCGTGAAAGCGTCGGATGTGGCCGCCCCGGCCTACCGGGACACGGTGGTGATCTCCGGAACGTCCTGGCGGGTGTTTAGAGATCCGGACACGGAAGTGGCGGTCAAAGGAGACGGGCAGGTGTGGGAATTGTCTTTGATCCGGGATGAAAGACCGGTTTGGTAAAAAGATGATCGCTTTAGGATTTAAGTTTTAGGATTTAGGCAAAAATCGGAATGATCCTTAACTTAAAACCTAAAGCATAAAACGTAAAACTTTATATTTTATGAACATCAACACCCTGACAGTGGATTTTGCGGAGGCCGTGGCCGAATCGGACGTGATCCGGGCCTGGTGCCAGATCGCGTATTCGTCGGATCACGCGGTGTATGCGGGGATGGATGCGCGAAACCCGCCCGGGGAGGATGACTGTCCGTATGTGGTGTTGTATCCGGTACGAAAGCAGTTCGGGCAGCATCAGCGGGAGAAATTCCACGAAATCGAAGTGGTGGGCTGTCTGCATGATACCACCACCCGGAGCCACGCGGGCGTTGCCAACTTAACGGAATATACCGGGGTGCAGAATATCGAGGCGTTCCGGAAATTGATTGAGGATTCCATCGCGGATGTGGACATCGGTAATTTGACCCTGTCCGTGATTGCCGTGGATTACGAGATGATCGAGTCGTTTCCCTTTTTCATGTGCGGCATGGTGATCCAGGTATGGGAGGGCGTTTGTATCGGGAGCGACCCGTTGTTGTAAAAAGACGAACGTCCAACATTGAACGTCCAACGTCCAATGATGAATGAAAAACAAAAAAAAATGGAACCGCAAATGGACACGGATAAGCACGAATATTTTTTTAAAAAAAGAATTTTATTTGCGTGCATTTGCGTTCATTCGCGGTGAAAAATAAAAAAGGAGAAACATCATGACTCAACAGCGCGGCGTAAATGCCCTGTTAAATATGGGATTTGAAAATTCCGCATATGGCACGGCCGCGGAGGTCGGGTATCGGCTGCCAATGAACACCTGCGGGGTTGTGGGCACCAAAACCAGGAATGTGCCGGCCACGCTCACCGGGACCCGGAACACCGTGGAACCGTTTGCGGGCAACAAGAACGTGGAGGGCCCCATCGTGGTGCCGGCGGACTCTCTGGCTATGGCCTACTGGCTCATGGCCATGTTCGGGGACCCCACTACAACGGGGGCGGGCCCGTACACCCATGAATTCAAAGTGGGATCGTCCATGCCCAGTTTTACCCTGGAAAAAGGATTCACGGACGTGGCCGTGGACATCTACGAGCGGTATGTGGGATGCAAGATATCCACCTTCAACATGGTATGCGGCGGGGACGGAGAGTTGATCTGCACCCTCAACGTGCTGGGCGCCAATATGAGCCATGAAACCAGCTCGTTTGACTCCGATCCGGACGTGATTTCCATCGCACGGCTTAATAACTTCGATGCGGCCATCGAAGAAGGCGGGGTGTCGTTGGCCAATGCTACGGAATTGACCATTAATATCGATTTCGGTCTGGATCCCAACTCGTTTGTGATCGGCGGCGGAGGTCTCCGGGGAGACATCCCCGAAGGATTTGTGGCCGTGACCGGCAACCTGAAAACCCTGCTGGAAGATGACAGCCTGCTGGACAAGGCCACCGGGGACACGGAAACATCGCTCAAATTAACCCTGACCGGGTCCGCGTCATCCGTTTTGGAATTCGAGATCCAGGAGTTATTGTATTCGGTGAACGGCGTGCCTATTGAGGGGCCCCAGGGCCTGATCGTTTCCCTGGACTTTGTGGGGTATTACACCAATGGTTCTGAGGTCAGTAATATTGTGGCCAGGCTCACCAACGGCGTGACCAGTTATTCATATACGGCTTCGGCATCGGTCAGCCCGAGTGTGTCTTCCAGTCAGAGCCCGTCGGCCAGCGTGAGCCCGAGTCCATCTCCGAGTTAATTTTGAATGATGAATTATGAATTTTTAATTCAAAACTCAAAATTTAACATTAACAATTATAAAACCCGGAGGATTTTATGAGAGAAGTGAACGGCGTGAAGGTCCGGGGGCTAACTCGGAAGGAAGTAAAGGCATTTAAGGAATACGGCTTTTATTTTTCCTATTACAATCCGCCCATATTAAATAGCGCTTTGGTGGATGAAGGCATCGAGAAGGTCCTGGCTTTATGCGTTATAGAACCAGATAAATTTGTGGAACTGGAAGAACAGTCCCATAAAAAATCCATGGAAGTATTCGGCGGGATCGTAAAAGAAACTTACGGGGCGCGGGATGAGGAAAAAAACTCGCCACAGTCTGGGAATGGATCTCAGACGGAAAGCGGGTAGATTACTGCAAGGTTTGCCGTGAGACGGCAAAAAAGAAGGTAAGAAAAGCAGAAGATCAGAAGATTGGAAAATCTGAGAATGGCCAACCTTCTCACCTTCTCACCCTCTCACCTTCTTGTGGTGCTTGTTCATATGGGCCGCACACCATGCCCTCAATCCTGCCGCAAAACCTGGAGGTCCTGGAGCTGTGGCAGGACGTGAGCACCCAGTGGCGGGGCGCCGGCATGGGCATTGTGGGCCTGGATTACCGGGAGGTCAGGACCCGGGCCCGGAAGCTGGATGTTGAGCTTTCCGAGTGCGTGTGGCGCAAGATCCGGATGCTGGAGAGGATCGAGCTAAAAAAACAAAATAAAGGTTCAGAGGTTCAGGGTTCAGGGGTTCAGGGTTGAAGGAAGTTTCCTTTTTTTAACCTTTGAACCTTTGAACGGAGAACCCGGAACCGTTGAGAATCAACATGCTACAGGCGACGGCAAAAGGATTTGCAAATTTAGAGCGGGCACTGAAAACGGAGTCAATCCGCCAGGAAAAGGCCATGAATACATCGGTCAAGGTGGAAGGGTTCCGGCTCATGCGGCTTTTGAAAAAGCAGGTCCGGGAAGGGGTGACCGGCGGGCGGAAATTTCATCCGCTTACGTTTCTGTCCCGGTCCTGGGGCGGGACCAGCAAAAGGCTGCGGCCCAACAAACCGCTGCGCCGACTGGCCATTGCGGTGCGGTATTTCGTCAAGGACCAGCACCCCTTTGACATGAGAATCGGCTGGACCGGTCCCAAAACATCCAAATCTTGGAAGCGCATCGCCGCCAAACAGCAGCAGGGATTCACCGCCCGGATGAGCCAGAGCCGTCGGGAATATTTCATGGGCATGGGCGCGCGCATGGGCAAACGGTCCGTGGCCAGAAAATATATGTTCATCCGCAAATCAACCAAGCGGTTCAAGACCCCGGCCCGGCCCATTTTAGACCCGTTCTGGCAGGCCGAGGAGCACCGGGCCTGGCGCAACATTCAACGAAATTTCAGGCTGAAAATGAAAGGTCAGCGTATTTAAGTGGCAACCAACCTATCAGACGTAACGTTAAGCGCACCCACTGAGAATGTTGAAATCGCCATCGATGAAACATTCCAGATGACCATTACGGGTGTGTATGGCGGCGGCGGCGGCGTTGCGTCACATGACTTTTCATGGCAGTTTGACCAGGGCACGGAAAGCTGGATTGACATTCCGGCCAGCGGCGGCGAGCTTGGGTTATATACTAACGATACGAACCCGCTTACCGGAAAAACCACCACGGATCCTGAAACCATTACCGTGTATGGGGACAAGGTCGGGGTGTATAACATCCGGGCGCATGGCTACCGGAATGGCGATTATTATGATCCGGATGCGGCGCCATACCTGACCGTGACCGTGACCACCGGGGAGTCTTCATCTATCAGTCCGAGCATATCCCCATCGGAAAGCCCCAGCATCAGTCCATCCGTTAGCCCATCGGCCTCGGAATCCCCGAGCATATCGCCGTCGGAGAGCCCCAGCATCAGTCCATCCGTGAGCCCGTCGGCCTCGGAATCGCCCTCGGTCAGCCCGTCGGCCTCGGAATCCCCGAGCATATCGCCGTCTGAAAGTCCGAGCATATCGCCATCGGAATCCCCGTCCGTGAGCCCGTCGGCCTCGGAATCGCCCTCGGCCAGCCCGTCGGCCTCGGAATCCCCGTCCGTGAGCCCGTCGGCCTCGGAATCGCCCTCGGTCAGCCCGTCGGCCTCGGAGTCTCCGAGCATTTCACCGTCCGAATCGCCAAGTATCAGTCCCAGCGTTTCGCCATCAGCCTCGGAGAGCCCCTCTGTTTCACCCAGCGAATCCCCGAGCCTGTCCCCATCGGCCGGAGAGAGCTCCAGTATCAGCCCGTCCGTGAGCCCGTCGGCCTCGGAATCGCCCTCGGTTTCACTGTCCGAATCGCCATCGGTCAGCCCATCGTCGTCGGAATCGCCGTCCACATCCCCATCCGGGTCGCCATCAATCAGTCCGTCAATTTCAAAATCCGAGTCGCCCTCGGTCAGTCCGTCGGCCTCGGAATCGCCCAGCATATCGCCGTCTGAGTCGCCCTCGGTCAGTCCATCGGTATCAAAGTCCGAATCGCCGTCGGTGAGCCCGTCGGCCTCGGAATCGCCCAGCATTTCCTTGAGCGAATCCTTGTCTATCAGCCCGAGCATATCCCCGTCGGCCAGCATCTCTTTGAGCATATCGCCGTCGCCGTCGCCGTCGGTTTCCCCGTCCCCATCCGAGGGCCTGCTGGGGGAAATCATTGACCCGAGCATTGAATCGTTAACCCCTATCCGGACCCTGGTCTCGTTGACGCCAGTCCGCACCATTGAATCTTGGACCGTTGAAAGGAGTATCTGCGCATTATGACCGATGTTTCCGTAATCATCCCGGCATTGAACGAGCCGTATCTGCAAAACACCATTGACGATGTCACGGCCAAGGCGGCCGGGGATATCGAGATCGTCGCGGTGCTGGACGGGTACTGGCCGGATCCGCCGCTCAAACCACAGGCCAGTTTAAAGATCGCCCACCACGGGAAATCCAAGGGCATGCGCGCGGCCATCAACACCGGGGCGCGGATGGCCAAGGGCACCTATTTACTGAAGTGCGACGCCCATTGTTGTTTTGACCAGGGCTTTGACCAGAAACTCAAAGCGGACTGCAAAAAGCCGGACTGGGTGGTGGTGCCCCGCCGGCATGTGCTGGACGAAAACGCCTGGGACCGCACGGAAAAATTTTACGAGTTTGAATATGTGGAGCGGGAAACTTTAAAGGGCCGCAAATGGCCGGAATTCGCGGACCGGGTAAACGGCCAGGATCTATGTGATCTCATGACGTTCCAGGGGTCCTGCTGGTTCATGCACAAGGGCTGGTTTGTCATGATGGGACTGCTGGACGAGGTCAATTTCGCCGGCATGGGCCGGGAGGCCCAGGAAATCAGCCTTTACACCTGGCTGGCCCAGGGCCGGTGCGTGCTTACCCGGAACACCTGGTATGCCCACTGGAACAAGCCCAAAGCGCATGTGATTAAAAACCCGGAAAAACCAAAAAGCATCGCGGCCATACAGGAACTGTATCCGGAGAAAAAGCTGTGGCCGGTTATTAAACGGTTTGCCCCGGTGCCGGGGTGGGATAGGGTAGAAGGTGAGAAGGTGAGAAAAGCAGAAGGTAAGAAAAAATCAAAGGCGAGCGGGTATATGGTTGACGAGGAGAGAAGATCAGAAGATCGAGAAGAACCGGAAGGCCAACCTTCTAATCTTCTCACCTTCTCACCTTCCAAGATCCACGAGTATATCCGGCAAAACTACGAAACCGTGGAGTCAAGGGCAGGAATAAAAATCGTGGGCATGAACCGGGCGGGCATGTATCGCCTGTTTGCAAAATTAGGGTATAAACTGGGGTGTGAGGTGGGGGTGCAGCGGGGGCGGAATGCCTATGTCATGCTCCAGAACATCCCGGAGTTGAGCCTGTACCTGGTGGAGCCGTACACGGACCACCCGTCCAACCGGAGAAAATGGGGGCAGGATACCCATGATCAATTCAAGAAACAGGCCCACAACCGGCTCAAGGGATATCCCGTGACCTGGCTGGAGGGGTTTTCCGAAGAAACCTCCCGCAACTGCCCGGACGAGACCCTGGACTTTGTGTATATTGACGGTGAGCATTCTTATGATTTTGTGATGATCGATCTGATTTTATGGACCCGCAAGGTTCGCTCCGGAGGGATCGTTTCCGGACATGATTACGATTACTGGAAACCCAGGCAGCCCAAGGTGGCCCGGGCCCTTTTGGATTTTACCGGGGCCTATAATTTAAGACCCGTTTACATGACGGACCGGGATGTCCGTCTGGATCACGGAGACAACTG
>Ga0180431_10004333_pt1 | contig 17796 bp, 15 predicted proteins | sample SS_ome_11_FD_132459 | JGI IMG/M metagenome (GOLD analysis project Ga0180431, IMG submission 132459) | Hypersaline lake sediment archaeal communities from the Salton Sea, California, USA - SS_1_MS_1 metaG | ecosystem: Environmental > Aquatic > Non-marine Saline and Alkaline > Hypersaline >... | reverse complement strand
TGGCCGCACAAAAAGAAAGAGCGTCCGCCCGGCGCACCGCAACTGCGCAACGCCAAGCCGAAAGAAATCAAGAAAGCACAAAAGCTTACCGACGCCAAACAGGCCGCATAGTTCGCGGCGTTGCGTGGCACCCGGCCGTAGCACCTACGGGTTCAGCAGATCGCCGACGGGGCCGGCCAGGGCCGAGACGGGCACGCGGGGGCGGCCCAGTTGCACCTCCGCGCGGGCCGGGCCGTGGAAGTCGGAGCCGCCGCTTATGCCCAGACCCAGGCGGCGCGCCAGGTCGATCACCTGCCGCGTCTGCTCCGGCGTGTGGTCGCTGTGGTAGGCCTCGACGCCCGCCAGGCCGTGGGCGGCCAGGTCGCGGACGATCCGCTCGAGTTGGGCGCGGTTCGTGCAGTTCAGTTGTGATGGATGTGCCAGGACGGCCAGCCCGCCGGCTGCCTCTATTGCGGCGATGATCTCTCCGGCGGGCGGGCGGTCCCTGTCGACGTAAGCCGGCCCGCCGCGCCCGAGGTACGTGTCGAACGCCTCGGCAATGCTCCCGACGCGCCCCGTGCGGCGCAGGACCTCGGCGATGTGCACTCGGCTGGTGACGGCGCAATCCTGTCGGCCGTGCATCCGGCGGGCCACCGCGGCAACGTCCCCGTCGGAGATGTCGATGCCCAGTTCCCGGAGTTTGCGGATTATCCTCGGATTTCGCCGGTCCCGCGCCTGCCGCATTCGATCTATCATCGCCGAGAGGCCTTCGTCGGCGGGGTCTATCCCCAGGGCGAGAATGTGCATCGTCCCCCCGGCGAAGCGAGCCGACACCTCGACCCCGGGGACGAACCGCAGGTCAGGCGTCCGGTCGGCCGCATTGCGGGCCTCGGCCAGGCCCGACAGCGTGTCATGGTCCGTCAGCGCGACAGCCGCCAGGCCCAGCCGATCTGCCGCGACCACAAGCTCCGACGGGCTGAGTCCGCCGTCGGAAGCCGTGCTATGCGTGTGCAGGTCGACGAAGCGTCGCATGGAAGGGGTCACCGTTCGAGGTAATCGTAGTGGCCCAGCCCGCAGCACGGGCACTGCTTGCGTCGCGCGGCGCCGGGCGCGCCGATCTGCTGGACCGTGCTGTGCCACAGATCGAGTTTGATCAGGCCGACGACCGCCTCCCGGGGGCCGCCGGCAAGTAGCTTAACGGCTTGGCAGGCCTGCACGGCCGCCACGGCCGCCACGGCCGGGCCGAGCACCCCGGCAACCTGGCAGGCGGGGTCGACACACGGCGGGGGAGGCTCGTCGAAAACGCACCGCAGGCATGGCGTGTGTGGACTGGCCACCGTCATGACCTGTCCTTCGGCGGCCACGACGCCCGCGAAAACCCACGGGGTGCCGGTCTTGACGGCGTAGTCGTTGATGACGAACCGGGTGGCGAAGTTGTCCGTCCCGTCGAGGATCACGTCGGCGTCCCTGGCAAGCTGAGCGATGTTGTCCTTGTCGAGCCTGGCCTCGAGAGGCTCGACGGTGACCTGGTCGTTTATCCGCCTCAGGCGTTGGGCGGCGGCCTGGACCTTGGGCGCGTTCGCCTGGGCGGCGTGCTGGTCGTAGAGCCCCTGGCGGTGCAGATTGGTGATGTCCACGCGGTCGTCATCCACGAGGGCCAGCGTGCCAAGCCCCGCCCGGGCCAGCAGTTCGGCCGTCCACGAGCCGAGCCCGCCCACGCCGACCACCAGCCCGCGCGAGCCCAATATCCTGCGCTGTCCGGCCAGGCCGATGCCCGGGAAGACCATCTGCCGCGTATACCGCTCGAATGTCGCGTTGTGACCGGGGCTCATCGCCCGCCCAGTGTAGGGTTACCGGGGCACCGCACGCAAGTCTGCGCGATGTGGGCGGTCCGCCGGCGCGTCGACAGGGTTACTACTATTATTTGACGTTGCCTCGTTCTGGGTCTCACAGGTTTCTGTGCCGACCAGCTACAGTGGGTGTGCGAGAATGAGCCCCAAGCACAAGAGGATTATCGATCTGCTGTCGTCAGAGGATCTGACGATTCGCGAGGCGGCCGAAAGGCTCGACGTCTCGGTCAGCTCGGTCCACTACACCTGTCGGAAGTACGGCCTGAAGTTCGTGCGGGCTCACAGCAGGAGCCGCATCCCGGAACTTGCCGACAAGAACTGGCTGAAGCAGAAGGTGACGGTCGAGGGGTTGACCTACCAGGAGATAGCGGATCTCCTGGGCTGCTCGCGCCAGTACGTTCACCAGAAGGTGACCGCGTATGGCATTCGGCGTGCAGGGGAAGTCGGGCCGGCGGACCCGACCAGACTTGCCGGGCGACCCACGCTGTAGGGCCCTGCCTGCGGATCAGGCCCCTGGGCGAGGGTTCGCTGCGGTTGGGTGCGGTGGCCCCCCAGCGTTGCCGTAACCAACGCGGACCACCTGCGTACAACGTCTTGGCGGGATACACCCCCGCCGGGGCGCCTGGATCTCGACCTGGTGCGGGACAACCTTTGACAGGGAGCAGGCAGACATGAGTGCCGAACAGAAGAACCGCAACGGCATCAGCCCAAAGCACAAGGAGATCATCGATCTGCTTTCTTCTGAACAGGTGACGCTGCGCGAGGCGGCCGAAAGGCTCGGCGTCTCGATCAGTTCCGTCAGCTACGCATGCCGCAAGTATGGCCTGAAGGCCGTCCGGGCGCGAGGCCGCAACCGGTTTCCCAAATTGGCCGACCGGAACTGGCTGCACCAGAAGGTGACGGTGGAGGGGCTGACCTACCAGGAACTGGCGGACCTTCTGGGCTGCTCGCGGCAATACGTTCACCAGAAGGTGGAAGAGCACGGCATCCGGCGCGCGGGAGAGACCGGACCCGTGGATCCGACCAGGCTTGCGGGCAGGCCCTCGCTGTAGCCTGCCGCCCGGGGGTGACGTCTGCCCTGCCCGGACCCCCGACGCCGGGCCGTCAGGTGGTGGCTACCGGAATGGCCTGCATCTGTCCTAGAAGGACCGGCTCCCGCTGCTCGGCAAGCCTGGTTTCGGTGGTCCGGGCCTGCTTGGCCGCTCGCCGTTCGATCTTCGCCAGGCGCGCCAGTCTCAGGAAGGTGTCGACGTCCTCCCCGAGGTACGTCGCCAGACGGACCAGGGACTCGTTTCGGGGACAGGTGAAGTGGTTTTCGGCGCGGCTCATGGAGTCAACGGACACCCCGGTGGCCTTGTACAACTGGTGCTGCGTCAACCCCTTCCTGATGCGGGCCTTGCGGATCGCCTCCCCGATGTTCTTCGGAGGCACGTTCACGTCCAGTTCCGGCGCGACGGGCAGGAACTCCAGGAACGTCTCGGGCGACAAGCCAAGCGCCAGGGCGATGGCCTTGGCCATTCTTCGGCTGGGCCTGCGGAAGTTCGTCTCGATGTGCGAGATGAATATTCCAGGCCGGGCACCCACGCGAGAGGCCAGCGTCGCCTGGTCGAGTCCGGCCGCCAGACGCGCCTGCTGAACCGCCTCCCCGATGTTGGCCGGCTTCCTGGGGCTTACCGGGGGCTCGACGTCAGTGTAGAAATCGTCAATCTGAAGGCCAATCGCCTCGCAGATGGCCTCGAGGATCTTCCGGCTGGGCTCGAGCTTGTTCCGCTCGATCCAGGACACCGTGTAGAAGAACGAGCCGATCCGCTCGGCCAACTCCTTCTGCGTAATCCCCTTGGCCTTCCGCACGCGCTTGACGATCCTGCCATCGAAGTACATGCCGTTGTCCTTGAACATGGTTCCGTGCTCCCTTGTAGTCCTAATCTGCGTCGTCAGCCGCTACATCAATTACATCAATTAAACGCCGTCGAGGCCGTCAAGTGCCGCCCGAAAGGGCGATTTTTGGTCCGCATGGCCGGGGCCCACGGCACCCGACCCGCTGCGCCCGCACAGGTTCAGACACAAACTGTTGACGCTGAGGCGGTCTTTCGCTACAGTTGCCGGACCTGACCGCAAGCCTGACGGATACGCTCATCGGACCGTCCGGCTGTCGGGCAAGCCGCCCCGCCGGGGGTGCGTCGCGTAAACGCGCCTGGTCGCGGGTCGGAGACTGATGCAGCGGAGTTGCAGACCATGCCCCAAGAAGACACCCAGGACCCCCAGGACGCCCGGGAGCAGACCGACCTCGAGGGCCACGCCGACAGGCCCGACGTCGAGCAGGCCGACGCCGGCGCCGACGAGACCGCCGGCGCGTCCGGCGAGGCTGATGAGAACGTCTCCGACGACCAGGTCGTCTCCGACGAGCAGGAATCGGACGACCTGCCGGCGTACTCCTTCCAGGCCGAGGACACCGGCACGCTGAAGAAGACCATTACGGTCACCGTGCCTGAGGCGCGTATCGACGCCAAGCGCGACGAGTTGTTCGGTGAACTCGGGCAGAGCGCCCAGGTGCCGGGTTTCCGCATCGGCCGGGCGCCCAGGCGACTGGTCGAGAAGCGCTTCGGCAAGGAGGTCTCGCAGGACGTCTGTGCCGGGCTGGTCGGCGAGGGCCTCGGGTACGTCTCCGAGCACGCCGAGTTCCGAACGATCGGCGAGCCCGACCTCAAGCTCGACGAGATCGACCTGCCCGATGAAGGGGACATGACCTTCAGCTTCGAGGTCGAGGTCGCGCCCGAGTTCGACCTGCCCGATCTGACGGGCATCCCCGTCGAGAAAGTGGCCTTCCAGGTCGACGACGAACGCGTTGACGAGTACATCGATCAGATGCGTCAGCGGCAGCCGAAGTTCGAGGAGGTCAGCGAGGGCGCCGCGGCCGAACGCGACATCGTTATCGCCGACACGACGGTCCGGATCGAAGGCATCGACACGCCGGTCACGTCGACCGACACGCCGCTTCGCGTTTCGGCCGGACAGATCGAGGGCCTGCCGCTGCTGGAGCTGGGTTCGGCGCTGGTGGGCAAGGCCGCCGGGGATACCGCGACGTTGAGCGTGACGGTGCCGCAGTCGCACCCGAACGAGGAATGGCGCGGCAAGCAGGCGGACATCGAGATCGCCGTCACGCGTCTGCGCAGGCGGATCCTGCCCGAGATCGGGCCCGAGTACGCCGAGAGCATGGGCTTCGACTCGATGGCCGAACTCCGCCAGTTCGTTCGCGAGCAGATGGAGGCCCAGGTGGTCAGCGAGGTGCGGCAGGCCATGCGCGACCAGGTGGGGCGGTACCTGCTGGACCACACGGCCTTCGAGCTGCCGACCGATATTGCGGCGCGTCACACGGCCCGGGTGCTCCAGCGCCGCTACGTCGACCTGATCTACCAGGGTGTGCCTCGCGACCGGATCGAGGAGAACATAACCGAGCTTCAGGCGGCGGCCGAAACCGAGGCCGCACGCGACCTGAAGCTTCAGTTCATCGTCGGCAAGATCGCCCGGACTGAGGACGTCGAGGCCGACGAGGGCGAGATCAACTCGCGCATCGCGGCGATTGCGGCGCGGAACGACCGCAGGCCCGAGCGGGTTCGGCACGAACTCGAGCAGGACGGCAGCCTCGCCCAGGTCGAGACCCAGATCATCGAGGAGAAGGTTTTCGACATGCTGCTGGAGGACGCCGAGATCACGGAGATCTCGCGTGAAGAAGCCCAGGCCCGACGCGAAGCCGAACAGGACGACGGCCAATCGTCCCCGGACTAGCCCACGAGGAGCACGCCGAATGAACAGGCATACGGACCCTTACGCTGCCGCTCGCGACTACGTGGCGCGGCGTGAGATGACGTTGGAAGAGCGATTGGCCGAGGAGCGGATCGTCTTCCTGTGGGGCGAGATAACGCCCGGCACGGCCGGGGGACTCATCATGCGCCTGCTCGAACTTCAGGCCAAGCACGGCGGGCGCGACATGAACCTGTACATCAACTCCCCCGGCGGGTCGGTGGACGACACGCTGGCCGTCTACGACACCATGCAGTTCCTCAGTTGCGACGTGGCGACCTACTGCGTCGGGCAGGCCGCCAGCGGGGCCGCCATGATCCTCGCCGCCGGGACCAAGGGCAAACGTTTCGCCCTGCCGCACAGCAAAATTATGATCCACCAGCCGTGGGGAGGCGTCACCGGACAGGCCGCCGACATCAAGATCCAGGCCGAGGAAATCCTCCGCGCCAAGCGCATGCTCAACGAGTTGTTCGCCCAGCACACCGGGCGGGACGTGGCGCAGATCGAGACCGAGACCGAACGCGACCGGTACATGACGCCGCACGAGGCGCTGGAGTACGGCATCGTGGACGAGATCCTCACCACCGCCAAACCGGACAAGGACAAGGACAAGGACAAGTAGGCCCCTGCGGTCAGGAAAGCCCTCATCATGCTGAAGAACCAACACCTGATTCCGATCGTTGTGGAGCAGACCGGCCGCGGCGAGCGGTCCTACGATATCTACAGCCGACTGCTCAAAGACCGCATCGTCTTCGTGGGCGGGGGCATCGATGACGCCATGGCCAACGTGATCATCGCCCAACTGCTGTTCCTCAGCAACGAGGACCCGGACGCCGACATCAACCTGTACATCAACTCTCCCGGGGGGACGGTCTCGGCGGGCCTGGCCGTCTACGACACCATGCAGTTCGTCCGCCCGGACGTGGCGACCTACTGCGTGGGCATGGCCGCGTCCATGGGCGCCGTGCTCCTGTGCGGGGGCGCGACATCAAAGCGATACACCCTGCCGAACGGACGCGTGCTGCTGCACCAGCCTCTCATCTCCGGCGTGCTGACCGGGCCGGCCACCGACCTGGACATCGAGGCCCAGGAAATCCTCCGACTGCGCAGACGCCTCTACGAAATCCTCGCCCGGCACACCGGGCACGACGTCGAGGCGATCGAGGCCGACTGCGACCGGAACAAGTGGCTCAGCGCCGAGGACGCCGTGGCATACGGGTGCGTGGACCAGATCTTCGAGCGCATGCCCGAGGCGCCGGAACCCGAAGACGAACAGGGGAGCTGATCGGACGGTGCCGTCCCGCGCATCGCACCCCCCGCGCCAAAAGGCAAAGCCCGGGGCGGAGGACGCGTCCGGTTCACCCTTGCCCTCAGGCACGGGGCGGCACGACACGGAAACCCGCTATCGCGTCCGGGCTCTTCGCTTGTGGAAGGGCCATCCGTCGTACGGAACGACGAACGACCAGTCTTGCGGGGGCAGGTTGTGCTTCACGAAGTTGCGGTGCACGTACTCGATTGCAGCGCGCACGGCCTGAGGGGTGTCCTTGTATCTGACGTTCCGATCCTGGCTCCAGACGGGGTGCGTGGGGTCCACGAGCCTCTCCGTCACCAGCGCACGGTGCGACGCCTGGGCAAAGGCGCGAACCATCTCGGTGTCCTTCATCCGGTGCACGCGCACCACGACGTGCACGTGGTTCCGCATGATGCCACAGGCATAACATGTCAGCTTCTCGGCGGCTACCACCTCACCGATCGCCTGGCCGATCGCGCGCATGTGGGCGTTTCTGAACCACAATACCGGATACTTGAGGTACCGCTGTGCCTCTGCATAGAATGCTTTGAGTTGATCGAGGCCGGGTTGATTTGCTCTGCGCCCGAAGTGGATCTCGCCAAGTCTGCGAAGCTCGGGATTCCTGAAGACGCACGACAGGCTGCCACGCGGATCGTTCGGGAGCCAGTGTGCGTATCCCGTGAGCATGATATGGTGCGCGATGATCATCGTCTTGCCCCTGTCCGCAATCGACCGCGGATGTGTGTACACGATCCCCTGTCACAAGGCAAGTCTACCTCCTCGCGGAGATCTTCCGCCCCGGGCTTTGCCTTTTGGCGTGCTGCTGCGCCTCGCGCTGCTCCGTGCCGTTGAAAGCAGGCCGCCGCGCGGATACTCTCCAACCTGATGACAGCCGACGATCGACTGAAAGGGCACCCGATGACTCCGTGGCGTCGCGCGATGGCGGTGGCGAACATGCTGACGGTCGCCTCGTGCGCCGCGGCAGGCGCGCAGGTGCCCGGGCAGGTCTTCAGCGGCCCCGCCCACTACGCCCAGATGTGGTGGACCCACGGGCTGCGCGACCCGCGCGGAACCTTCAGCATTCAGACCAGCCGATACGTCGCCTCGTTCGACGCGGTCAAGATTCAGATCACCCACCTGGCGCCGCTGGCCAAGCCGCCGTCCGAAGCCGAGGCCCTCCTGCGCCGAAACGAGGACGTGTTCGACGTCGACCGACCGAACGCATCGCTTCGGCTGACGGTGCAGGTCGGGCCCAAGCGCTACCAGGCGCTCGGGGCCGGGCCGAACCGCGAGGACTGTCACCTCGTCGAGAGCGGGCGGTTCTTCCACCGGCGATGGTTCGACAAGGTCACCTGGCCGGGCGGGATGCCGAACATGACGGGCGGGGTGGAGGTGGCCGCCTGGCCGGACCGCCTGGCGGTGCTGCTTCGCCTGCGTCCGGCGGTGAAGGTCACGGGCGCCGCGCTCGAGATCGCGCTGGACCTCGATAACGTCTACACGACCCGTCTGGGCCGCGGCGCCGTGCAGGCCCTGACGCAGGCCGGGGGGGCGGGTTTCGTGGCCGCCGCCGCCCCCGCGACCGCAACACTGAGCTGCGATCCGCGCCGCAGCGTCTTCACCGTTCGGCTGCCGGTGGGCGACTGGTCGGCGGGCACAGAGCGAACGGTGGGCCTGGTGCTCTGGCCCGAAGCGAAGGACATCGACACGAGACTCCGCCGCGCCGTCGCCGAGGTCGACAAGCCGCTGAAGGTCACCGCCGTCCAGACCGTCCCGACCAGATCGCCGCTGGCCACGGCGGTGGATCGCGCACTCGGCTGGCATACGGTCTCGCTGCGGAACGACCGCAAGGCACGCGACGCGGACGGACGGAACAGGCGTATCGAGCGCGTGATGCTGACGGTCGAGAACCCCTCGGACTTCCCGCGTCCGGCGAGGTTGTGCTTCGAGAAGGTCGGCAGAGTCCTGAATATCCTCGGCCTTTCGGCGATGCTCTGTGACACGGACGGCTATCCGGCCGGCCTGGACGTGCAGATCTCCAAGAACTGGCACGCGAGCAAGCCTGACCACGTCCGCCGCCAGTGGCAGGCCGGGCGATACCGCGGCCCGTGGTATCGCGGGTTGACGGTGTTGAGAGTCCCGGCGCGGACGAAGATCGAACTGATGTACGTCAGCGCCGGCGCGCTGTGGGGCGGCCTGCCGGCCGCGTCGCACGCGCAGTTGTGCCTGGTGGGGTGGGGCGGCAACCAGCTCTGGGAGCAAGCGGCGATCGGCTCGTGGGGCGAGACGCTCTGCTTCGACCCCGACCAGAACCTTCGAGGAGCCGCCGTGTGCGACACCCGACCCCTCATGGTCTGGGCGATGGGCACAAGGCCGCGGCGGAAGTGGACCTGGACCCACAACGTCGGCGGGGCGGGCTTCCTGGTCTATCACGACCGGCCCGGCCACAAGCAGTGGCCCAGCCGCATGAGAACCCGAACCGTTCGCAACGGTCCCGTGCTCACCGAGGCCGTCACCGCCGGGCGGTCCGCCGACGACAAGATCGACCTGCGATACACCGTCAGCCTGTACCGCACCGACGACATCGCCCGCGGGATCTACCGGTTCCGCTACGACGTCCGCAAGCCGGTGACGTTCGAGAGGCTGGTCCTGTTTCAGTGCGGCGGGGACGACTACAGCTATACGGGCGAGCGGAAGTTCGCATGGGGAAACGAGACCGGCCTCCAGCGCGAATGGTCGACCAACTGGGGCGGCAATGCGTACAAGACCCGCCCCATCGAGGTCGCCGGGCGCGTGCGGTGGTTCTCGATGCACCGGGCCGTCCGACGCAGGAACGACCACGGCGCCTGGGCCAACCGCGGGATCATCATGCGGCGCTGGCGAGCGAGGCTGGGCGGTCGGCCGGTGCGGCCCTGGGCCGCCGAACGCGGCGCAAGGGTCCGCGGGCGCGACACGTCGCTGCTCGACATCATCCCGCCGCCCAGTGTCAAGCAACTCGAGGCGGGCGACTTTGTGACCGGGATCATCGAGCACGTGGTGATGCCCCAGCGCGCCGACGACTACTACGGGCCCAACGACAACCTGCGAAAGGCCCTGACCCGGTGGGGCGATACCTGGCGGATGATCCACCGCGAGGCCATGGGCAACGATCTCGGCCTGGCGGTCAGCATCGGCACGCTCGAGCGCAGCCGCCCGACGAAGATCCGCGCGAAGAACGACCGCGCGGAGTTCACGATCCGTGGCGGGCTGGGGGCGGTGCCGATCACGATAACCGGGCTGAGCGGTTACCGGCGCCCTCGGCTGGAGATGCGGGCCGGGGCGACGCACTGGAAGAGGGTCGACCAGGCCGTCCACGGCAAGGACTTCTGGCAGACGGACTACGACGTATCAACCGGCACGTGGGAGATCACCTACAGCGTTCCGCTGGACACCCCCGCCGACACGAGGCACACCCGGAGTTTCCGCTTTCGTTTGGACAGGTAGGCCCGGTCAGGCCCAGGGGAACGGTTGTCCGGTCAGGCGGGTGTAAGCCTCGATGTACTTGTCGCGGGTCTTCTGGACGATCTCAGCCGGAAGCGGGGGCCCCGGGGGCGTCCGGTCGAACGCGATTTCGTCGAGGTAGTTCCGCACGAACTGCTTGTCAAAGCTGGCCTGGTCTCGCCCGGGCTTGTAGCTGTCGGCCGGCCAGAACCTCGACGAGTCCGGCGTGAGGCATTCGTCAATCAGGATCAACTCCCCGTCGTCGGTCGCGCCCCACTCGAACTTCGTGTCGGCCAGGATGATTCCGCGTTCGGCGGCGTAGGCGCGGGCCCGGGTGTACAGCGCGATCGAGCGGTCTCGCACGGCGGCCATGGTCTCTTGCCCGACGATGTCGCAGCCCTGCTCGAAGGAGATGTTCTCGTCGTGGCCTGATTCGGCCTTCGTTGCGGGGGTGAAGATGGGCTCGGGCAATTCGGAGCACTGCTTGAGCTTGGGCGGCAGCTCGATCCCGCAGACTGTGCCGTCGGCCTTGTACTCCCGCCAACCGCTCCCGGCCAGGTAGCCCCTGACGACACACTCGATCGGGACGACAGAGGCCTTTCGGCAGACCATGAACCGCCCGTCGAGTTCCTCCCCGCTGCAGCCGTCCGGGAGGTCCGCCACGTCGGTCGACAGGACGTGGTTCGGCGTGACATCCCGCAGCAGGTCGAACCAGAATGCGCTGATCTGCGTCAGGACGCGTCCCTTGTCGGGGATGCCGTTCGGCATGACCACGTCATAGGCGCTGATGCGGTCTGTGGCGATGATCAGCAGCTTCTGGCCGAGGTCGTAGATATCTCGGACCTTGCCGCTGCGGCGGGGGAGGTTCTCAATCGACGTCGTCAGCAGTGCTGTGGTTCTCATGCCGGTTTTTTACCTCTGGGCTCTGTCGGCGTCAAGCCGCTCTTCAGGGCGGTGCGGCCAGCGGCGCCCCGCGTGCGCTCAGCGGATATTTGCGAGATAGGTCAGGATAAACGTGATCTGGGTGATCATGTTTGCCGCCAGCAGGGCGCGTCGCGTGGGTCCGGCCTCTCGCCGGCATACCAGCCAGCCCCCGAAGATGGCGGCCAGGATCGGGGCGGCCGAAATGCTCAGCCACCACCAGCCGACAACCGTCCGATACATGCGATAGGCATAGAGCGTGGCCGCCAGCGGGGCCAGCATGCACGCCGCGGCGGTCATGGGCCCGCACCCGGCGATGAGTTGGGCCACGGCCGGCTCGGTGCGGTCGGTCGGCCTGCAGAACTGCGGCGTGATGAGCATCGCCCAGGCGCCCCAGAGGGGGGCGAGAATCAAGGTGCGGTACATCGTGCGAGGAATCCACCGCAGGTACCACTGGAGCGCGTCATGGTGGTCCGGATGCCCGCTCTTCAGGCCGAGCATCGCCAGGGCCAGCAGGACGGTAACTCCCGCGGCGATCGGGGCGGCGTGGACATCGTTCTTCCCGGCCAGCGTCCGCGCCAGGTCGACAACGGCCCGCCGGTAGAGCCACGCCACGGTGGCCAGGACTACCGCCGCCACAGGCATCGACACCACGCCGGACACCTCCCCGAAGACGGTCCACGCCGCACCGTGCAGGCACGCCATGCCCACGCCCCACAGCAGCCCCAAGGCCATCAGCCCCAGCCAGGCCCGCCGGAACCGTTGGGGCGCCTCGGCAGCCAGTCGAGTGTCGTCGGCCGTCATCAGCATGTAGCCCGGCCGCGACACCAGCCACCTGTATACCGAGACAATCGCCTGGTTCATGAGGTCTTGCCCATTCGACAGGGGGGTTGAATTCGGCTTCATCGCCGCCTGCGTTCCAGTCTCTCTCGGGCCAGCCTCTGGGCCTCCCCGGCCAGTCTCTGGGCCTCTCGGCGGCGCTGTTCGCTCTTGGCCCTGCGGAGGGCCTGCTTGTTGGCCCTTTCCAGGGCCCGTCTTTCCTTCTCACTGAGCGAGGGGTCTATCCATCGCTCTGTCGGCCCGGCCGGTTCGGCCGACCCGACCGCCGTCATGCGCCCGCCCCCGACCGCCGCGTGCTGGATCAACCCCATCAGGGCGTCGGCGCCCAAGGGCTTGGCGAACAGGCGGACGTCGTCTATCGCCGCACGCCCGAAGTGCTTCACCGCACCATCTTCGCCGGCGCCCAGGTAGAGGTTGAAATGGCTCGAGACGTCCGTTGTGCTGTCCGGGGCCTCGGCGAGCTTCCGCCCGTCGACGAAGAGGCTCACTGTCTTGGCGTCGGCGTCTCGGACGGCCGCCAGGTGCACCCAGGAGCCGGTCTCGACTTCCTCGGCCGCCACGCTGACCGCCGAGCGGGTATCGCCGTGCTCGACGGCAAAGGCGATTCTCCCCAGACGCTTCTGGATGACGAACCGCTTGCCGTACCCGGCCCGAAGCCACTGCGCCAGGAGTTGGCCGCCCTCGACCATCGGCATGCCCTTGCCGAGAAGGACGGCCCCCTCGGCCAGGACCTCCGTCCGGACCCACAGGGCCAGGGTCATCGACCCGCGCCCGAGTTGGAGGATCGGCACCTTGCTGTACACCTCGACGTAAGCGGCCTCGCCGTCCAGTTGCAGCCCTTTGCCGCACACCCCGGGCACGAGGGCCGAATCGTCCAGGTTCCACAGCATGGCGTGTGACTGCCCCATGCTGTCGACGGCGAGCTTGACCCGGGCGCCGGGGCGGATCTCGTCGAAGGTCCACCACGCCAGAGACGGCGTGGGGATCGTGGTGCCGGGCTGACCGTTGGCCTGTTGCCGCTCGGCCTTTCCCCCGGCGGTGTGCTGCGTGGGCGTCGGCAGCTTGCCCGTGAAGGACCGGGCGAAGAAGACGGCGATTCGCCCACCTCCTCCCGCACCGGCCCCGTGGTTCTGGCCCCGGCCGCCACCGCCCCCGCGCGCCGACAGGGCCCCGTGGATTGTGATCGCCGGCGCCGACAGAACGATGGCCCCGCCGCTGCCCCCGCCCCCGGCCCCCTGGGCGTTGGAGGCGCCGGCGCCTCCGTCGGCGAGGAGTGCCCCGGCGGAAGTGATCTCGACGGCCTTTGCCGCAGCGAGTTGGATGGCCCCGCCCCCGGCCCCGCCGCCGACCACCCCGCCTCCGCCCCCGCTGCCGCCCTGCATCCAGGACATCGGCGAGCGGCCGTACGTCGACGTGGCCTTGGCCGCCTGCCCGTCGGCGCCCCGCCCGCCGAAGGATCCCCCGCCGGCTCCGCGGCCGCCTCGCCCGGCTCCGGGCCCGTGCCCGTCGGCCTCGACGGCCCCGCCCTGGTGTCCGCCGCACACGCCCGCGCCTCCCGCGGTACCGTCGCCGGGAGAACCGCTGACCGTCAGGCGCGTCTTGACGACGATGCTGCCCCGGCTGACGATGGCCAGCGGCAGCACGCCGGTGGTACGAACGGGCCGATCCACGTAGACGTCGTTGAAGCAGAACACCGCCACGGGGACGTCGGCGATCTTCCGAACCTCTCCGCGCAGCGTATCGGGGCCTATCGTCACCGTCGGCGGACGCTTCAGATCGCCCGTGTCGAACACCACGCTCTGCCCGGACGCGATCGACCCGACCGCGAAGAAATCGCCGGGGACGAGGACGCACGTTTCCCTGCGAGGCGGTTTCTCCGGCGGGGCCTTGCCCGTAGTCGGCGGCGTCCGGGCGCGTTCGGACGTGTTGTCATCTCCACCCCAGCGGACGGCCACTGAGGCCACGAACGCGATCAGGCCGACAACGACGATGATGACGAGGATTCTATTCATGGACTGACCCGCGCCGGCGCCCCTGCCGGGCGAGACCTCTCATACTCTATCCGATCCGCCCGGGGGACGGGAATCGGAAAGTTGAAGAGACACGGCTCTGGGGTGTTCGTGGGGGAGGTGGCGTCTTGTCCGCAGGCACCTCCCGGGGTGGAACCCGGGGCGGTTGGGGGCAAACGCGCTTGCCAGTGCGCCATGCCGGCGGTACAGTGCCCGCCGGGCCGACGGAAAGTGAACCGTTCATGATAGACATCAAGCTGATCCGCGAGAATCCGGACAGGTACATTCGGGCCGCCCGCGACAAGAACGTCCAGGTGGACATACCGGCCCTGCTGGAGGTGGACCGCCAACTGCTGCAAGCCCGCCAGGAGCTTCAGGAGGCCCGCACACAGCAGAACGCCGCCGGGAAGGACATCGCCAGGCTCGAGGGGCAGGCCAAGGCCGACGCAATCGCGGCGATGAAGGACCTGAAGATCCGGGTCAAGGAACTCGGCGAACAGGTCGAGCGGTTCGAGCCTGAGTTCACCGCCCTGATGCTGCGGGTTGCCCAGCCCCCCGCGGACGACGTGCCGCTCGGGCACGATGACACCGAGAACGTCGAGGTCCGGACCGAGGGGCGGATTCGCCGGTTCGACTTCGAGCCGAAGGACCACGTCCAGCTCGGCGACGACCTGGACATCATCGACATTCCCGCCGGGGTGAAGCTGGCCGGGTCGCGGAACTTCATTCTCAAGGGCGCCGGCGCCTGCCTTCACCAGGCGATCCTCCGGCTGGCCGTCGACCGGATGATCGCCAAGGGGTACCGGTTGATGACCGTGCCGGTGCTGGTCAACGAGAACGTGATGGAGGGCACGGGCTACTTCCCGGTGGGGCGCGACCAGGCGTACCTGTGCGAGCGGGACGGCATGAGCCTGGTGGGCACGGCCGAGGTGTCGCTGACGGCCTACCGCGGCGGCCAGATCCTGGACGAAGCAGCCCTTCCCGAGAAGACCATCGCGCTGAGCACGTGTTTTCGCCGCGAGGCCGGGGCCGCCGGAAAGGACACCTACGGGCTGTATCGCGTGCACTACTTCGACAAGGTCGAGCAGGTGATCGTCTGCCGAAACGACGACGAGGTCTCACTGGCGTTTCACCGGGAGATCCTGGCCAACGCCGAGGACGTGCTCCAGGCGCTGGAGCTGCCGTACCGCGTGGTCAACGTCTGCACGGGCGACCTGGGGCAGGGGCAGATCCAGAAGTTCGACATCGAGACGTGGATGCCGTCGCGCCAGAGCTACGGGGAGACGCACTCGGCCAGCCGATTCGGCGAGTTCCAGGCCCGCCGGCTGAACATCCGCTACCGCGACGCCGAAGGGACCGTGCGGTTCTGCCACACGCTGAACAACACCGTCATCGCCAGTCCGCGGGTGCTGATACCGGTGATGGAACTGAACCAGAACGCCGACGGGACGATCACCGTGCCGAAGGCGCTTCGTCCGTACATGGGCGGGCTGGAGGTTATTGCGCCCAAGGGGTAAGCCGGACGCGCTTGCCGAACGGCGCGCGCGACCTGCCTGCGGCAGGCAGACCGCAAGCGGTTGCGTACGGCGCATCTCGAACGCTGTATCGTCCCGAGCTGTATCAGTGCACCGAGCAGGAGATGCACGGGTCGTAGGCCCTGACGAGCATCTCGCACAGGTGGGTTATCTCCTGGTCGGTCTTGCCCTCGGAGACGGACTGCTTGACCAGATCGGGAAGGTCCAGGTGGATGTTGCCGTTGTTCTGCGTGGTCGGAATGACGCAGTTGGCCTTGGTGATCAGCCCGTCGGCGTCGATCCGGTAGTCGTGGTAGAGTATGCCGCGAGGGACCTCGACGGCCCCAACGCCCTGGCCGGGCTTGACCTCGTATTCGGCGCGGATATCGGGATCCTCGGCGCCCAGAAGCTCGTCGATCATGTCGATCGATTCGAGCATCGCGTGCTCGCATTCGACGAGCTGGGCGATGTTGTTCATGAACGGGTTGTGATTGACCGGCCGCAGGCCGAACATGGCGGCCGTCGCCCGGGCCTCTTCCCGGAGGAACGCGTAGTTGTTGTTGAATCGCGCCAGGGCGCCTGCGGCGAAGGACTCCCGGCTGAGCTTGGTGTGCTTTGATGTCGAGAAGTCGACGACGTATTCGTTCGTCATGGCGCGGTAGTCGGCCTCCGGCTTGACCACGCCGTCGGTGGAGACCAGGTCGCCGCCTATCCAGGGATAGCTGCCGTCTCCCTTGAGGGATACGAACTCAGTCTCCCTGACGAAATCCGGGAGATCGAGCGTCTCGAAGAGGGCCACCGCCGCTTCCATGTCCTCCATTCGGTCCTGGACGGACTGCTTCATCGCCTCGAGGTCTCGCTTCGAGGGTATCGTGCTGACACCGCCGACCACCAGGCTTACCGGGTGCGTCGTGCGTCCGGCGACGAGGTCGCACAGGTCGTTGCCCAGGCCTTTGAGCCTCGCGGCGATGCCGACTACTTCGGGATGCGACTCGATCAGCGGAAAGACGCTGGTCGTGCCGAACAGGTCGGGTGCCGCCAGGAAGAACACATGCAGGGCGTGGCTCTGGAGGGTCTCGCCGTGCTTGGCCAGCAGCCTGAGCGTTCTGGCGGCGGGGGGGATCTGTACGTCCATGGCGTTTTCGACGGCCCGCAGACTGGCCAGCGTGTGCCCGATGGAGCATATCCCGCATATCCTGGACGTCAGCGTGGGCGCCATGTGGTGAGGCTTGCCGCGAAGAATGGCCTCGAAGAACCGCGGGGTCTCGACGACGGCCCACTCGGCCTCGGTCAGCTGGCCGTCCTCGACCGTCACCCGGATGTTGCCGTGTCCCTCGACGCGCGTCAGGTGGTGCACGTCGACCTTCATTGTCGTGTTGCTCATTGGTCCACCATTCCATTGAAGCCGCCGAAGAACCGCAGGCTCTCCAGAATCTCGCTCTCGCTGTGTCCTCTTTCCATCAGGGCCTCTTTCAGGGCGTCGATGTTCGCTTCCTCTGCGGGCCCTCTACATCCTAGGCAGCCCACCTTTGCGGCGGGGCACGGCGCGCCGCATCCGGCCCGGGAGATGGATCCCAGGCAGATTTGCCCGAGGTCGACCACGCACGTGTTGCCCCGCTGCTTGCACTCGACGCAGACGGGGTATTTGGGCATGACGATCTTCGAGCCCAGGACGAGATTCACGACGATCCGCTCCACCTCGTCCTTCGAGACCGGACAGCCCGGAATGGCCAGGTCCACCTTTACCACGTCGCCGACCGCCCTGACCGGCAGGGTGTCCTTGGCGTGGTCGCCGTAGACTTCGGCAACCACGTCGTCCAGGGCAAAGCGGTTCTTCTGCTGGTTCACGCCGCCGAAACACGCGCAGGCCCCGATGGCCACGAGCACCTTGGCCCGGGCCCGGATCTCCTGGATCCGCTCGACCTCATCCTGCCGCGTAATGCTTCCGTCGATCAGCGCAACGTCGTAGTCCTGGCCCTTGTCGGAGGAGACTTCCCTGAAGTTCACCACCTCCACAAGGGAAAGGAAGTCCAGCAGCGTCCCTTCCTTGTTCGCCAGTTGGAGTTGGCACCCTTCACAGCCCGTGAAGTCGAACACGCCGATTCTGGCTTTCT
>Ga0180431_10004329_pt1 | contig 17811 bp, 11 predicted proteins | sample SS_ome_11_FD_132459 | JGI IMG/M metagenome (GOLD analysis project Ga0180431, IMG submission 132459) | Hypersaline lake sediment archaeal communities from the Salton Sea, California, USA - SS_1_MS_1 metaG | ecosystem: Environmental > Aquatic > Non-marine Saline and Alkaline > Hypersaline >... | reverse complement strand
CGTCCCAGCAAGTGAGGCGTTCGCCGATAACCCGAGGACCTTGGAGAGTATGCCAGAGAGCGCCGATAGGTCCACGTGGGTCGATACGTCAGCCGAGAGCGTCCCGAAGTCCGCAGCAGTCCCGGCACTTCTGACCTCGACGCTCCCTGCGGGAGACGTCAGATGGAGGCGGCCAGATACCACCGGAGAAGTCAGATTCTCCGTTTCGCCGTCATAGACCAGACGCACGTCCTCCAATGCGACTGCGGAGGAATCCACAGGTTTGAGACTTAGCCCGGAGACTTTCACGTCCCCTCTGCTCGACGCGCGGCCGGCGGACACATCCGATCTGAGTTTGCCAGAGGCTCTGCCGCCTTCAACGGCATATCCCAGTTGTTCCAAGAACGCTGATCCGGCGGACAATGGGACATTAGTCAGCTCAACTTCAGCCTCGGCAGAGGAAAACCCCTCGCGAGGACCGCCTTCGGTACTCAGTGCAAATGCAACGTCCCCCTGCTCGCCCCCTGCCATCACGGTGGCCTGGCCGCGCAAGCCGAAGCGCATGGCAGCCAAGTCCATGCTGCCCTGGAGGGAAGCAACGACCTCCGCCCGCGTCTCGGGCTCGCCGGCGAAGATGCTGAACTTCGCATTGGATGCTTCTAGACGCTCAACCTTGATATCGGGCGGCGTGGTCACAGCCGGCCCAACTCCTCTCTCTGGAGCCCGAGGGCCGCCGGCTGCCCGCCCCGCTCCTTCGACATCGATTGTCACCGACGCGTCGCTCACCTTGAGGCTACTGATTGACACCCTTCCAGACAGCAGCGGAAGTATTTTCAAGTGAGCGGCGACACTCGGGACCGCGACCAGCACCTTGTCAGACGAAGCAGCAGGCCCGAAGACTCTCAGGTTCCGAACCACAGCGTTACCCAGAGGAGAAAACGACACGCTTCCGACCGTGACCTTTCGGCCTAGAGCTCCCCCGATACGCGCCGCCAGCAGCGAAGGGCCGATGAGCCTGGGGAGCAACAACACCGCCGCGATTATCAACAGCAGGACGAGAATTGCAGCGACAGCGATACGGCCGAGCCAGCGTTTGACGCGATTTGCCACCGGCCCACCCCCTCCCTCGGATTGCCGGTTCAGTCACAAGCTCTCGGGCCACTCTGTCCCTTGTCGGCCGAGGAACGCCCAGAGTCAATCGTCGCGTTTGACTTCGTGGCCGCCAAATTGCTTCCGCATGGCGGCGAGCAACTTGGCGGCATAACTCCGCTCCTGCCGACTCGCCAATCGCATCAGCAAGGAAAGCGTGATCACGGGTGCGGGAACGTCAAGATCGATGGCTTCCGCAACCGTCCACCGGCCTTCGCCGCTGTCCGCCACCCAATCCTTTATCCCATCCAATTCCGGCCCCCCCTCGAGAGCCGCCGCTATGAGGTCGAGCAACCACGAGCGAACCACGCTACCATATCGCCATATCTCCGCGACGTTACGTAGGTCCAACTCAAATTCCGTTTTCGCCTTGAGCACCTCGAACCCTTCGGCGTAGGCTTCCATCATGCCGTACTCGATACCGTTGTGTATCATCTTAACGAAATGCCCCGAGCCGCTCGGCCCAACCCAACCCCAGCCCTTATCAGGCGCAGGAGCGAGCGTCTCGAAGATTGGGCGCATCCTCTCAACAACCCTCTCCTCGCCACCGACCATCATGCCGTACCCCTCTGTCGATCCCCACACTCCGCCGCTCGTGCCCACGTCGAGGAAGTGAAGCCCCCTCTCTTTGAGGCGCGCAGCGCGCCGGACGGTATCCTTGTAGTTGCTGTTCCCGCCTTCGATCACGACGTCTCCCGGCGAAAGACGATCCGCAAGTTCCCCAAGCACACTCTCCGTGGGCTCGCCCGCGGGCACCATTACCCAGACCGTGCGAGGCGGCTTCAGCTTCCCAACGAGTTTCTCCAAATTGCGCGCTCCCTCCACACCCTCAGCCTCGATCGCCTTTGTCGCGGACTCGCGCACGTCGAAGGCGACGACCCTGTGCCCTCCGCGCAGCAGACGAGTAGCCATACTCGCCCCCATTTTTCCAAGGCCTACCATCGCCACATCCATGGTGCCCCCTCCTCGCTCTAGCGCTCAAAGCCGGCACGAAGAGCAGCCACGTTTTCCGCCACCGTTGCCTGTTGGTTGAAAACGCTCGAGCCCGCGACCAGAACCGTCGCTCCCGCTTCGACCACTTTAGGCGCGGTGTCCGCGTCGATCCCCCCGTCTACGGCGATGGGAATATCGAGCCCGCGCTCATCAAGCATCCGCCGTAGCCGTCTGATCTTGTCGATCTGCCCAGGGATGAAAGCCTGTCCCCCGAAACCCGGGTTCACCGTCATGAGCTGGATGAAATCCGTCACATCCAGCACTTCCTCCAGGACGTTCAAGGGCGTGCCCGGGTTAATGGACACCCCCGACTCCTTCCCGAGGCTGCGGATGGACTGCAGAAGTCGATGCAGGTGCACGGACGCCTCCTGGTGAACTATCACCCTGTCGGCGCCGGCCTCAACGAACGCCGCCACGTGGCGCTCCGGTTCGTAAATCATCAAGTGCACATCAAGCGCAACGCTCACGTGAGGGCGCAAGGCGCCCACCACTCCCGGCCCGAACGTCAAGTTCGGTACGAACCGGCCGTCCATTATGTCCACCTGCACGGACCCGCAGCCCGCGGCTACCGCCTCCCGAGCCTGTTCGCCTAGGCGTGCCGCGTCCGCCGACAAGATCGACGCCTCAATGACGATCATCCTCTTCGCCTCCAGCATACGTCGTACGGACCCAACATTCTGGTGCTCCGGATTGCTTCCATGAGCTCCTCCGGCTGGTTGCTCAAAAGGCCTTCGAGAGGTACTCCAAACCTTCCGCAACGCCCAAGCCCAGATGAAGGCGGATAACACGCCTTCCCGCTTCCAAGAGCGCGCGTCGGTCGCCCATCGCCTGAGCCGCTTTAAGTATTCCGAAAGTCACCGAAGAGGCGTCCTTGCCCGCCTCATCGGGGATCCGAACATCTCTCACATCATTGCATGTCAATTGAATGAACAGCCCGCGCCCCGCGTCGCCCTTATGAAGTTGCCCCGTCGAATGAAGGAAGCGCGGCCCGTACCCAACGGTGGTTGCCAATCGCAGGCGGTCGCGGAGCTTAAGGCGCAGCAGTTGCAACGCATTGTCGTTCTCCGGAGTCGGCGGGATGTACGCCTGGATCGCAACGTAGGAGGCGGGCTCCGCACTCGCGAGGAAGTCAGTCAATGCCTGGGCCGGGCTGCATGTCCCTGTTTCGCCGTAGACCTCTATGCCGTCCCGGGATTGGGTCGGCTTCTCCTCTGGAAGCGCTCCCTTCTCGACATACTCCGCCAGCATCCGTCTCGCCACGACCTTGGCGGCCTCGACATTCGGCTGGTCAAACGGGTTGAACCGCAGCCGGTGACCGGCCACGGCGGTGGCCATCTCCCACAGGAAGAACTGCCCTCCTAACTCGTAGAGATCGTGCAAGCGCATCCGGACAACAGGGTGCCCCGCATTTTCGAGCGTGCCTATCGCCGAATCGTAACGCTCATCGCCATCGAGTCGGAATTGGACGAACAGCCGATCATCGCCGTATGCATCGGGCGGCCCTATCGGCTCGCCAATCACAGGCAGAATTCCCCGCCCTTCTTTTCCGGTGCTCTCTGCGATTAGCTGCTCCACCCAGTCACCGAAAGCGGCAACGCGTTCCGAAGCCACGAAAGTGAGCTTGTCACGTCCCATCTCGGCCAGCTCGCCCATCGCAGCACCCAGCAGTATTGACGTGTTCTCTCGGGCGGGAACGCCGGGTGCGCATTCGCGCATCGCCCTCTGAGCGCACTTTAGCAGTGAAGGCAAGTCCACTCCGACCAGCGCCGCCGGAACAAGGCCGAAATACGAAAGCGCCGAATACCGCCCTCCGATCTGCGGATCGTTCAAAAACACACTCCGAAATCCGTACCGCTCTCCGATCTCCGCCAGCGGTGTTTCCGGGTCGGTTATGGCGACGAAGCTGTTCCCCGCATACTCACTGCCCAGCGCTTGCGACACCCTGTTATAGAAGAACTTGAAGAATGAAAGCGTTTCCACGGTGGTCCCCGACTTGGTCGCAACGACGAAAAGGGTCTTTGCGGGGTCCAGTCCTTCGGCAACGGCGAGAACAGCAGCCGGGTCGGTGCTGTCGATCACCGCAAGGTCCAAATAGCCCCTCCTCACTCCGAACGTCTTACGAAAAACCTCCGGCGCAAGGCTCGATCCCCCCATCCCCAGCAGCACCGCGTCTGTGTAACCTTCTTCACGGACCATGTCCCTCAACGAGTTGATCTGGTCCAGCCTTGCGACCATCGCTTCTGGAATCGTAAGCCAGCCGAGCCGATTAGTTATCTCCTCCGGCTCAGGTTTCCACACGGTGTGGTCGTGAGACCAGATGCGCGAACTGATCTTGTTCCCATCCATTTCGGCGACGGCTTTGTCGACAGCTTCCTGCATCGGACCCAAGGCGAACATATGCAGTCTCCAGCCTACGAGAGTCCAGTTGCGCTCTCCGCCGCCGCGGCGCTCAGGGCTTCCCTAGAAGCGACTTCGCAGCGGCGACAACGTTCTCCCTGATCAGACCGCGTTTCTCATAAACGATTTCTCCCGGGGCACTGGCACCGAAAGTCTTCAGGCCGATAGCTATTCCCTCGCGCCCGAGGTAGTGCTCCCACCCGATCTTCACTCCCGCCTCTATGGAAACGCGAGCCCTGACCGCCGACGGCAGTACACTTTCGCGATATTCGTCCGACTGACTGTCAAATATCTCCCAACTGGGCAGCGAAACCACTCGAACTTTCGTGCCGCCGGATGCCAGCTCTCTGCCGGCTTCAAGAGCGATCTGGACTTCGGATCCGGTGGCAATTATTATCACATGTGGAATCCCCCCTTGCGACTCCCACAGAACATATCCGCCCTTCTGGAGCCCATCGGCCGAAGCCAGTTCCGTCCGGTCCAGCACCGGCAGGTTCTGCCTTGTGAGAATCAGCGCCGTAGGCCCCGTGTCATTCGCCAGAGCAACCTTCCACGCCTCGACGGTCTCCGTTGCATCGGAGGGCCGTATCACCGTAAGGTTAGGGATGGCACGCAGGCTCATCAGGTGCTCAACGGGCTGGTGAGTGGGACCGTCCTCTCCCACCCCGATGCTATCGTGGGTGAAAACGTATACCACTCGCTGCTCCATCATGGCCGCCAGACGGATAGTGGGGCGCATATAATCGGAAAATATCAGGAATGTCGCGACATAGGGTATCACTCCCCGATGCAGAGCCATGCCGTTGGCGATTGCGCCCATCGCGTGTTCGCGCACGCCGAAGTGCATGTTTTTGCCGGCGTGGTCCTCTGCGCAGAAATCCCCGCCATCCTCAATGATGGTCTTTGTGCTGCCGGCAAGGTCGGCCGAACCGCCGACAAGCCACGTCACGCGCTTGGCAAGGGCGTTCAGCACCTTCCCCGAGGCGCTGCGCGTCGCAATAGGCTTGCTTCCCGCGGGAAACAGCTCTGCCAGGCCCTTATCCCAGCCTCCCGGCAGCTTCCCACCCAATTGCGTCTTCAACCGAGCCGCAAGCTCGGGGTTCTCGCTCGAATAACAGTCCAATCTCTCCCGCCACTCCTTCTCAGCCGCTTCGCCTCGCGCTACTGCCTGCCGCATGTGGGTCAATACTTCCTCCGGAACGTGGAACGCGGGTTCCTGCGGCCAACCCAGTGTCTCCTTGGCCGCCTTGACCCCCTCCTCCCCCAGCGGCTCCCCGTGCACCTTCGCCGTCCCTTGCGCCGGGCTGCCGTAGCCGATTACCGTATTGCAGATTATCAGAGACGGCCTTTCGGTCTCGCTTTGCGCCCTGCGAATGGAAGCATCGATCGCGATCATGTTGAAGCCGTCGATCGGGCCGATCACCTGCCATCCGTAGGCCTCGAACCTTGTGGCGACGCTCTCGCGGAACGATACGTCGGTGCTCCCTTCGATTTGAATGCCGTTCTTATCGTAGAGGTATATGAGCTTTCCGAGCCGAAGCGTTCCAGCCAGGCTGGCGGCCTCGCTGCTCACCCCTTCTTGAAGGTCCCCATCCGAACACAACGCGTAAATGTAGTGATCGATGATCTTGTGTCCGGGTCTGTTGAAGTTGGATGCGAGCCAGCTTTCGGCGACCGCCATCCCCACGCCGTTTGCGAAGCCCTGCCCCAACGGCCCGCTGGTGACCTCCACTCCAGATGCCGCATCGTGTTCGGGGTGTCCCGGCGTCTTGCTGCCCCACTGCCGGAAGTTCTTCAGTTCTTCCAAAGGCATGTCATAGCCTGTCAGGTGAAGCAGAGAATAGAGCAGCATGGACGCGTGTCCGGCTGAGAGCACAAATCGGTCGCGGTCCGGCCAGGCAGGATTCGGCGGATTGTGCTTCAGGAACCGATCCCACAGCACATATGCCATTGCGGCGGTTCCCATCGGCGCGCCCGGATGGCCGGATTTCGCCTTCTGAACAGCATCGGCTGCCAGGAAACGAATCGTGTTCACGCAGAGGTCATCAAGTGCTTTCTGAGCCGTCACTGTACCACTCCTTCTGCAATTCCTCCCCGATGACAAAGGGTCTTTGTGGCCCGAGAGGCCCGCAGGACGTCAATATACATCCAGGATAATGAAGCACCGGACAAAAGCAACAGTCGATTGCGGGAAGTCACGCAAAAGTCGTGACGGCAGAGCAACAGTTGCTGCTCTGTGCCTGGGCCAGTCGCGTTGACTGGCCCGCCCCACGCTCATAGAATGGGGGATGGAACCTGCCGCGCTCATACGCACAGCAGTCTCGAGAGGAATCGCAGATGACGCAAGGCGCTCAAACGGCTGACGAGGATTCCCGATCCTCTCTCGCGCGCCCGGTTCGCGCCGCGGGAGATGGTGTCAGCACGGACACTTCTTCTCCTTGCATCATGGTCATATTCGGCGCGTCAGGCGACCTCACCAGCAGAAAGCTCATACCGGCGCTTTACAGCCTTGAGCGTCAACGCCGTCTGCCGGACGGCTTCAGGATCGTAGGTTTCGCACGGACGGAGAAAGACACCGGGCAATTCCGCAAAGAAATGCGCGAAGCCGTGGAGAGATTCTACCCCAGGGGCACTGCGGAGGAGGTGTGGCAGCGCTTCGCTTCTCGTCTCCATTACCTCACCGGTCAATACGATCAGCCACAATCGTACGCGAATTTGCGCCGTCTAACGGAACAGATTGGGACAGAATGCGGGGCGAAGCATCAACTTTACTACCTGGCGATCCCACCGGCCGCCGCCGAGGCTGTGATCCGATGCATGGGAAGCTCCGGATTCATTTCGTCACGCCCCCTTGGCGAGCAGTCAAGAGTTATGATCGAAAAACCCTTCGGGCACGACCTGGAAAGCGCGGAACGGATGAACGAGCTTCTTGGAGAGCTATTCGACGAGTCGCTGATATACAGGCTCGACCATTACATCGCGAAGGATACCGTACGCAATCTCCTCGTCTTCCGCTTTGCCAACGCGATATTCGAGCCCCTTTGGAGCCGTGAGCACATAGACAATGTCCAGATCACAGCTGCAGAAGAGATAGGCATTGAGGAACGCGGCGGATACTACGACCAGGCGGGCGTAGTCCGTGACGTAGTCCAGAATCATGTAATGCAGGTGCTGGCACTCGTCGCGATGGAGCCACCTCTGGCACGAGATGCCGAGTCCGTCCGGGACAAGAAGGTGGAGGTCTTCAAGTCGATTCGTCCTCCCGCCTCCGAGGATGTGGTCTTCGGACAATACAATGGCTACCGGGATGAAAGGAACGTGGACGCTCGGTCGAGCACTCCAACCTTCGTTGCTCTCAGGCTGCATATTCTCAACTGGCGGTGGCAAGGGGTGCCTTTCTACATACGCGCAGGCAAATACCTGGCAAGGAAGGTCACGGAGGTCGCGGTTCAATTCAGTAGCGCACCTCTTTGCATCCTTGCGAGCGACGAAGCGTGCGAGCACGTCACGTCGAATGCTCTCATTATCAGAATCCAGCCCGATGAGGGGATACGCCTTTGCTTTTCTGCGAGGTTGCCCGGACGCGAGGAACGGGTGTCGCAGGCGAACCTGGACTTCCGCTACTCCGAATCCGGCTGGAAGCCGACGGAGGCCTACGAACAGGTTCTGCTCGATGGCATTACCGGCACTCCTTCTCTATTCTGGCGGTCCGACGGCATCGAGGCCGCATGGCGGACAGTGACTCCTCTGCTCGATACCAGTTCTGAGCGCATCTCGGGGGGATTCCCCAACTACGAACCGGGAAGCTGGGGCCCTGAGGCTGCGGACGACCTCCTCCGGCGCGATGGGAGGTCCTGGCTGTCGCCCTACTGAGACAAAAGCATGGTACGCGTATATCCCAACCACCACTGTCTCAGCCTCGCCGCCGCAAAGACGGTTGCACACGTGGGGAGAAAGGCCGTCAAGGAAACGGGGGAATTCCATGTGGTCCTGTCGGGAGGCAGCACCCCTGTCGATGCATATCGGGAGCTTGCTCAAATGACCCGCGGAGATCGCGTGCTCTGGGAGCACACCCACGTGTTCTGGGCAGACGAGCGATGTGTACCCGAGGACGACGACCGCAGCAATTACCGCCTCGCAAGACTCACACTTCTCGATCGCGTTCACGTGCCGGCTGCACACGTTCACCGCATAGAGGGAGAAAACTTGAACCGGCAGGAAGCAGCGCGGAGGTATCAATCTATCCTGGCTGAGAGTCCCGACCTCTTACTTCTTGGGATGGGGGAAGATGGGCACACGGCATCGCTTTTCCCCGGCTCGCCGCTGCTGCACGAATCGCACTCACGCGTTGCCGTAGCACAAGTGCCCGCAGAGCCGCCGTGCCGGATCACGATTACTCCGCCCGTGATCGCTGCAGCAAAGATGGTCGTAGTGATGGTCTCCGGGCATAGCAAAGCAGAGGCTCTCCAACGCGTTTTCGCGAAGGAAGGCAGCATCAAGGAGACCCCGGCTAGGCTTGTTCGGGACGCCGACTGGCTGGTAGATCGAGCCGCGGCAACAAGATTGGCGGACTTGAAAGTCTGTATCCACATCCAGCAATAACTGAGCCCACACCAATTCATAGGAGAAGCAATGCAGAAACTCCGCTGGCATGAAATGACCGCACCCGAGATCGAAGACGCCGTGAGAGAAGGCCGCGACGTTATATTTCTGCCTCTCGGGTCTGTGGAGATGCATGGGCCGCACATGCTCACCGGCTGCGACACGTACATTGCGGAAGCGCTCTGCCTGCTGATGGCGCGGCGTGCCGGGGGGCTCGTACTCCCGCCCGTCCACTACTCGTGGCCCGGCGCAACGAGGAATTTCGCGGGCACGATCCGTATCAGCCAAGAGGAGACGACTCGATACATCGAGGCGATAGTTCGGTCACTAGTCGAGCAGGGATTCAAGAAGATACTTCTCGTGTCAGGCCACGGCGGATATAGGTGGCTGGGCCCCGGCTTCGCGCGGGAGTTCTTCGAGCGCACCGCCGTGCCGGTGATATTCATGGACGTCGGCATGTTCCGCGACGGGCCGCAACTGAGCCGCGTCTTCGAAGGGAAGGACGGCTCCTACCGCGAGGCAAGCCTGCTCCTTGGAGCGCTGCATATCCTGGGCAAGGACGGACTCTTGGACCTAAGCGGTGTGCAAGAAGACGTGGCGAAGCAGCCAACACCGTCATTTGGTCGCGTCGCGCGATATGGAGTCATAGGACACGACTGCGGTACCCTTGAGCAGCACGTAGCGCCGCGCAAGGACGCAAGTCGCGACAAGGGTGTAGAGTATCTGAAGCTGCTGGCCGACAGGTTCGCACAGCTTAGTTCGGACTTGGACGGCTATCTCGAATTCCTCTCGAAGAAACAGTCGCGCTCCTAGAACTCGTCGGTACGAAAGGAAACCGCCGGCAAGTCCGAGCCGTTGTAGAGATTACAGTCAGGGTAGTCAGCCCAGCCGTAACGCACCGCCACGGGCTGAAGCACGTCCAGGCTTGAGACTACCACCTTGTTACCGTCGATGCGCGCGCTCGCCTCGACGAACTCCCGGTTCGAAGCCGCAATTGAGAACCCTTTCAGTTCTTCCCCCTTCGCCACGAGCCCCCCATCGGCGTGCGCGAAGCTCACAACTATGCTGTCCCCCCGGGTCTCCATCCCCTGGTAGGTTGGGCCGAGGAAAGGAACATCTTCGCCATAGGCGACGGCCCTCGCCGCCAGTGCGAGACGGTGGCCGACGATCTGCTTGTACTTGGGATGGATGTTTGTCTCTTCGCCTGCGTCTATAGCCACGGCCATTCCTGTGTTTCTCACGGACAGGGTAATCGCCTGGGATTCTCGCAGCAGCGGCCAGTCTGATCCCTTCTGAGCCCGATAGGCCGCCAACTGTACGAAAAGGAAGGGAAAATCCCCCTGTCCCCAATCGCTGCGCCAGCAGTTGATCAGTGCCGGCAGGATGACCCGATAAGCTCGCGCCCGTGCAGGTGAGCCTGCGTTGGCCTCACCCTGGTACCAGATGGCTCCCCGTATAGCATAAGGCTGCAGGGGTGCAATCATGCCGTTGTACAGCCCGCTGGGAGTTGCAGGAACCCTTGGCAGGCTTGGGGCCTTCCGGCCGCTCGACCTTCCCGGCTGGCTCTCCCGACCCGTGGCCGGTTGTACGGGGTCGTTCGACTCCGCTTCCAGCTTCGCTCTCGCGGCCCCGTAGGCTTCCAGCGCGTTATCGTAAGACTCGATGTATTCCGTGCCCTCAGGAATGGCCTCGAGCGTCTCTTTGCTCATCCACGCTTCCGCCGGTGTCCCGCCAACGCAAGACTGTATAAGCCCCACAGGCGTGCCGAGTTCCGCTTGGATTTCCCGGCCAAAGAAGTAACCAACCGCCGAGAAAGCCCCCACCGTGTCTGGCCCGCATTGGTACCAAGATGCGTCGATGTCGGTCATCCGCTCCTCTGCTGTCACGCTCGCGACTTTGAGCAGTCGGATCATCGGTTTCGCCGAGTTCTTGACCTCCTGTTCCCCGTTTACGCTGTTCCTGACGGGCTGGACCATGTTCGACTGGCCGCCGCAGACCCACACTTCGCCAACAAGCACGTCCCGGATTTCGACGGAATTGGCTCCCGATATCGTCATGGTATAAGGCCCTCCTGCGTCAAGAGGAGCCAGCCTCACCGTCCACGCGCCGTCTCTGGCCGCGGTCGTGACCGTCTGCCCACAGAAGGCCACCTCAACCTGCTCGCCCTCGTCAGCCGTTCCCCAGACGGGAATCTCCATTCCTCGCTGCAGCACCATCCCGTCGGAGAACAGCGCGTGAGGCCGGACATCCGCCAACGTGGCTTGTACCGAGAGAACCACAAACGACCCCAGTAAGAGGAGGGAACCAAATCGAAGATAACGTCTCTTGTTCATGACACTCCCCCAGCCGCTTCCGGTCGGTCGAAACATGAAAGACATAGTCACAGTCTCATTTCCTTTCCCGACACAAAGACGTGCTCCACGTCAAGGCGGCCCATCTTTATCTCGACGAATGGCTTGCCCTGCTTAAGCCCCACGGTGCCGAACCCCGTCGCTGTGGAAAGGAAACAGCGGAAGCTGTCACCGATCCCGGAGTCAATGTAAAGCGCCTTGTCAACGGCGTCGTAGCGAACCCCCGTGAGCCCCTGGATAAGCGCATAACTCGACATCGCGCGCGCGTACCAGTGTCCGCATTCGTACTCATTGAAGGGATTCCGGACCACGCCGTCGTACCGGTCGCGGCAGAGCCTTACGATCTCCAACCCCTCTTCGACCATTCCCTCCATCATCATGTGCGACGCGGCCTGGTATTCGATTCCCGTCCACACTTCGTAGGCGAAGTAGAAGGGGAATGAGGGAATGCCCCCTTTGGGCCAGGTGCAAAGCAAGAGCCCGCCCTCGTCTCCGAGCGCATATGTCGGGCGAGCCGGGTTCGCGTGCTCGGAAAGGTCGCGCTTGAGATTGTACTTGTGAATCGCTTTGAGCGTGCCCACGACCTTTTCGCGGCTCACGATCTCGTCCAGCCCGCATACCCTTGCCATCCAGAATCCCAGAACTCCGTCCGAAAGGCAGCCGTTTCCGTACTGATACTTGGGGCCTTCGCGCTCAAGGTTCTCCTCCGCCTCGGGTGAATGGACGCGCGTAGACAGCCCTTCGAACTCCGATTTGAGGCCTTCCCACTTTACTTTCTGGAAGAAGTACTCGCCGTTGAAAAGCTCGGTCTCCAGATGTTTCGTGCCCTTCGCCAGCAATTCCTCGTAGTCGCTCACTTCTTCCCCCAGTTCCCGTCCCATCTCAACCGCCGCACACAGCGCACCCAGATAGAAGCTGGTGCACATGCCATTGGGCCCCCAGAATTCTATATCGTACGTGTTATGATGAGGGGCTTCGACGATCCCTTTTTGGTGTATGTCCCAAGCAGCGATGCAGTAGTCCAGGCTCTCTTTCACTTTCGGCCACAATGCCTTGAGCCAGCCGGTATCCCCCGAAATGCGCCAATCGCGATACACTTTCATGATCCCGCCAAGCTGCCCGTCGGCCGCGGCGTGAAACCGCCGCGTCGCACGCCGAATAGGGAGAGGCGCGCGAAACGTCTGATGACCGTCGGCATCCTGGCATTCGTTGAACTCCGTCCGTCGCAGACTTCTTTCGAGATCAGGCAGCAAGTGCGGGAGCGCTTGCGCATAATTCCACACATGCGTACAGGAACCGGGGCAGCAACCTCGGGCATCGCTGGAGCCTTCCCAACCCCAGAAGCGCCCGTCCGTCTGCCGCATGACAGTCGGGGACTTGAGTATCGTCAGATTCGCCGCAACCGCTTCCACCACTTCACCAGGAAGCGTGGTGTCGTAGAAGCAATCCCTGAACAACGCACTCTTTTCGCGAAGCACATCGTAGTTCTCGCGCCAGTACGAAGCGACCTCGCGCACGTCCTCGAATTCGGCGGCATACCAGGGAACGTACGTTTCCGGGGGAACCGAGCTGCCTTCCGTCCCGCCACAACCAGCACATGCGCAGGGCTCCTCCTGCGGCTGGGGCTTCGGCACGCAAATATCGCTGGCCGGCACGTGCCACGACAGCATCAGCCTGATGATCTTTTCCCCGCCCGCCTTCAGCGTGAATGGGACATAGACGGACGCGCCGGGGCTCGGCCCGTCCAGCGGAGGGTTCGAACATACTTCACCGGCGCTGATAATCCTCCAGGCGTTAACGAGCGCGTCAAACGGCGCGCCGCGGAACCAGGCATGATCCACGATCGCCGAGTCGTCATCAACGCAGGCGCAGAAGGCCCCCTGGTGGTGAGGGCTACCCTCCGACCCCGGCTGCCACAGCACAAATCCGTTTTCGCCTTGCAGCACGCGGTCATTTCCGTCGCGGACAGCCATAAAATTTACCGTGTTGAAGGAGAACACCGCTTCAACATCTGAGGATGTCGGGTTTGTAAAGCAATATTCGATGCCGGCCACAGGCAGGCTGCACGCATCCGCGTCACCGGGGATGAACGGGCTCCAACCGGTAATCTCGACCTCGAACGGCACCTTGGGATCGGAGAGCATGATGCTCCCAAAAGGGAAACGGCAAGTAAAGGAGGCCTTTCTGAATCTGGGGAGACCGATTGTCCTTCCCTTGCCTCCGTTCCCGGCTCCTCCTGTGCCGAAGGCCTTCCACTTGGGCACAGGTCCCTCGAGCACCCGCGCAACCTTCTCCTCTCCCTTGACACAAATCGCGGCGAACGCGCAGGGCTCGTTGAAAATGTCGGGATGGTTCCTCACCGAGACGTGTGACAGGGCTCCCGTCCCCTCCAGGCAGATCATTCCTGCCCCGATCCCCCCGAGGGGAAACGCGACGCGATTCAGATGTTCCCCAGCGTACGGAGCATTGTAAGCCCTTTCAGACATAGTTCCCTCCAGATGTTCAGCCGACGGGAAGCCCGCCGGAAACAAAGCGCCGCCGCTCGCAAGAGGCAGTCAATTCCGATCTAGAAACCAAGCGGCTGGGAGTCAGCCAGTATACTGGAATCGGACACAAGTTTCCACGACGGCATCGAAACGTCTCTGGTGGCGGCTCGGAGTCTCTACGGTGCGCTCAAATCGTCAGCCCACGCTGTAGTACCACCGGGCGATTCTCGCCACGGGCACGCCGATGCAGTGCGCAATTATGGCAATGTGGTTAATGATAGTCGCCCTGTAGGTCCCCAGCCTGAACCACCTGCGCGCGGATGTCACGACAGGGATGCCGGAGATTACGATCCTCCCCAACCTCCGCAGACGGCGAACGAGTTCGATGTCTTCCATGATGGGAATTTCCGGAAATCCGCCCACGCGTCGAAAAATCTCGGTCTTGACAAAGATCGCCTGATCGCCATAAGGCATCTGGAAGAGCCGAGAGCGCAACGTAGCCAGCCGTTCGGTAAGCCGCAGGCCGAGGGCAGGCCCGTCAAGCCGGAGCGAGAATGCGCCCCCAGAGACGCCCCGTTTCCTCAATACCCTTCTGATGTGATCATCGAATCCTTCGGGCAAGACCGTATCCGCGTGGAGGAACAGAAGTATCTCTCCTGCAGCGCGCGAAGCGCCGGCATTCATTTGCCTCCCACGCCCGGGGCTCGAACTGACCACCTTCGCCTCCCACGAGCGAGCAATGTCCGACGTGTCGTCCTTTGCATCTCCGCAAACCACAATGACCTCGACATTGTCTCCTCTCATTGCTGAGTCCAGAGATGCCGCGACATTCGCCGCCTCATCGAGCGCCGGAATTATTACGGAGACGCGCTCCGGACGCGTAGCCGCCGAATGGGATTCCAGCACTGACTGCCACACGGAAAGGTCTTCGGGTCTATCGACGTCGTCAAGGGTTTCCAGTAGCTCCGAGCTCAGCCCCGCATCCTCTGCGATATTCAAGGTTCGATCAAGAACAGTGCAAGCCCCCCAGGGAACGTTCTCGAAAATGGCGGGAACTGCACGAGATACAGCAGAGCCACGCACTCCAACCAGGTAGTACCCGCCGTCGGCAGCCGGCCCCAAGACCACGTCCCTGTCCCTCAAAGCTTCGAACGCGCTCCGCATCAGGCCGGCAGTCACTCCAGGGCAATCCGTGCCGACGATGACCGCTCTTCTCGCTCCCGCGCGAAACGACCGCGTCAGAGCAAGCCCCATGCGGTCTCCCAGGTCCCCTCCTCTCTGGGGAATATAGCGAAGGCCGCCGCCGAGCCATCTGCGCATGAGCGATTCGCCACCACCTTCGAACCACACTTCCACCCCGATGGACTTATTGCGCGCGAATTCTCTGGCTTCCATGACGAGACGCTCGGTCATCCTGCGCTGAAGGGCGGCGGCCCCTTCCGCGCCAAGAGCAGGCACGAGCCTCGTCTTTGTCTTGCCGGCTTCGGGATACCGCGTGAAGACGATTAGATTCTCCAAGAGCCGCCCTTGCACCATCTGAGACTTTCCTTGCCCGAGCGCCAGGGTGAGAATGGTGAAGAGTATTTTCGCGCCCGCAGCCGTTGATCCCTTAAGCGTGCCGGATATCTTCGACTTTCCGGTTCGCTTTCTGTAACTCACGGGCACCTCTCTCGTGCGAAGCCCCTGCCGAGCGGCTTTGGCCTGCATCTCCACAGTCCACCCGAAGTCGGGGTCCTTCATTTCGAGGAGAGTGAGTGCATCACGGGATATTGCCCGAAAAGGGCCGAGGTCAGTGTAGCGGACTTTCCACAGCAAGCGCAGCAGAATGCACGCGAGCAAATTCCCGAACCTGGCCTGAAACGTCAAAGCCCCCGGCTCACGCCGGCCCAAAACCCGGGACCCGACTACCATGTCCGCCTCGCCTGACAGAATCGGCGCGACGAGCTCTCCCACTTCCTCAGGGTAATCACTCAAGTCCCCGTCCATGAACACGACAACGTCGGGATCGTTGAGTGCCGCGATCCCGGCCAGGCATGCTGAGCCGTACCCGCGACGAGGTTCTCTGATGACCCTCGCACCCTCGGCGGCAGCGACCTCCGCCGTGCCGTCAGAGGAGCCGTTGTCGACGACCACAATGTCATCGATCCAATCGGGGATCGCCGATACTACCTTGCCGATTGCCTCCTGCTCGTCGAGCGCCGGAATGACGACAGCGATGCTTGTCCCGTCCCTCAAGTCAAACCTCCCGCCGTAACATCACGCTTTCCCTTCCACAATTCCCACGCCAGTAGCGCGTACACCGGTACGAACTCGAGCCACACTATGCCGTAGTCGAAGATGTCGACGAGACCTCGCGTACTGAACAGAAATCGAAGGTTATAGAGTGGGAGGAGGGTCGTCAAGAGCAGCAGCGAGACCATCGGTCGGAAGACGAGCAACGGCAGCATCCAAAGGTAGTACCACGGGAACTGAGTGGGACTCAGGAGGAACAACGCCGCCACAACGAAAAGGCACTTCCTGGATAGCTCCAGCGGCGTCATAGCGCTCTTGCGGGATGCAATCGCGATCACAGCCAGCAGCACACCGACGACCAAAAGGCGTGCCAACAATTGGCCGTCGGCAGGTGACCTCCCGGCCAGCTTCAGCAGAAATTCGGAAGGCCACAACAATAGCATGAACAGAGAATCGTTCATCTCCCACTGTTGGCCGTACGCCGCGAACCCGCTTTTCGACCCGAAGCCGTGCGGCCAGATGGGAGCAACCATCAAAGCCAGCAGCAAGAAGAACAGCACAAGGGCAAGGACGAGTTTCCGAGGGTCACGCACCCCACCGCGCAAGATTACCGGAAGCAGCACCGCCGGCCATATTTTCACCCCGACGGCCAGTCCCAGAAATCCCCCAGCCCACGCGATCCGGTTCCGCATTGCCATAAACAACCCTGCCAAAACGTAAGGCAGAACCATGATGTCCATGTGGCCCGAGTTGAAAGTCTCCTTCACAAGCAGGGGGTTCCACCAGTAGACCGCGATCAGTGAGGCAGGCAGCTTAAGGAAACGGAGGATAGAAAGCACGAGCACGAGATTCACCACGTCAAAGCCCAGCAGGACAAGTCGCCAGGATACAAGGCTCCAGGGCTTCAGCCATTGCGCCAACGCAAAGCCCGCTTGGGCAAGAGGGGGATAGACCGTGCGGAGGTGTGGATGGTTGACACGCTCAACAACTGTGCCGGACTGCGATGCAAGCCCCTTCAATCTGTCAGGCACTGGGGTCCCGGGCTCTGCGACTCCTCTCACCTCATCCGGGGAGAACGCGTAGGGATTGAACCCGCCGGCCACAACAGCCCCGTCCCAGAGGTACCGATAGAAATCGTCCTCCAGCATCGGTGTGGAAGGCAGCATGACAATCCGAAGGGTAGCTCCCACGCCTACGATCCAAGCCACCATGCCCTTGCTGGACCAAGCACCCAAGAGCGTCTTAACCAGCACGAGGTAAAGAAGCCCGGCTGCGACCTGCACCGCCACGAGAGCTACGATGGGCCTGTCTGTCATCGGGCTCCCGTATTGGAAGCCTGCCGACAGCCGGAGAAGCAGAACATGAAGGGAGATCAGAGCGCCGCCGCCGATGCACAGGGTCGACATCTTCACCCGACCACAGCCCTTCACTTCCTCGGACGCCAGAGCGGGGCTTTCAAGCATCGACGCCTTCCTCGCGTCTGTCCCGGGTACTCATTTCGGGGACGGCGTGGCTACTTCTCCGCGGAGCCCTTTCCCTTGGGACCGGACCCTTCCTCCTCGACCTCAGACCCTTCAGCCATTTCGTACTTATTCCCCGCCTTCACCCAGCCTTCGATGCCG
>Ga0180431_10004323_pt1 | contig 17822 bp, 23 predicted proteins | sample SS_ome_11_FD_132459 | JGI IMG/M metagenome (GOLD analysis project Ga0180431, IMG submission 132459) | Hypersaline lake sediment archaeal communities from the Salton Sea, California, USA - SS_1_MS_1 metaG | ecosystem: Environmental > Aquatic > Non-marine Saline and Alkaline > Hypersaline >... | reverse complement strand
CGCACTTCCTCAATCTGCAGGCCCAGGGCCGTGATGGCTGGAACCGTCTGCCATTCGCGCCCTTCCCAGTTGTAGCCCTCATACCGGAATGCCATTACTCATTCGCCTCCGCATCTGCCTGCTTGATTTTCTCAAGCGTGTTTTCAGCGAGCAAAGCACGTGCCCGCCACTGGGCTGCATCAATTGACTTGCGTGCCACCTGGCCCGCTAGGTCATCGATCATCAGCGTCTCTGCACTGGGTGGCGTCTGTTGCTCAGGAGCTTGTGATTCATTTGCCATAGGTTGCCGCACCTCCTGGTGTCATTCCTTCATCTAAGAGAATACTGGCCTAGCTTTAGTGCTAGCTGGGCCGATATTTGGCCCATATACGTGGCTACGCATATTCGTCTCTAAGGCCTCTCAGAGCCGTTCTAAGCCATTTCTGATTTGCCTGGTATAGCCGTTCATGTGTCCCGAAGATTTGCCTTAGGGACGATACACCTCAGAAGTACCCGTATTCATTAGCTCTAAATCTATCTGTCACGTACTGTAGGTTTAGATTTTAGGTGCTAACTATTGCAAGCACTTTGCTAACTGACTTTCTAGTTCGGTAATACGCTTGTCGCTCTTGTCGAGCCTGCACTTTAAGTGCTGTACGTAGTCAACGGTCACAGCGAGCAGTGCGTACTCGTCGGGACTCCCACCACGCTGGTTGCCCTTCGTCGTCAGTAGCTCTGTGTTCTTTGACAGGTTCTCGATTGAAAATCCTAGCTCACGCTGCACAAAGTCTGGTGGTGTGGAAGCGTCCACCAGCTTCTCAGTGCGACGGTCGTACTTGATCGGGCGCAGGTCCATGAACCACTCCCGCTTCCAGTACTTGTGGTTCATCGAGAGAGGCAGGACCTTGAACTTCTCTCGTTCCCCTGTGTCGGGATTGTGAATGTAGCTGGAGTAATACCCGACGTATTGCATAGTCGAGCCTGTGCCCCGATTGAGCCTCAGCGTCTCGTGATTGCCGACATTGGTAAGCCCATCCCTAAGCTGCAACACCGAAGTCGAAGCCGAGTAGTCGATAATGCGAACTAGCTGATTGCTGCTTACGTCACGGAAATAGTGGTTGTCGGCGTTGTAGTAGTGGGACGAACTACCAATCCACAGCTTCTTGTTTCCGGATGGATCGTACATATTCGTGTACGACGCATCCCCGCCGAAACGTGTCGTGCCGTCGTCTTGGATATCCACAACGCCGATAAAGTTCAGCTCCCCGTCTGGTTCCATCCGCAGGTGCTGCGTGGGAGTTGAGGTCGCCCCGTATGAGCTATCAAAGCAGAACGTAATACCATTGTTATTGATGCGGATCAAGCCAGCCGACGAATAGGAGTTAACGCTCTTGTGGTAGTAGCCGGAATCGGTGCCACGGTCAAAGTTCCAGGCCATATCCAGGGCGTAGCTTCCTTGCGTTCCGATGGCCCCGTAATCGCCTAGCTCAATGGTCGAAGCCGACCAAGGTTCTTGAGTCCATACCGTCCCGCCTGTGTGGATCTTGTGAGTAAACAAGTCAGCACCAGAGGTAACGCTGACATCACCTGTAAAGGTGCCACCAGTTTTCGGCATGTACAGCCCATCAGCAGCGATCTTGGCTGCTGCCTCAGCATCTGTGTACCTGGCATGATGGTCCGATGCGCCCACGCCCGTCAAGGAACTGTGAGCGTGCGCATGAGCTAGCGGCGAATAGCGTGCATCTCCACGTGCGTCGTTGTGGTACTGTGGGTGGTCATCATCACCCAGACCAGTCAGTGCGTCATGCTCACTGATACCAGTAGTACTAATCCGTGCCAGTGTTGCCTTGATTTGCCTCAGCCCAAGCTCATGGGCCTCTAGGATTTCATAGAGATTACGTTGCCTAGCCATTACTCAAACTCCACACTGATTCGCTCTTGTCCTGCCTGGTCCACATTTAGTTCCCGCTTCTCAATCCTCATGTTCTGGGTCAACCGGCCCAGGCCGAAGTCATATGAATACTCAACTGTATTTCCTGGCTCCATATCATCAAAGTCAGCCTCAGGCACCTCAAACAATTCACCGCCCGGCACAAAGTACACACTGCCCGCCGCTGCCAGGTCATCATCTGCCAGGTCACTCAGGTGACTGGTGTCTGTCACAGGGTCATGCGTGGTGCCCAGTCCGCTGCGCCCAAAGCTAGCCCGCAGGGTAGCGTCAGACTTGCTGGTGACGATCACAGCGTCAGGACTGGTGCCCGCTGCGTACACCTCAGATGCCACTATGCCAGGCCCAAGGGCAAACCCAGCACTGGTGGCTGCCACGCCTCGCTCAATGGTCACCGTGGCACTCAGGTCAGTGCCTCGTGCTGCAGCAAACTCCACGTTGCCCGTATCAGGGTCTATCCACACGTCAAAGCTGCCCGCAGCCACGTTGCCAATGCTGGTGGATACCGTGGGAAATTCAGATGCCCCAGGAATCTTCAGGCTCCTGGTGGTGCCCAGCGTGCCAATGCTCGCAGTCAGCAGACCAAAGTTGCCGTATGTCAGCGCCTGCCAGTCATCAATCAATCCCTTGGCAATGGTGAATAGGTCAGCGCTGCTGAATGTCTTGTCAGCCCATACCAGCATATACCCCAGGTAAATGAGTCTGCCCCGGCAGTTGAGCGTGATGTTGTCACCCTCGATATTGCCGCCCGTGACTGGCCCAGCGAAGATGCGTGTGCCGTCCCGATAGACCCAGACCTCAATTGGCTCAGCCGCCAAATCCAGCAGCGCAGCCTTGGTGTCGGGGTCCAATGAGCGCAGGCCCACCGTCACGTCACACTCAGATGCTGTCATCGTCTTAAAATCCTTGACTCTGAATGTGGATGCGCGCAAAGGTCCCAACTCTGTGTAGGTTGGAACCGTTGCGCTCTGTGGTGTCCTGCGCACACTCACGATGTTGTACGTGGCCATGGTTACCTCTTAGTACGGGATGGCAAACGCTGTGATGTGCCCTCGCTCAAAGTCAAAGGTGCCGTTGCCCTGCTTTGACAGATAGAGTGAGTACGTGCTGGTATTGGCACCGCTCCAGACTTGCACAGCGATACCAGATAGTGAGCACACCTCACCATCAGCAGTAATCAGATTATGCAACTGGTGGTACTGCCAGTTGGTGGTATCCATATTGACACCATCATCACGTGGCAGGATGGTCAAGATGTTGTCACCGCCATCAGTATTGGTCTTGCTGATGGTGATATTCCACATGACCACAATGACGCCTCTGGATGGCAGCACGATTGACCCGGTGGACAGTGGGGTGAGTCCTGTGCCGATATTCTGTGCTGTACTGGCTTTGCCCTGGCCATACTTCAGCACAATGTCATCATGGTCCACGCCGTCTGTGGTGACGTGATTGCCGTGGCTGGCCAGTGCAAACGCCGCTGCGCTGTTGCCGTCCAGCAGGTCAGCGTCCAGGCCTGAGCCTGCGCCGTCCACAGTCTTGAGTGATGCCAGAATCTCAGCCGCCGACTGGTCAGCAGTGGCGCCCGACTCAATGCCGTCCAGCTTGCTCTTGTCAGTGTTAGACATGAATCCGTGTGAGCCAGCGCTGACCAGTGAGTGCTGACCACCGCCAGCACCCACATGGGCAATGGGGGCCAGGTCAGTGGAGTCCAGACCATCAAGCGTGTCAGCATCCACGTTGGCAGCGTCCACAGCCGCCTTGATGTTGGTAAGGTCAGTGGCATCAATGGCCGTACCACCAGCAGCAGTGCCATCATGGGCATGGGTGCCGATGTTCACGCCGTCAATGATGCCAGTGCCTGCCACAGTAAGGTCACCAGCCACGTCCATGTCACGCACTGCAAATGAGGACTCAGTGCGCTCATCTGTGATGGTGCAGGCCAGGATGTCAGCCGCAGCCGCAGGCACGTCAATGGTGGCCAGCTTTACGTATGCATCCCACGATGGGTCAGGCCCAGGGGCACTGGGGCTGGCTGCAGGCGTGCCGTCACGATAGGCAAACCGTGGCAGAGCCAGGCCAGTGGAGTCATACGCATTGTCCAGCACTACCAGGTAAATCTCATCCTTGCGTGGCAGTGAGCCGTCAGCAGCATTCAGGGTCACCGTCTGATTAGCGCCCGCCAGGCGCACCAGGTAGTTACCCTGGCCAGGGATGGTGCCAGCCACCACGTAAAAGTCAGCCTTAGCAGAGCCAGAGCCTAGCACCACATTCATGGTGGCTGCAGCACCAGCCGCAGGCACCAATGAATCAGCAGCCAGCTTGCCCTGCCCGTCATGCATCTGACTGTATCTATCTTCCTCAGCGCTCACATCCGTCACTGGAGTCCCAGCGCTGTCTGTCCTTGCACCAATGGCCCTTGCGCCCATGGTGGCATCTGTATATGTAGTAGCCATGTATCACACCTCCTGAGCGTTTACAGCCACGTATCATGGAACGCCACCACGCACAGTGCGTCTGTGCTGGTGCCGCCCGTTACCTCAAATCTCAATGTGTTGTCACCAGGCGCTATGTAGAATGGCTCACGTGGTTGTGCCCATTCTGAATACTTGTTAGTGGTGCCCAGCTTGATTACAAAGTCATCACTGGGTGGCACAGTCACGATGCTGTGCATGTCCACTGTGAGTACCTGGCCGGTCAGCATGGTGGTATCCATCACCAGGCTCTGGCCAGTGGTCTGGTTAGTCAGCGTCACCTGGGTGATAGTGCCCACTGTCGGCCCATAGAATCTGATGAGTGGCCAGGCGTTGGCGTTACCATCATTAATTAGGACCACTTCACTGCTGGCGTCCACTGCGTAGTCCTTGCCGTAGTCAGTGATACCATAATCAAGGCCACCGCCACTGGCAGAGTACACTTGCAGCGTGTCCTGGTCCTGCGCCACTGCATAGGTCCTGGGGTCCGCCAGCTTCAGCCTCACCTTGTGCATGGGCATGAATGGACTACGTGGACTGCGTGCCGATACACGGCCCACGCTGCGTGCGTTGACGTAGCGTTGCGCCATACCAGGCTCCTGAAACTTCAGTTGGTGGGACTCATCAGAATGCTGGAATGCGTCAATGAGCGCCTGCACCTTGTCACGCAGTGCCTGGCTGTCCTTGTCACCCTTCACAATGATATCCATGATGATGCTGCGCCCTGCAGCCACGTGCAGGCCAGCAATGTCACCGCCACGCCTGGGAATCTGCACGTCACCCATGCGCACCTCATCGTCCTCTAGGCCCTCAACTGCCACGATGTGATAGTCAGTATCCTTGCCCATGGTCAGCCCTCTGTACTCAAATTGGTAGTCAGCCATTACGCCACTCCACGCTTAGTGAATTCCCAGCCAATTTCATCAGCCGTTGCCTTGGGGTCACCGCCCATCATCTTGTCAATGTAGACAGTGGCGCCGTTGCCGTTGCTACCAGTCAGTGGTTGCACGCTGGTGCCCGCAGGCAAGTTAAGCACCTCAATGCCACGCTCACCCACACGCACAGGGCCGTCACTTGTGGTTATGCCGCCCTCTGCCAGCCTTGGAATGCTGATGGGGGTAAACATCTCATCTGGGAAGTTGACAAATGGGCCAGCAATCACGTCTGCAGCATCTATGGCTTTCTGCAGACCACGCAGCGCAAAGTTAACGCCATCCTCAAGTGCGCCAATGAGTGCGTTGATGACGCCCTTGAGTGCATCCACAACCGCAGTGCCGATGGCGGAAATGCCCTCACCTAGACCGCCCCAGAATGTATCCCACGCCAGGCCCAGGGTGCTGATGATGGTATCCCAGGTGGCTTGCAGCGTCTGCCATGCGGTATCCACTGCGCCATTGATGGCGTCCCATGCGCCACTGACAGCCTGCTTGATGCCGTCCCATGCAGCACCCCAGTCACCTGTGATGATGCTGAGCACTGTCTGGATGACGCCTTTGATGATGTCTAGTGCGCCACTGATGGTGCGCATGATGCCGTCAAAGATGGGGCCAATGAATTCACTGATTGTGCCCCAGATGCGCTCCCAGAATCGCTGAATGATGCCCATGACCTTCTCAATGACTTCCTGGATACGTGGCCAGTTGTCAATGAACCACTGAATTAGGGCGCCGATTTCCTCAACCGCAAAGGCCACCAGTTTCTCAATGACTGGCCCAATGACTGCCCATATTTCATTCCATGTGTCCATCAGGAACGTGGCACCCTTCTCAACCACTTCCATGATGGTGTCCCAGTTTTCCTCAAACCAAGCTGTGACCTTACCCAGCACCTCACTGACTATGGCCTGGAATTCCTCAAGGATGGGCTGCACTGTGGGCAGAAATACGTTCTGAATCCAGCTTACAACGTCCTCCCATTCCACGCCCATCTGGTGCAGTACCCAGACCACGCCAGCAATGGCCGCAATGATGAGTCCTATGGGAGTGGTCAGGAATGTCAGCACCTTGACTGCGTTGCCTAGTACCAGCAGCAGTGGGCCGATGGCTGCAGCACCGCCAGAGGCACCCACAATCAGCCGCTGCCATTTCTCATCCAGGCCGTCAAAACTCACCGCAAGCTCACTGATTTTGTCGGCAACCTCAACCACGATGGGTGCAATGATGCCGCCAACAATCTCCATGCTGTCACCCATCTTATTCATGGCCTGCTGCCACTTACCACTAGCTGTATTGGCTACCGCCTCAGCCGTGCCACCAAACTGGCGTTCCAGTTCCTCAAGGATGACCTTCTGAGCGCCCAGTGCGTCACCGGATTCCCACAGGCCCTTGATAAGCTCTTTCTGGTCTGCTGTGAATTGCACACCAGAACGTGACAGCGCACCCAGGTTAGCCACTGGGTCATTGAGCGCCTTGCCAAGCATGATGGCTGCGCTCTGCAGGTCAGTCTCCATGAGGGCTGCCATATCAGCAGTCACCTGCGTAGTGCGGTCAAAGACAGCATTGGCACCCTCACCCTGATTCTTGATTTGACCAAAGGTCAGCAGCACCGCCTGCATGGACTCCACCGCCTCATCACCAAAGGTGCTGGTGGCCTGGATGCTGTCAGCCAGTCCCTGCAGTGCATCCATGGATGTCCACGCTGATGCGCCCATGGATTCAAAGCTACTCTGCAGCTTGGCAGTAGCCACTTCCTGGGCAAAGAATTTCTTGACAGCCACTGTGGCCAGGCCGACAATCGGCAGCGTCAGCTTTGTGGTCAACGAGCGCCCAGCATTGGTGAATGACTGGCTAACCTGCTTCATCTTGGTGCGGGTATGCTCCGCAAACCCAGTTACGGACTTTTCCGCACCCTTGGTATCAGCACGTACCTTTAGCAGTAGCTCATCAGCCAGTACCACGCCTCACCTCCATGCAGCAGCTAACCTTGGGGCCTTGTGTGGCTTTCACCTAAGAGAATACTGGGGCAAGTTATGCCCTCACAGCCCACCAGATGGCCTGTAAGCGTGCGACAGCCCACCCAGGCCTCCCGATACCAGACGATACCGAAACGGCCCAGGTGGGCTACGTGGTGGGCTGTGGTGGAAGCCTACTGCCCTATTTGGTGCCCTTCAGCAGCTTTTCCTTGCTCCATAGCTCCAGGGCCTCATACATATCCTTGGCTGGCGTATCATCGTACTCCTGAAACGTCCAGCCCATGCGCTCACAGACTTGCAAGCGCACCCATTCATATGGCGTGGGTTCTCCGCTGAAGTGAGCAACTACAGCAGCACGCCCTACCCTTCCCCCAGGGCCTGCAAGTCCTCCATCAGGGCCTCATTGAGCGCCGTGAATTCAGATTTGCGCAGGTCATCCCACGCCTCCATCTTACGGGGGTCACCCTTGTATGACCACTCCATGACAATGCCAGTGAATGCCTCAAACATCACCTCAATGTCACCAGTCTGGCCTGCCGACATGATGCGCCGCAGTGCACCCATCTTCATGTCAGCGTCATACACCAGGTGCTGCCCGTCACCGTACTCAACCTTACGCAGGTCTGCCTTTGCCACCTCTTACCTCCTAAGTAAAGCTGGGGACTGACCAGATGCCAGCCCCAGCAGGTTTGCCTACCTTATACGGATACCGTACCCTCAACGACAGCGCCAGAAATCTCAAAGCTCATGCTGAGAGTGGCCAGGCCGTCATACGGGAAGTCCACAGAGCGTGAGCCAATAACTGCCGTGAAGGTAGTGGACCGCTTGCCACTGGTATTGCCTTCAGGGTAGATGGCCATGGTGTCACTGTCGCCAGGCTGAATGGCCTGCCACGCAGCGCTCCAGGTACCAGTCTGGTCCAGGGCCTCAAATGAGCCTGAGCCGTCCTTGAGTCCGCTTTGCTTGGTCCGGTTGTCATCACCGTATGTGGTGTCATCAAGGATGTCAGCGCTTTCCTCGTATGAGACAGAGCGCCCATCACCGCTGATGGTCACACCAGCGAAAACCACCTCTAGGTCCTTGCCACGATATGCGGGCATATGTCTGCACCTCCTAAGTGCTAGCAGCGCCTGCCTCAGGCACCACAAACTAGAGTGGTGCGCCCTTACGTGCGCCTGTGCTTCACTAAGAGAATACTGGCAGGCCTTACTTGCTGCGCTCCCAGTTGATACGCAGCAGGAATGCATGCAGTTTGCTGTCCTGCTCCCACAGGGTCTGAGCACCAATTAGCTCCACTGCAGTGGTTTCATATCCATCTGCTGTGGTGGCAATGTCCTCAAGCTCCAGCTTGTCAGTCACCGCCGTGGCAATGTCCAGAATCTCCTGCAGGTCCCTGGCACGTGCCGTGATACGCCAGCCAGATTCAGCCACCTTGTTAGGCCCACTGCCCATGGTGCCTATGCCTATCTCACGCTCTTGGCTGTATATGACATAGGGTGGCTCCAGGGCCTCACCTGCCGTCTGGCTGTCCTGCGAGTGGACCGCTGCCAAAGTCACGCTATTCAGCCCAGCAGCATCTAGCCCAGCCCTGAGTGCATCGTACATCACTTGCCATGCGCCATCGTAATCCATTTGCCGCCTCCTATTTCAGATTAGTGCGCCCTAGCAACCCGCCAGCCGCTTTCTGCGCCTTGTAAAGGCCACCACTTGCGAGCACCAGCCGTGATGCTGGCACCATGTAGGGCCGTGGCGCCATCTTGTGTGTTCCAATCTCCAGATATACCGCAGCCTCATCACGCACGCCGCCACGGTCAGCCACGATGTACCAGCCGTCACCTCTGCGCTCTTTGCGTATGGACTTCTCAACCTCATGCTCCTCCTTGGCCACCAGGTCCTTGGCCACACGCACAAAGTCATCAGCCAGGTGACTGATGACAGCCTCACTGCGCACATCCAGACTGCTGCTGATGGTGCGCAGATTGCCAATGACTTCAGTTTCATTGACCCAGGCTATGCTGATACGGTTGGGCTGTGTTACCATGGCACTCCATCTACTACCTCAGCCGTGCAGCGCACAGCCGTGCCGTTGCTCTTGGCAACCTTGGCATTGCTCACCTGTAGCTGTATGGACTCTGCAGACCACTCCAGCACGTCCTCATCCTGCACGTCAGTGCCCCAGGGGAACGTCACCATCCACTGCTCAATCTCTAGGCCACGGTCAGCCTGCCCGCCCAGCATGACCTCAGCACCAGGTGTGATGGTACAGGGCACGTCCTTGGCCACGGTCAGTGCCGTGCCAGTGGTCCAGCCACCTTTGCCGTCAGCCGCCCGCTGCAGCCTTGTGATGGTCACCAGGTCAGGATGGTGGTCCTGCTGGGACTGCCTCATGGCCGTCAACTGCGCCGATGTCAGCGCCAGCCCGCCAGCCATTAGGCACCCTCAGCTACAGGCGCCACAGGGGTCCAGCCGCTGCTCATGTCAGCGTACCGCTTGGCCTGCGCCACCGCAGCGTGGTATGCCTGATTACGCTGGAAGGTAGCGCCGTCAGCAGTGAAGCTGAATTGCTCAGCAAAGATGGCCGCTTTCTGATTCCACGCAATGCTGGCAGCCTTATACAGGTCCACCGTATTGGTGTAATCCGTATTGGCCGTGCCGTCAGCATTCAGTGGGGCCTCACCGTCAGCATCCACCGTGCGTGCCTGAAACGCAGCATCATCCAGGTCAGCCTCATCCAGCGTCCGGTCAGCAGCAGACTTGTGGGCCTCACCAGTCATCCGCTCCAGCCGTGCTAGCTCATCAGCCGTCAGGTATGTTGCCATTACGTCCTCCGTACTTAGGGCAGGTAGACTGCCGCAAAGGTCACGCTAGTGGTTGCGCTCCACGCAATCGCCACCAGGTTGCTGTCAGCAGGGTCTGCAAACTGTGCCACGTCCAGTGGGCCAATGAATCGTTCCTCACCAGCCGGTACCGTGGTCACAGGGTCAGCGATAGCCAGCCCAGCCACGTCACCTGGCGTGGTCAGCGTGCAGGTGACTGAGACGCCACTGCCATTCTTGACGTGCAGGAATGTGTTGCCGCCCGCCTTCACCTTGTCACCGCCACCACTGGCAGCGTTGTAAGTGGCATTGAGTCCAGTGTACGCACTGGCCTCTGCCGAAACTGTCGCCATGTCAATCCTCCAGAATAGACTAAGGCCTGGCCCAGCGTGTTGCCAGGCCAGGCCCTAGTGTTAGATGTTTGTGTGCGTGCCTTTAGAGGCTCACGCTGGCGTCAAGTGTGACCTTGGCGGACTCTCCACGATCCGTGAAAGTCACGGAAGTGGCAGCCGCTGTGGCCTCCACAAACTCACCCAGCTTGACCTCACCTGCAGTGAGCGCCGTAGCGTCCAACTGCCCCACAACGTCAGAGCCGTCAAAGATGATGGCATGGGTGCCGTCACCAAGCGCAAGCGCTGAAACGTCAAGGGTGGCTCCATCAACTGCTACGCCGTCAATGAGGCCAGGCCCCACAACCACGTCATCACCGCTGATGCTCAGGTCAAAGCCTGAAATGGCAGTGCCCTTACTAACTGTGTTAGCCATGTGTTACCTCCTGGCCTTAGGCCGTGTACGGACGGACCACAGCAAACGGATAATCCTCACCAGAGGCAAGGCTAGCGCCGTCAGCAGTGTCATCCGCAATGACCTTGAATGCGTAGCGTGCAACCACACGCAGCGCAACCATGTCCTGCTCCATGAGCGAGTACAGGACATTGCCAGCACCGTCAGTAATCACGCCCTGGTCAAAGACCTTGTACGTGAGTCCCTGGCGGGTACCCAGCCATGCCTGCTCCCAGGCGCCCATAATCAGGTGCGCCTCAGACGGTTGCCAGACGTTGGTGGACTTCTCATGGGAAGCAAACTCAATGCCGATGCCGAAAAGGTCCTCAGGGACAATCGGCAGGCCGTTGCTGCCCTGGAAGTAATACCGCCCATCAGCATCCTTCAGGTTACGCAGACGGGACTTGAAACGGTTGTACGCCACGATACGGGACGGGTCATACAGGTCAGCCTCAAGCGCCTCCAGTGCGCCGTCAGGGGTTGCCGGGGTGGCGCCAGTGCCGCTAATCAGGTCCAAAAGTTCCTGGTCAGTGGGGCTGGCATCTTCCTCAAAGTCATTACCGACAATGAGAGCATCCGGCACGATGTGAGCGCCAGTACCGGCAGCGCCCCACGCAGTGGGAGCGTCATTACCGAACATAGCAGCAGCATCCAGCTTGTTAGCCACAGCCGTTTCAATGGCTGGCTTATAAAGCTCGAAAAGGTCTGCTTCAGCATCGTCCACGACATTCTCATCAATCGGGATGATTACCGCAATCTCAGCGCTGGTCAGGGTCCAGGCCAGTTGCTGCATGGTGGGCTGGTCAGTCTGCTTCCGCTGACCCTCACCAACCCAGTACGCATTAGCACCAGTGACCTCCGCCTCACGGAAGGTCTTTGCATTGGTACTCATGGGCACGGGCTTGGCCAGGCGCTGAATGATGGACTGGTCTGCCACTCCACGCAAGATTGCGTCAGAAACGGGAGTAGGGACAACAATGCCCGCAACGTCTCCACGCTGTACTCTTGCCATTTGTCTATCCTCCTAGATAGCTCTACTTCTCACAGGCCAGTGCTTGCCTGGGTCAGCCTCTGTCTGCTGCCCTTACCGGCGCCCAAATGCGCCACGCACCGCCTGGTTAAACTGTTCCGCCTCAGACAACGTGCCACCTTTGCCACGTGCCCCAGCATCTCCAGTCTTGTTACCAGTACCACTTTCCTGGGCCGCAAAGCTGGGGTATTTCTCCGCCAGTTTGTCCCAGTCATGGTCACCTACCTCACCCACCTTGGGGTCATACGTACCAAGCACGCCTTGCGCCTTAGCTGCAAGATACGCCAGCCCAGGGTCTGCAATTCCCTTGGCCAGTGCCTCCTGCTCAAAACTCTGCTTCACGTGCAGGTCTGCAATCTCATCCTGCAGTCCTGCAATGGTGGCGTCTCGCTCTGCCACCTTCACCTCTAGGGCCTTCTCAGCCTCAGCCTTTGCGTCCTCAGCCTCACGGTACTTGGCTAGCTCTGCCTCTAGCTCTTTGGCCCGCTCTTTGGCTGCCTTTTCGGACTCACGCTGTTTCTGGATTGTGGCCATGGCCCGCTCTTGATCAAATTCCTCAGCGCCCTTGCCACTATCCGTGCCCTTATCTTCATCTGTCACGTTGCCTGCCGCATCATTTGCGTCAGCATTCTTGGCTGCTTCAGCCATTCCGGTACCTCCACTTGTGGTGCCTCATGCCGTCAACTAAGAGAATACTGGAGCAAATAGCAAGTGCCCCAGGCCAGGCCCAGGGCACGTACTAGAGACGATTTACCGCCTCACTGCATGATGTACCTCCTGCTCATGCTCAGAACTTCTCAGCGCACACAGGGCCGATTCCTGCAGCCACGCTGGCCTCATCCTCCAGCTTGCGACCACAGGCGCCGCAGCGTCCCACCAGCTTGCCGTATGCCACCATGGCAGCCTTGGGGTCCTTGAGGATTTCAGCAAGCTCATCCTGCACCTGGCCACGGTAGGCCTGGCCTGGGCGCTGCATGCCGTAGCGCTTGCCTGCACCGTACTCACTGGCATCCTTCACAAAGGTGTAGCCGTCCCACTTGCCGCCCTTGCGCCCGTGATTGATGGCCAGCTTCAGCCGTGTACCACCAGGCACTGCGTAGTAGCCAGGCACCAGCCCGCTCAGGTCCAGGCCGTCTTGCGCTGCCTCAGTGGCCTCTGCGCTGACCTCAGGGCACTGGCCGTCAAGGTGGAAGGTGACCCACTGGCCTGCGTCTGACTTCTCAATGCGTCCCTCATTGGCCTTGACTTCCTGACCGCACGTGCCGCACATTCCTGCATAGCGGTTGGGCCTGGGCTGTGCCTTGGGGCACTCATCAATGTGCTGAGCACCAAAGCGCCCATTGACCTTGACCAGCTTGCCAGCCTTGGCCTCAATCCAGCCCTGGCACTTCACGCACTTGCCTGCATACTTGTTGGGAGTGGGTGCCGCAGCCTGCTTGGCCTCTGCGCTGTCCAGTCCCCATTCAGGGTCATTGGCCACAGGATTCATCACGCCATTGTGCTCACGCATCTTGCTCAGTGCCTGGAGCACGTCAGCCCTGGCCATATTCTTGGCCAGGTCAATCTGCTTGCGTGTCCACACGTTCTGTGGCTGCACCTTGGCCTCACGCTCTTTGCGTATGGCCTTCTCATGCTTGGCATAAGCCTTGTCAAATAGCTCTGTGCGCAGGTCAGTGGTGGCGTCACGCCATTCCATATTCGCCTGAGCCAGTGCAATGGGGTCTGCGTAATCAAGTGCGGTCATGTTAGGCAACTTCCTGTGTGGTGGCCTGGGTGGCCTGGGTGATGGCTGAGTAATCGGCAGGCATGGTCTGTGGGCCGTTTCCAAAGGCCAGTGAAATGAGGACCATGATGGTGGCTGCTGTGTTTTTGCTCTTGCTCATACCCCAAATATAGCACAGCACAATACCAGTGTCAAGTCATTGGGCAATGATTTCTGCGCAGGCGTCACATAGCACCTCTGCCCACCCATTGAATGGGCTGCCCAATGTGCGCAGGTCCTCAGTAGTCAGCCCACACAGCGTAACCGTGCGCTTACGTGCCCACTTGATATTGAGCACCAGGTGCACATCACCGTGCGGCAGCCCTGCTGGGTTTTCACGCACTAGGTCAAGATTGATGACCAATGGCTTGCTTGGGTACTGCTTCACTCTTGCCATGGCAACCGCTCACCCTTAGTGTTGCGCCAGGTCTTGGTGCCGCAGTGCTTGCACGTATGCAAAAACCACAATCCTGGGGCAGGCCCAGGGCCGTCAGGCAATTCACTGGTGAAAAAGAAAGCACCGTGGCTGTCACCATTGCATCGCTCAGTGTGGAAGTCCAAATTGCGTGAGCCTCTGCCGTCTGACATCTTCACTGTGCCGCTCCTGTGGTTGCGTATAGCTTACCCTATACCATCGGCAGCCATTTGTCAACCTTTAGCTATTCAGCGCAGGTCCTCAATCTCCAGCTTGCCAAAGCCGCTGGGCAGCACCCAGTCAGGCAGTGTGTTGCTCAGTACCTGGTCTAGCCGGTCAGGATGCAGCACTGCCTGGTATGGGTCCTCAGCGCCCAGTAGCTGTGCGTACATCATCACACGTTCCTCAACTGGGGTTTCAGGGCCATACGTGGGTGGCTCCCCTTTGTAGCGTGCAATGAGCCTATCTAGTGTGCCAAACGTCTCATCTTTGCTGCTCATGCCAGTATGTCCTCCACCCATGCCGCCAGCTTGGGGTACGTGCGCCGCCACTCAGCCGCACTGATTGGCGCAATTCCTGCTGATGTTGCCTGCTCACCTGTGCCCATGAAGTACATGCGCACCATTTCTGCTGCCGTCTCCACGCCACGCCTGCCAGTAGGCCGTAACTCAGCCGCATACTGGAATGCTCTTGCATTGGGGTCACTGCTGTGGTAGATGGCCTGCACGTCTTTCTGAATCTCACGTGCAGCCCTACTACCCAGCTTGAATCCAGTAGCCTCATCAATGGCGTGGAATCCCTCATGCACCAGCGTGTCCACCACGTCATCAACCGTGGAATCAATGTAGAGGGATTTCTTGTCAGGTAGGTTGCGCTTGATACGATTGATGCGCTGCTGGTAGTCCAGTGGCGTAATCTCAGCCGCACGGTACAGGTCATCTGCTGCCTGGGCTGCAGCATTGGCTGCGTCCATAGCTGCGTTGTACTCAGCCACTTTGGTAGGGTCCATGCGCCGCATGTTGACCTCAATGGCCCGCTTGCTGGAGTGTCCAGGCCTGCCCCACCATTTGAATCTGCCCACAGTGGTCTGCTGGGCATTGCTGTATGTCCTGAATTCAGTGAGATTGTCCAGCGCTGCACGCAGCTTGGCACGCATGCCTGGATGGTCTATTACCTGATTCAGTCGCCGCTCTACTTCATCAATGATGGCCTGATGTTTCTTGGCCTTGTATGTGATCTTGGCGCCATCTGGGCGCAGCACAAACTGCTCCACCTCTACCTCATCCAGTGCGCCGACAATCTCGCCCTTGGTGGGCAAGTCATCCACGATGTTGGCAGGCACGGTAGGCTCAGGCGCCACTACCTCTACTGGCCCAAATATGGTGTCCTCAGCTATGCGCTGCGCACGTGCTCGCTGGTCCGTGATGGTCTTTTGCCAGCGTGCCAGGCCCTTTGCGCTACGCCTGGTGGCCTGCTCAGCAGCCTCTGCAATGCTCATGCGTCCGCTGCGCACAGCCTCACCCACACTGGCAAATGCCGCATTGTTGCTGGCCATCAGTGTGTCAACCAGTTGCTGCTCAGTCAGTGGCTGCACACCATTGGCTGCAGCCTCCTGTGGGTCCTGTGGAAAGCAAAGGCAACTAGGATGCATGGGCACAAATGCGCCCTTGAATCGTTTGCCATGCTGGTCCAGGCAGGCAGGGCAAGCACTTGCGTTGCTGACCCATACCCATTCAGATTTGCCATCATACGTCCATTCACGTGCGCCGCTCATGGTGTCCTGGCTGAATTCTGCCAGCAGTGAACTACGGAAGCGCCCAGCGCTCACGCCGTTGCCATTCTGCCTGGCAATCAGCGCAGCACGTGCTCTGGTGCCCAGGCCAGCCTTGGCGCCCACGTTGACGCCTCCCGCTGTACCTGCTCCCAGGCGTGCGCTCTGTCGGCCCAGGGCATCCAGGAAGTTCTGCTCACGTGTGACGCCACGCAGCCCTGCTGGGCCTCTGCTCATGTGGTACTCCATGCGCATGAGTGACTTGCGCACTTCATCACGTGCCACTGCCGCCGTAAATACCGCTTCCTCAGCCGCCATCATCGTCCATCCCTTCCTCAGGGCATGGGTGCTGCGCCTTCCACCACTCTGGTGGTTCCGGCCTACACCAACATGCACGCCCTTGCACCCAGGTCAACATCTCAAGCACACGGCCCAGATACAGGGCCGCATGACAAACTGCACGCTTAGTCTTGGTGCCTTTGTCAGCCTCAGATTCCAGCCACGCCTTGTGGCCATTGGGGTACGGTCCTGGGTACGTCATAACGCACCTCCCGCTACAGACTCACATCAATGTCAGCACTCACTGTGGGGTACGGTTGTGTGATGCCATCAATGGCCGTCTGTATCTCATCACGCCTATCAAAGAGCGCTTGCATTGCCTCCCAGCTTGTGTCCTCAGGGTCATCAGGCTCAGCCTCTGGCGCAAACTCAGGTTGGCGCTTGCCGTCAAGCGCCTCTGCCTGCAGTTCCTCAGGGTCATACCATGCCTCAGCCATTACTGATTCACCAGTGGGTTAGGGGCAGCCTGGTCAGGGGTCAACCCTGCATCTGTCGCTGTGGGTCCGCCCTGCGCTGCCTCATCAATGATGGCCTGTGCCTGAAGTTCACTGGCTACATCCACCCCTAGTGCAGCCTGTTCCTCACGCATGACCTTCATTTCCTCAATCTCTCGCTGACTGTACCCAGCCTTACGCCACGCCATTTCCTCAGGTACGCCCAGCACCTCAACGTGCACCTTCAGTTCCTCAAGGTGCTCACGTGTGGCAAAGGGCGCATTGGGCGGCAACCAGGTTGGGGTCAATTGCTTTATGGTGTCATCTGTGACCTCAACGCCATTGAGCCGCAGGGCAGCCGCCATGATGTCACGCCATACGATGGTAAAGGCGTCCTGATGGTCCTGCACACGCTGGCGCAGGGCAGCCTCAATACTGCGCAGCATCTCACCGCTGGGCCAGTTGCTCTGGGCCTGCAGGTAGTACAGTGGTGTGCGTGAAGTCACTGCCAGGTGCTCCACCAGCAGGTCAATGGACTGCTTGAATGAGCTTAGGCTGCCCGCACTGAATTGCCCAAACTTGGCGCCGTCATTGCTGGCCGTCCACACGGTATCACCGCCAGCTTTGTATAGGCTCTTTGGCTCCCCAGTCTTGGGGTCCAGTGGAATCTCCACGCCAGTTGCCCAGCGCTGTGGGGCACTGGTGAATTCAGACGCCACAGCCATGTCCAGAAAGCTCTTGTTTATCAGGTCCAGCAGCGGCAGTGCATCCTCAAGGTCTGATACGCCTGCGCCGTCCCTGATGGAGTAGTTTGGCTGGAATGCGAATACTGGCACCTCACCCACGTCATGTGATGTGACAGACTCACCCTCATCATCGTAGTAGCGGTACTTGGCCAGGTCATCCTCAAGTGTGGTGCCCTCTTTGCGTGTGATGAATCGCTCTGTGCGGTCGTCAAAGTAGACATTGGCCCGTACGTAGTCACGCACCTTGCCGTCATCATCCAGCTTGCTGATGGTCCACCACTTCAGTGCTGCATCTTTCAGATTGGGATAGGTGGCATTCCACAGAATGGCCATGGACTCACTCAACTGGGGCCAGATGCCCGCACGGTCATCCTCATTGGGCAGCACGATCACAAAGCCGTCACCCTTGACCAT